>Ga0213829_1000641_pt1 | contig 30795 bp, 29 predicted proteins | sample MC6MC0896MG_FD_180665 | JGI IMG/M metagenome (GOLD analysis project Ga0213829, IMG submission 180665) | Enriched soil aggregate microbial communities from Iowa State University, Ames, United States - MC6-MC0896-MG | ecosystem: Environmental > Terrestrial > Soil > Unclassified | place: USA: Iowa...
AAAACCAAAGCATCAGTCATGAAATTCTCACATTATGAAAGAGGGGTATATTTTGAGCGATAATGATTAATAAACCAAGTAAAATAGTCGGAATTTTATAAAATTAAGATAAATTTATGAAGAGCTTAAGGACTATACATTGATTTGATTTGCAGAATTGATATTAAATTATTGATTTTTAAAAATAAAAAATTATTGCATCCACTCATACCATAAAACTTAAAGGGGTCTAAACTAAAATTATACCAGTTTTAACCGACTTAAAAAATTAAGAATTTAATTTCGAAAATAAAAAAGGAACTGAAAACCTCAGAACCTTTTTAATAGGTAATAATTATATCTTGAATATAAACCAAAATAGGATGATGACATTGCACTCTATTCTTGTATGAGCTCACCAGATTTATAGAAACATGTTATATCTATTGTTATGTTGCCGTAATAAGTTTCACCGCAATAACAGCCGCGATGAGCCAAACTATAAATCCTGCTGATAAGAACGCTAACATTTTAAGTGTGATTAAAATATTAGATTTAAAATTAGATAACCATAAAGCTTGCCTTTGGTTAGGTCGGGCTGGAGAATTCAAGTTGCGAGATATATCTTTCATAATTACCTCTTTTTTTCATAGACATTTTGGTTAGGTTTAGTTTCTAGTGTTAGTAGTAGGCTTAAACGATGAATATAGTTTTATCTATATTGTAAGTCAATAGTTTTAACTATTAAAAATAATAATTTTAACTTTTAATTTTATCATTAATAAAAAAGCCACATTAAATGTGGCTTTTTTATTAAATTCTAGATGTATGATTTTGTTATTATCCTGCTCTCCAGAACTGGCGACCCATCACTCTAAAGTTTTTACCGTTTTCTTCTGTTACACGGCGATCTCTAAATTTTTCGTTGAGACTATGAAGAATTAAAGATCCATCTTCTTCTTTAAAGATCTGTTTTAACATGCCTTCACCAGCAAAATATACAGCATATATTTCACCATCTATAATGTGTGTTTGAGATATATCTATGCCTACAAGATCCCCATCTTTTATATAATCCATCATGCTATCACCTTTAGCTTTAATAATACGCATGCAGTCTTGAGCTACATGTTTTTCTTTAAAAAATGAGGAGGGGAAAGGGATTTTTCCATTAATAGCATCAAAATGAAATTCAATAGATTCGCCTGTTCCACATGAAAAATTAGCTTCCACTACTTCTATCCATATGTATTCATTATTTTCCTTACTTGCTACAACTGGTTTAATCAAATCATCTTCACTAAATGAATCTTCAGCATCTCCGGTTGTTAACCAATAAGCATCTACCCCTAGATATTTTGCAATTAAAGGAAGAAATGCGGACTTTAAGCTTTTTCCTGTTTCCAAGGCTTGATATGTCGGTTGTTTAATACCAACCGCTTCAGCCACTTCATGTTGACTCTTTCCTGCTTTTAATCGAGCCGTTTTTAGACGAGTTGCTAAATCAGACATGATATTAACCCTAAAATCGTTGAGTCTAAGTTTATAGTTAAAACTATTAAGAATCAAAATAACTTGAACTATTGACTTTTGATAGTTAAAACTATAAATTAACTATCAAGATGGAGTTTTGATAGTTATGAATATAGATGTCACTGTAATCTACATGCAACTAGTGAGCTTTTTCGGGAGTCAAACAAAAACGGCACAAGCACTTTCTATTAAGCAGCCTTCGGTTAATGCATGGTTAACAGGTAAAAGTCAAATGTCTGAAAAAATTGCTCTACGGGCAGAACGTGTAACCAATGGGAGCTTTAAAGCGTATCAACTCTGCCCAACACTGAAAGAGTTTGAAAAGAAAATCGCAAGTTAATTATGACAGCCAAAATATAGATAAATATGAAATTTTTAGGAGTTTATAAATAGTTGAAATTAGTTTAATGCATGAAATTTAAAGAGGTTTTCTATTAACGAAAGCGAGAAAATAATTTAGGTACTTGATCTAGAAAGCAAAAAGTCTGATCGGCAAATCAGACTTTTTAGATAATTCATTTCATGAGGAAATCACAATGAATTTTAAAGTAAATCTATCACAATATATTTACGAAAACAAATCGACAAGTTGTAACGGCGCTAAAAATAAAATCTTTCAGTATTTAAATCCCTTTAAGGCTCCTTCAAAGGAGTTAAATGCTGATGCGTGATTATGGAAAAGTTTCTCCACATTTTTGGACTGGCACAACAGGTAAGCAATTACGAGAGTGTTCTGAGTCCATTATCGTGGCTATGTATTTAATCACCAGTCCGCATGCAAATATGCTTGGTCTTTATTATATGCCTCTTTTATATATAGCTCATGAAACTGGTTTGGGTTTAGAAGGAGCTGAGAAGGGGCTTCAATGGGCATGTAAAGTAGGTTTCTGTAGTTATGACAATGTTTCAGAAATGGTCTGGGTACATGAAATGGCTCGTTTCCAGGTTGCTGAGTCTTTAAAAGAAAGTGACAACCGTTGTAAAGGTATTCAAAAAGACTATGACTCATTACCATCAAATCCATTTTTAGAAAATTTTTATAATAAATACGTTGAAGCTTTTTGTATGACGCATCGACGTGAAGGAAAGAATAATAGCTATGTAGAGAAAGAAGTCCCTAATAAGGCTCTTTTAAGCCAAGAACAGAAGCAAGAACAGGAACAGGAAAAAACTCTCTCTCAAGTAATTTTAACGAACGTTATGAAATCAGAAGATTGGAGACCAGATTTAAATCATCTCGCTATTTATTTGAAAAAGACTAAATACTCTCAGCAAGTGCAAGAAATCTTATCTATGGATGATTTTGAATTTCATTTGAGCAATTTCAATGCTCACCATGAAACTTCACGGTATTTAACTGATAGTCAAAGACACAGTAAGTTTGCTCAATGGATATTTGAAAAGTTTGAAAAGTTAAAAGCTCCAAAAACTAAATCAACGAAGTCAATTTATTTAAATTCAAGAATAGATGGAAGTGTAAATCAAGCTTTTGAATACCAACAACCAGAATATGACGAAAGTATTAAGCCGCTGGAGTTGGGAGGGAAATTTGTATGAATGTAAGGACAAAGATTAATCACTCTTTCGAACCTGGGTTAAATATTTGCCCTATTCATTTGGAGAAAAAGGTCAAGATTGCAGGTTTAGAAATTTGCCCAACATGTGCTGTCAATAAAGTAACTGAGTCTAATCTCAAGCATAGTAAAGCTGTTAGAAAGATGATTTATGAAAATCATTTGGCAGGTGGAATGCTACCTATCCGTCACAAAAACTCTGGATTTCATAATTATCGCTGTGAATTACCAGGGCAAATTATTGCTTTTAATAGTTGCGCCGCTTATGCCGAACAAATTATGAAAGGACAAGTAACTAATCTAGTTATGGTGGGGAAAACTGGGACAGGTAAAACACATCTTGCATGTGCGACGGCTAGAACATTACTTAAAAATGGCAAAACGGCTCGTTATATCACCAGTGAAGAGTTAGCAAATGACATCATGGGAGCTTGGTATCGCCAAGGAGATAGTGAAAAAAATACTATTTATCGTTATACGGAATATGACTTACTCATTATTGATGAGTATGGCTTGCATGATCGCGAAAAACGTAAAGAAGTGGTTCATAAGGTCTTATATGCGCGTTATGACGCAGATAAAGCAACAATGCTTATTTCAAATTTTGCACTTAATGATACTAAGGATCGGATAGGTACAATTATTCATGGCTTGATCTCTGATTTAGGTGATCGCCTATGGTCACGTTTTCAACATGGGGGATTAACTCAAATTGAATGTGTATGGGCAGATACCCGTTTAGGAGCAGAACTATGAACATTAAATTAGAGCTTACTAAACATGATTATTCAATGAGTTATTCAAATGTTTTTCTTAAGTCTAAACAGCGTAATGAACTAGCTATTCAATTAGCAGAATGGGTAGCTCAAGGTAATCAGATTACCTTAGTTGAAAACAATATTGAGAATCAAGCCTATATTAAACAGGGCATGGGGAAGTTTACTAAAGATGAGTATAACAGCAGAAGTTATATGGAACATGGCGTAACATCAAAAATCTTATTGACTCATTCACTAATTAAAGAAACGACGGCGTATCCAAATTACCAACAAGCTTTATTAAAAATATTTGTTAACAAGTTCGGACAATCTTGGGATTTCTTGGCAGCTAATTCTGGCTATACATTAACAGCCCATCAGCTTCGTCGGATTTATTATGGACGATCAGAAGCCTCATTACTTGATTGGAATATTTTAAAACAGTCACTAGAAGCTTTAGGGGTGAATAATGAATCATCTTGTTGAACAGCGTTATTGTCAAACTCGAAGTGTTGGAATTATTCAGAAAAAAATTCTAAGTAATTTGAGCGATTTGAAGAATGTGGAATTGCCTATCCAGAGTAATAAAAATTTTGCTCATGAACCGAAATTACAGAAAAAGCACTTTAAATGCTTATTTAGTACAGAACTTTATAGGCGCTTATTAATAACTAAATGTACTGAGGGCTTAATGTAATGAAAACTGATCAAATTATTTTAGTAATAGTTGCCTCATTTGCCTTCTATTTTGCTGTTAAGTTTTTGATGCAATGGTTGGTCGGTGAATATAACCATGGGGCAGTTATTGAATGGATGCGAAGAGGCTTCGCCTTTGGATTGGGTTTTATTTTTTCGATATTAGTAATGATCGTGATTGTGTATATTTTGAGAGGGTTAATGAATGAATATTGATATTAGTATTATGAATCAGTTTACTCAGTTTCAATGGTTATCCCGAGGCTTAACAGCACAATCATTGGACTTTTCAAGAGTTGGACATACCCCTAGTAAGGACGCTATTAATTATCAAGATAGGTTAGGGGCAATTGCTAAAATGGAGACTCAATTAGCTAAATCAGTATCTTCATTAATTATTTATAATGGAAAATCAGAAGAGGACTATAAGTTTATAAGAAATCATTTAGCTTTAATTATGTTAAAAGAGGCTGAAAAAGATAAAAAAAGAGAACCTGAATATATTGCTATTCACCATTTAGCATGGCTTATTGCTCGCATGGTTATCGATTTTTCTCTAAATCCTGATCTTGAAAAAAACTTTACTGCTCAAGGTAGACTTTATTATGCAGGTATTACGGCTTATAAAATGTCCGCAGATGTTTATAGAATGACTTGGAAGCCATATGAGAAGTTGATGCAGCTTGCGCTTGAATCTGCTATTGCAGAAGCAGAGGATACTATCCGTGAATATCGGAAAGATACTTACAAAGAGTTACAATTATAGGGTTTTCATTATTGTGAAAAAAAGTGTATAGTGTTTATAAGATGGTCGTATTGCAAATTTTGTTTGTGGTGCGACTTTTTTGTTTAAGTTATTTAAATACAATACATTTAATTTTGTATTTCTTATTTTAGTTTTGCTGTACAAATTGCAGCATATAAAGCCGTATCAAAATAGGTTGATACGGCTTTATTTTTTATTAGTAATAGGTATGGAAAGGTATTTATTATGAGTTGTAATAGTTGTGCTAAAAGGCGTAAATGGTTAGAGAGTAAATATAATGAACTTGAACGAAGAACAAAACTTGTGCTGCTCAAAGCTACTCGAAGTAATGGACGAGTTGATAAAGCAGAACAATACATTGATTCAAAAGGCTGAAAAGAAAGATACTCTTATTTATGCTGCTATTGAGCAGAATAATAAATTACTTCAACAGTATGTTGAAAATAAAAAAGTTGATGAAAATATTATCGCTTACTTAGATTCAAAGCCAAAAGAAAAGTAATATTTATATTAACTGGTAAGAGTATTTTGTATTATCTTAGTTGTTAGGAGAGCTAGATTTAAAGTCTAGCTCTTTTTTTTATTGGGAAAAAATATGTTAAAGATAAAAGTCCAGTTTTTAACTACATGTATGCATAATCGAATTGTTTATATAGCCAATGAGATTATTGAGCTTGAAAAAAGAGATGCAGATGATTTACTCAAGCTCAATTTAGTTAAAGTTATTAATTCAGATGTACTGAGAAAATCTAATAAATTAACCAATCAAGATAAGCCAAGGCGTACACGTAGTAAATCTCATCAAAATAATATTTTTAAATAACGTGTTTTTTAATGATTTTATTTTTTATCAATAGATAATGTAGTGATTTTTACTTGTTTAGGTAATTTTATGTCTGTAAATATGAGTGGTTTGACTAATCTACAAAACAAATTAAAGAAATTATCAGATGATAAGAGAATTAATCAAATTGTAGAGGATGTTGAAAAGAAAGCAACTTCTCAAAAAAATGCTAAAGAATTAATGATTAAAATGCTTCAAAGTGAATTAATAAATAAATTTTAATACGGTTTATTAGAGAACTGTTGGTAATTAAGACAGAATTTATATATTAGAGCTATATAGTATTTCACAAATTCTAAAATTTTATTGCCTCGCAAACGCGAGGTTTTTTTCGTCGTTAAAAAAGGAGTCCAATCATGGGCGTATTAACACAAGGTACTGAAACATGGGTGAAACATGGTTCACCAGCTGTATTAACTAAAATTGAATGTATTACTGAATTGTCGGTAGGCGATGATAGTGTTACTGAAATTGAAACAACATGTATGGAAGAACGTGAATCTTCAACTTCAGAATATGGTTTGGTTAAACCAGGTGAAGGTAGTTTGAAAATCAATACTGATCCTGAAAATGAAACCCATGTTACGATTTTGAATTTGGCACAAAACAAAGCAAAAGTTGATGTGTTCGTGGGATGGGCGGATGGTACGGTTGCACCTACTTTACAGGGCGATGTTGTTACAGTGCCACAAGGTCGTTCTTGGACACAATTTCAAGCCCAATTACGAAAAGGCCCGCCAATTTTCGATAAAGACTCACTGGTAAACCATACTATTCCAATGAAGCGCCAAACCCCAGCTTTCGATACATTGAAAACCGTTTAAGGTTTTTTAGCATTATTAATAAGCCTGCTAAGCAGGCTTATTTTCTTTTGGAAAATTAAAAAATGAAGAAACTAAGTGCGGATCAAATCAAGTCAGGCGTTTTGCTTGGTAAGCCAGAACAAGTAACAGTCCAAGTTTTGGTAAATGGTGAAGAATCAGAGTTTACAACCTATATTAAGCCTTTCAACTACCAATCTGCTGTAGCAAATATGAAAGCATACGGAGAAAATAAAGAGGCTCTGGCAGGTATTTTGGCAAGTTGTATTACAGATGAAGATGGTGTTCCTACTTTCACTGAGGATGAAGTACGATTACACTTTAGCCAAGCATTAGTTGATATCATTTGGGTTAAAATTGTTGAAATTAATGTCATGGGAAAGCAGACATTGAAATCGACGACAGAGAAGAACTCCTCATTGAAATCGCAATCGCAACCTCAAGATCAATTGAAGAAGTCAAAACAACCTTCACCCACAAAGAAATTAGAACCTGGGCAGCCTACCGACAAAAAAGAGGTAGTCTCAACATAGGTTTACGTTTAGAAGAAGTGATGGCAGAAATGAAGCTCATGTTTGCGTCATCCAAGGGTGTAAAGGGACTTCAAATTTATGATTATTTACCACACTTCGACAAACCACCAGCTCTTACTTTTGAGCAAGAGCGTATGCAAAAAATAAAAACGTCACGCTAATTATAACTAATTTAAAAAAGCACTTTTCTAAAAGTGCTTTTTTAAAATAAATTAATAACTTTTTTCTGATGTAATGCTATATATATTTTTTGAACTATTAAATTGATATGTTTTTATTTTATTATATTTAACAAATTTATCTGTTTTTCCATCTAAAATATCTCCTTTGAATTTAATTTCAATAGGGTAATTATTTAAATCAGGTTGATCCGTTTTAATTCTATATTCACCCTTAAAGCTATAATTTAAAGGTGAGTTTTGGTCGTAAGTGCCTTCATTACTTCCTTCAATAATATCAATATTGTATCCTTGAATAGTATCATCACCTAATTTAATAAGATGCAGTAAAGTATCTGATCCGCCATAATTTGAATAGGTATATGAGTCGTCGAAGAAACCGACATCATTTTTACCTATTTTGACAATTCTTGAAGCTAGATTTTCAATATTTAAATTAATAATTCCATATTGACTTGGTGGGGTGTATGAATCTCTATTTTTAGAGACTAAATCAAAATTACCTTTATTGTTTTTCTTAAAAATCAAGAGGTCAGCATTACCTTCACAGGCATGACAACCTTCACTAAATTCATAGAAGTTCGAACTTTTTTCGACAAGTTTTCCGTTTTCAATTTCACTTACTGCTTTACCAATTTCACGTTTTTCAACAAAAATTAAATATCTATCTTCACCAGAGTTATTTTTAAAGGCTTCTGCGGGATGGAGTATGGCTAAATATTCTTCACCATTTTCTTCGATTCCAATATGGGGAAGTTTAATTTCTTCTTCATCTTTACTTTCAAAAGTAGCATGAAACATAGATGGATAAAATGTCCGGAATATCGATTTTGTTTCTAAATCATCTACTGTTACTGCAAAAGAATGGTTAATTAAAAAAAATGAAGATAGCAGTAATAATTTTTGTTTCATTGCCTTGATTAACTCTAGTATTTGTAAAGTATGCCCAATTTAGCAAAGCAGTAACTTGAAATCTAGTTAAATCATTATTTAATCATTAACGACCGAAAGGTCGTTTTTTTTGCCTGGAGATAAGTATGGCTACAACTAACTTAGGAAGTCTAAGCATAGACCTAGTTGTTAATATTGGTAATTTTGTTGAGCCTATTAACCAGGCAGAACGTAAAGCTAAATCAGCCAGTGAAACTATTGCTCAAAGTTTTAAAACAATTGGCTCTACCATGAAATCTGTCAGTGATTTTATGAATAATCAGATTGTTGCCGGCCTCACATCGACCGTAACACGTGTAATTGATACTGGTAGTGAAATCAAAAAGTTGGCTCAGCTAGCCAATACAAGTACTTCGTCCTTTCAGTATTACGCAAAAGGTGCAGAAACTGTAGGAATTAGCATGGATAAATTTGCAAACCAGTTAAAAGGTATGCAACAAAATATCGGCAATTTCCAACAGACTGGAGGTGGTCCATTAGCTGATTTTTTTAAAAACATTGCACCTCAAGTTGGGGTAACAATTTCTCAATTCCAGAAACTTTCAGGCCCAGATGCATTACAGCTTTATTATGATTCTCTTGTTAAAGCAAATGTTAGTCAGGAGAGTATGCGGTTTTATATGGAAGCCCTTATTTCTGGCTCGACGGCATTAATTCCTCTACTCGAAAATGGTGGGGCTGGATTTAAAAAATGGGGAGATACAGCACAAAAAGCTGGCATCATTATGGATGATGCGATGATAAAAAAACTAACACAAGCCAAAGAAAACTTACAAATAATGGATTTGCAATGGCAGGGTGTCCAAGCCACTATGGTCAATGGAATTATGCCTGTATTTATTGCTGTCACTTCTCATATGGACACCATTACTGCAGCAGCGGTTGGTTTGGGGGCTGCTCTAAGCGTTAAACTTGCAGTACAAGCTGCTATGGTAGCCAAAGAGTTTGCTATGTGGGCAATTGAAGGTGTACGCACTGTTGCAACTTTTGCAAGTGTTACAGCAGCTTCATTAGAGACTACAACTGCAATGGGTGTATTAAGAGGGGCTATGGCATTTCTTGGAGGACCTGTTGGTTTAGGTCTTCTGGCTGTACAAGCTCTTGCTGCCGGTGCAGCTTTTCTCTTTATGAAAAATAGTAATGATGAGGCTGCTAAATCTTTAAATGAACAGGGAGTTTCAATTGCTGAAATAATTAAAAAATATCAAGAGTTAGATACGGCCTCGCAAAGAACTCAGATGCGTGCTGAAAAAAAATCATTAGAAGAATTAAATCAAGAGTATGAAAAATCGAAGGGCACGTTAATTAGTATGACAATTGCTATTGGACGTCTGGATGGTTCTACTACTGAGGCATCTCGAACTGCTAGTGAATTAGCTATGAAGTTTAAAGAAGGGCAAATGACAACTAGTCAATTTGCTTTTGAAATTAATAAATTATCTGGCGTATCTGAAAAATCAAAAGCAAGAATTGATGAGCAAGCAGCAGCTTCAATTAAAGTCGGTCAAGAATTTACAAAACAAAAAGAAGTAATCAACTCTTTATTAAAGTCAACCGATGAAGCAACAAAGAAACAAGGGAATTTAAATAAAGAGTTTTATGCTGCTGAACTAGCTTCAAATAGAGCTAAAGTCGGTTATGAACAATATCAAAAAACTTTTAATACTGAATATAAGGATGTTAAAGGTCAGCAAGCGCTTTTCGACAAGTATGGCAAAAAGTTTTCTTCAGAACAAATGGAAAAAGTTTATGAGTGGGGAAAACGATATAATTATGACTCTGCGCAAATGGCAACCCCAACAGCCCAAAAAGATTTGAAAGCCTCTTTAGACTTATTAAATTTAAATAAACAATTAAAAAGCCGGCAAGAAGACAAATTAAAACTAGAACAAAGATCAACTGAAGAAGCGAAAAAACAAGCAGAGTTAGCAAAAAAGCAAGCTATGGCTAGTGTTGTCATGGATCCTGCAACTAAAAACATGCTAAGCGTTTATCAAGCCTTTATGAACACAGGCGTGCTGAATGAGAAACAGGCTAAATATTTTACTGCGGAAGTTGGAAGGGAAAATGATTTTCGTAGTTCAAAAATGTTTGGAAGTCATAAAGATAAAAATAATGGTTTTACTAACGTAGGAATTTTTTCTTGGCAAAAGGATAGAGCGACAGATCTAATGAGCTTTTTATCAAAAAAAGGTCTCCTTGATAGCTCAGGCAATATTAAACCAACACAAGAGGCTCTAAATGCACAGGCAAAATATGCTATAAACAACGAAATTTTTACAAATAAGCGATTTACTAAATCTAAAAAGGCATTAATGAAAAATGCTGATTATAAAGAATTAGAGAGTACGGTGGGTAATAACTTTATTGGTTGGGATTATGACGGTAATAAGATCAACGCCCGACCTCATCACAAGAAACGAGATAATTATTACAATAAAATTAACTTATTGCTTGGGAAAAATGGAGATGAAAGTTATGCATTAGAGGCTTTAAAAAATGTACAAAATTCTGATGATGAGCAATATCAAGCATCCCTTACTCAAGCTGCGAATGAAAAAGCTTTAAAAAGAAAATATTATACTGAGCTGGAGAGAATCTTAGCAGATAGTGAAGATGACAAGGCTGAGATTATTAAAACTATTCCAGAAGGTCCTGAACGAACAAGATTATTAGATCTTCGTCAGAAGGAATATGACAAAGCAATGGAGAGTTATATTGCTGCAGAAGATGAAAAAATAAAGATTCAAAATCAGGCGATTCAAAGTACTAAAGATAGAATTGATCAAATGAATCAATCTAGTACTGAAACTTGGGTGAGAACAACTCTTACTCCAGATGAGTTAAAAAATTGGAATTTTCAAAATGAATTTGAAACTAAACAGACTAATTTGTGGGATGGATACCAAAATATAAATGAATCAATTAATAGTAATGAAAACTTATCAGAGACTGATAAATATCAAATGCTTAAAGATGCACATCAAGCATATGTCGATGCAAAATTTGCAATGGATGTTGAATATGATACAAAGTCTCGAGAGTTACAAAATAGTTTAAATATAGAAAATTTAAATAATTATGCAACCATGTTTGGAGATATGGCTGGGTTAGCTAAAGCTTTTGGGGGAGAGCAATCTAATACATATAGAACACTGTTTGCTATGCAAAAAGGATTTTCATTAGCAAGTGTAATTTTATCTAGTTCTGAAGCAATTGGTAAAGCATGGGCATCAGCAGCTTTTCCTTATAACATACCCGCAGTGGCAATGGCTGTGGCCCAAACAGGTGTATTAAAAGCAGCAGTGTCCGCTGTTACTCCACAAGGCTTTGCAACTGGTGGACAAATTAGAGGTTTAGGAAATGGTTTAAGTGACAGTATTCCTATCTGGGCTTCTAATGAAGAGTTCATGATTAAACAATCTTCAGCTAAAAAGATTGGCTTGGATAATCTTAATTATATGAACCAAACAGGTGAGTTGCCTCAAACAGAGTCAAGTCAGATTATTGTGCCTCAGCTTGCTGAACTTCCGTCAACAGGAAGTGCTATTAATGCTCCTGTGTCAGTAAATGTGACAGTAAACTCAGATGGTAGTAGTCAGGTCGACTCATCTGGGCAATATAAATTAGTTGGAGAAGTGCTTGGGAATACAATTCGACAAGTCTTACTTCAAGAATTACGTCAAGGTCGGATTTTATATAATGCGATTCGTGGTTAAAAAGTATCAACTTAGTTTTAAAAATAATAGCTTAATGAGATTATTAAATTTGACATAATTTGAACTAAATATTTTAAATCAAATTTATTAATTTATAGTTTCTTTCTTCTGAAAACTAAAGTATAGTGTAACTAAGATGGTCGAATTATGATTTCGATGCAAAGACTAAAAGCTAACTTTAAAATTAAAGTTAGCTTTTTTATTTCTAATGCTCTTATTTTGAAATATTCAGCTTTTTATGAAATATAAGCTTAATAGTTGTTTTAAATTATTCTAATAAATCTAATTTGGTCTTTTATTTTTAATAGGTTAAGTAATAACTTATTTGTCACATAAATATTATGTGAATAAATATTTAAATAGCTTCTCTATATATTTTAGGAATATTTTATGAGTACACTTAAGTTTACTTGGACTCAAGATTTAGATGGTAACTCCCAAAAAAATACATTTAATGTCTTAAATACGAATTTTGGGGATGGTTATGAACAAACCGTAAGTATTGGTATTAATAATTGTTCTCGGCAGTGGCAATACACTAAAACTGATGTCGAAAAAAATATTATAGAGATCAAAAACTTTTTTGACCTACATAAGGGTTCAAAATCATTCCTTTGGGATTCGCCGTTAGATGGTGAAGTACGTGTAAAAGTGGGTGAATATCAACCTGTCCATTTAGGTGGTGGTTGGTGGCGCATTAGTACAACATTTACCCAAGTTTATTATCCTTAAATACTTGTTCACTTATGAGCCCCTTAAAAGGGGCTTTTTTTATGGAAATAAATATGTCTCTCGTCAGTGATTTTCAAAAACTTGAAGTAGATGGAATAATTACTCTTTATGAGTTAGATGCAAGAAATCTTGGTGCGGGTATTTTGCGATTTCATGGCCATTCTAGTTTTAAAGATAATGGTGAATGGAAGCCAAATATCATTTGGCAGAGTGAAACTTATGAACCATTAGCAATTAAAGTTTCTGAATTAGAGCTGCGTTCAGATGGAAAAGCATCTAGTCCAACTTTGGCAATTGCAAATAATATTAATGGTATTCAAGGAGCTGTTTCAGCTTATTGTTTACAATTTAAAGATTTTGCTGATGCTAAATTAAAAGTCATTACCACAATGGCTAAATATCTAGACGCATTAAACTTTTCTGCTGGTAATACAAATGCAGCAAATGAATCAAAAGAACAAATTTGGTACATAGAACAGAAAACTTCTGAAAATGCTCAGCAAGTCACATTTGAACTTTCTAATCCGATAGATAACGAAGGGCGAGAAATTCCTGTTAGGCAGATTACTTCACTTTGCGAGTGGGCTTGTAAAGGACGTTATCGAGGTGAAGAGTGTGGCTATACAGGCACGGCAATGTATACAGAAAAAGGTGAACTCACTGATGACCCAGCCCAAGATAAGTGTGGAGGTCGTTTACGAGATTGTCGTTTGCATTTTGGTGAAACCCAGCCTTTATCTTACGGCGGCTTTCCAGCTTCAAACTTGATGTAAAGCAGGTCCATTATGAAACTTTCAGCAAAAATTAAAAAAGCAATTATGGTGCATGCTGATGAATGCTATCCACTTGAATGCTGTGGTGTGGTTGTAGATCGCCAATATATTCCTTGTCGTAATATCTCTACTCAAAATGATCAATTTGAAATCCATCCTGAAGATTTATCTATGATTGAAGATCAAGGTGAAATTCAGGCGTATGTTCATAGTCATCCAGATGGAACTACACGTGCTTCGGAATTAGACTTAACACAAATTGAGTTACATAAAAAACCTTGGGTAATCTGCTCGTATCCAAATATTGATTTTCAAATATATGAACCATTTGGTTATAAAGCACCATTGGTAGGGCGTAATTATTATCATGGTTGGCAAGATTGTTATTCATTAATCCGTGATTTTTATAGCCGTGAACTCGATATTTCATTAATTGATTTTGATCGAGAAGATGCTTGGTGGGAACAAAAAGATCACCCTTCACTCTATTTAGAAAATTATGAACAAGCTGGTTTTTATGAAGTCTCACAACCTAAATATGGTGACATGCTTATTTGTAGAGTAGGACGCACGGAACATCCTAATCACGCATTAATCTGGCTGGGTGACCAAGGACGATTTAAATCTGAACAAACAGAATCATGTATTGGTTCATCTTTAATTCTTCATCATCCTTATGGGCGTAAGTCTGTCAGAGAGATTTATGGACCACAATGGTTAGATCGAACCGTGAAGATTTTAAGACACAAAAAAATGAATTAAACCGCCGCAAGGCAAAATCCCTAAAACCTGCGAATGCAGGTTTTTTTATTTTCTAAAGAGGTAATTTCAATGGCAACTCAAGCAGCAAAACAAGTTTCAGTACTGGAAGCAGAACTCGTAACTCAATTTAGTAATCAGGTGAATGCTATTCAATTCAATAAAGGTATGACACTTGAAAATTTAGTCCTAACGTATAACCGAGAAACAGGGTTCTCTATTTTAATTGAAGAAGTTCAAGCTCCAACAGAAGCTCTCTAATTTTAAATTTAAGGAGATATTCGATTGAATATCTCCTTTATTAAATCCAGGATAATCTCATGTTAAAAACAATCAAACTATATGGTGTATTAGCTGAAAAATTTGGAAAGCAATTTCAATTAGATGTTGTGAATACTCGTGAAGCTATGCGTGCATTATCAGTTCAAGTTCCGGGTTTTGAAAGTTTTATGTTACGTGCTCATGAGTCTGGACTTAAATTTGCAGTATTTTTAAATAATAAGAATTCTAAATATAAAAACAAACAATCTTCAATTTATGATCCTGATTCAAAACAACAGATTGAAGGAGATAATATCTCTGAAGATCAATTAGATATGAATACCCAAGCCGATACCATTCATATTGTCCCCCGTGTGATAGGTGCTGGTGGTGGTGGTGGTGCTTTACAAGTGGTGTTAGGCGTAGTGATGGTTGCAGCAGCATTTATTACAGGCGGTGCCTCAATTGCAGCATGGGGAGCCGTACAGGCTGGACTTTTTGGAGCGGGAGTCGGGATGATGTTGGGAGGAGTTGCATCAATGTTAATGCCCGCAGTTTCAACTACTCAAGACCAAAACCAAGATGGTAACAGAGCAAATAAAGGATTTGGTAGTGCAGTAACGACAGTAGCTCAAGGAAATCCTGTACCTGTTCTGTATGGTCAGCGTGAAATTGGTGGATTTATTATCAGTGCAGGGCAGTACCCTGAAGACCAACTTTAATCAAAAAATAGGTTTTGTTCTAGGCGCTCATCAGCGCCTTTTTTATGCGTGAGATTTATTATGTCAATTGTAAAAGGTTCAAAAAAAGGAAGTGGACAAGCGCGACAACCAAATATCGCTCCTGATTCTGCACAGTCAAAAACTCGCATAAATATTCTATATGGCCTTGCAGAGGGTGAGATTGAAGGCTTAGCAAATGGCAATAAGTCTATCTTGTTTGAAAATACTCCCCTTGAAGATAACAATGGCAAATTAAATTTTGAAAGTGTAAAAGTTGATTTTCGTTCAGGAACAAATGACCAAGATTATATAGAAGGCTTTCCTGCTGTTGAGAGCGAAACTGCAATTGATGTCGAATTAAAAGCAGGTACCCCATGGGTTAAGTCCTTTAAAAATTTAGATTTAGATGCTTTACGTATTCGACTTAAATGGGGGCCTTTACGAACTCAAGATGCTACGAGTGGAGATGTTTCAGGAGTAACCATTGAGTACGCAGTGGAATTACAAACTGATGGTGGTCCTTGGACAGAAGTTTTAAAAACAAAAATCTCTGATAAAACTTCCGCAAATTATGAGCGTGCTCATCGTATTAACTTACCAAAAGCTGATTCAGATTGGCTTATTCGTGTTCGCCGTCTTACACCTAACTCAACCTCTGAGTATGTCAGTGACAAAATGTATATTGAAGCTGTCACTGAGGTTATTGATGCAAAACTGCGCTATCCGAATACAGCCCTATTAGGCCTGCAATATGATGCAGAGACCTTTAATAACATTGCTAAAATTGCTGTTGAATGTAAAGGTACAAAAATTAAACTCCCTTCCAACTATAATCCGGTTTCTAGAACATATGCTGGAATGTGGGATGGTACATTTATTAGTGCATATTCAAATAACCCAGCTTGGGTTTATTACGATATTTGTACTTCAGATCGGTATGGTTTAGGTGATCGTCTTACACCATTTATGATTGATAAATGGTCTTTATACCGTCTTGGTCAATATTGTGATGAATCTGTAAATGATGGCCAAGGGGGACAAGAGCCACGTTTTACTTGTAATGTATATTTGCAAAGAGCAGAAGAAGCTTATGAAATTCTAAAAAAATTAGCTGGAGTTTTTAGAGCAATTTCTTATTGGGATGGAAACAGTATTATCTGTGATGCAGATATTCCACAAGATACATATTTTACGTATACCCGCGCGAACGTGATTGGAGAATTTGAATATTCAGGTACACGTGCTCGTGATCGCCACAATGTTGTAAAAGTCGCATTTGATAATCCAGCAAATCATTATAAAACTGAATATGAATATGTTCGAGATGAGCAGGCAATTTCAGACTCTGGTCAAGTACGCATTTTAGATTTAAATGCGTGGGGGTGTACTTCACGTGGACAAGCACAACGTGCTGGTTTGTGGGCTTTAAAGTCTGAACAGTCTGAAACAAGAACTGTAACTTTTAAAGTTGGCCTAGATGGATGGATTCCACAACCTGGTCGAGTTATTGAAATTGCAGATGAATTGTTTGCAGGACGTGCTAATGGCGGACGTGTATCTGCAATTTCTGAAGATAGAGTTAATCTAACAATTGATCGCGATGACGTTGTAGCTAAGCCAGGCGATCGTTTGGTTGTTAATGGTGAAAACGGAAAAGCTCAAACTAGAATTATTCAATCTATAAATGGTCGTGTAATTACAGTCACTTTACCATTCGATTTAGGTTCAATTGCTGCGGAAAATATTTGGGTAATCGATGCTCAAGATTTAGCCACAATGAAATTTAGGGTTATTTCAATTCGTCAGGAAGAGAAAAACAAATTTACGATTAATGCCATTCAATACAACTCTAAGAAATTTGATGAAATAGATAGTGGGGCCTATTTTGAAGAAGTACCAATTTCAGTTATTAATCCAACTATTCAGGATCCCGTAAGTGATATTTTAATTACAAGTGAAAATAAAGTTAATCAAGGTATTAATATCACAACAATGATTTTGTCTTGGAAACAGGCAAAAGGTGCTGTTAAATATCTTGTTGAATGGCGTAAAGACAATGGTTCTTGGCTTCGTTTACCGTTCACAGGAAATAACTCTTTAGAAGTACAGGGAGTTTATTCGGGAAATTATCAAGCACGTGTTACTGCAATTTCAGCATTTGAAGTTTCTTCATTACCGGTTTACTCATCAATTACTGAATTAGTAGGTAAAAAGGGTTTACCTCCTAAACTTGAATATATCCGTGCCACTGGTATTTTGTTTGGTATGCAGTTGGATTGGAGTTTTCCCAATGTAGGAGCTCAAGACGCAGCATATGTTGAAATTCGTGTTTCACCAGATGGTGTAAGCAATATAGCACCGTTAGGTCAGTTCGCTTATCCAACTAATACTCATAAAGTTCAAGGCTTACAGCCAAATTTAATCCAATATTATAGTGGTCGAATTGTAGATAAAATTGGTAATATGGGGGCATGGTCTGAATGGGTTAATGGAACGACTATTGCTGACCCGGATGCTGTATTGGATCTTATCTCTGGACATATTGCCGAAAGCGATCTTGCTCAAGAGCTTCAAGGGAAAATCGAAAATACGGTTAATGTAGCAGAAGCAGCAGAGCAAGCAGCTACTAATGCACAAACTGCGGCAAGTAGCGCTCAAACTGCGGCTTCAAATGCCCAAACGGCAGCGACAGATGCCAAGACAGCAGCTACAAACGCCCAAACGACGGCAAGTTCAGCGCAAACACAGGCAACTAATGCTCAACAAGTTGCCAATGAAGCAAGCGCCACAGCAGCTAATGCAAAAAATACAGCCGATCAAGCATCAAGCACAGCATTAACGGCTAGCAATGCAGCAGCAAATGCCAAAACAGCGGCAGATACTGCTAAAACGATGGCTGAAAGTGCAACTTCAGTAGCAGCTACCGCTAACACTGCGGCAACAAATGCTCAGACAACCGCAACCAATGCTCAAACAGCGGCTTCTAAAGTTGCAAGTGACTTAACAACCTCGACAAATCAACTAAATCAAAAGATTGCAGACGAAACTAGTACGCGTACAACTGCGATTTCGCAACTGAATGACGGCCTCACAACTGAAACAACTCAGCGTAAGACAGAAGATACGGCACTGTTAAGTAACATCGAAACTTACAAATCTAGCACCAATGGCACTTTGTCTACTTTGCAAACACAAATTACGACAAATGCCACTAACACAAGCGCAAATACCTCAAAAATTACTTCGCTCGATTCTCGATTAACAACGAATGAAGGTAAGACAGCCGATGCTATTAGCTCTGCGGCTACGGCTCAACAGACAGCTAATACAGCAGTTACAAATGCGGCAGCGGCAGCTTCAGCAGTTACATCTCTAAGATCAGACTTAAGCTCTGGTAAGGGCATTAACAATATTATTGCGCCTTATTCTGATCCTCAAGAATTACCAACAAACATTCTTGGAGCTTCCAGAACTGTTGCATTGGTAAATTCAACAATGCGCGTCAAAGGAAAAGCTTACGACGTCACATTTACGGCAGTAGCGGGAAATATTTATTTTGGCTCTGCGTCGTCAGGAACCGCAAACACAACTGCGGCAGGGTCGATCACTGGCGGTAAGCGCTACATGCTCAGTGCATACCTGAAGAATCTTGATGCCACTAAGCAAGCTGATGTTTATTTCTCATTACTTTGGTTCAGACGTGCAGCAGACGGCACTATTTCAACTGGTCAGGCTACACTGCAAAACCAAGCGACTGGCAACTTAAGAGTAACTCCTTCAAATGATGGTGGCACAGTTACCTGTAAAGCTGTAACAGCTCCAGTTGATGCTTTTGCCTTTACCTTTATGTGTACAGGCAACAGCTCATACAACGTTGCTGGCTCACGCATTCTCATTGATATGTTGATGTTAGAAGAGTCTATCGGCGATGATAAACCTGCTTCAACTTGGACGGCGGGGTCAGCGGATCTCGGTGCTATCAAGACTGCACTAGATGCCAATGCTTCAGCAATCAGCAGCATTACAACTCGTGTAACTAACGCAGAAGGGACAATTACAAGCCAAGGCAATTCAATTACTCAGTTGAATAATAGTGTGACTTCGATTAACGGCACACTTTCAAATAAAGCCGACGCAACAGCATTAAGCGCATTAACAAACCGCGTAACTACTGCCGAGGGCCAAATTACTGCCCAAGGCTCGGCAATTGTATCGATTAAAAATGATTTAGTTGCCACCAATAACGCTCTTACGACAAAGGCCGATTCAAGCGCTCTAAATACTCTTGATTCAAAAGTAACAAGCATCGATGGACGAGTAATAAGCAATGCAGGAGCGATCACTTCTCTAAAGTCTGAGTTAAGCGGGAAGGGAGCAAACCTTCTTATTGCTTCTTTCTCAGACCCACAGGTTGTACCGTATACAGCCACAAAATCAGGCGTAGAAGTTAGTTTAATTGATTCAATGTTAAGAACTGGAAAAGCTTATAATTTCAAAAACTTAACTACGAATATTAGCAACTATGTTTACATTGGCAACTATAGCGATGGCAAACAAGCACCTGTAGCTGTACGTGGCGGAGCTAAATTATTATTTAGTTTTTATGCGAAATCAGATGTAGCTGGCTACATCGGCCGTTTCTCGCTACGAGTATTTAACCAAAGCGGGACAAACGTTCAGACAGTTACGTTGTTATGGACGTCAACTCAAACTCAGAACGTATCTTTTACGACTGACTTAGTTAAATATAACTTATACCTATCCTCTCCAATTCATGCTGATGGGGTTACAGCTTCGATTCTGTTATATACAGGCGGTGCTTCATCTGCCTCAATGACTCCTGTTGGTGCGATCTTAACGATGGACAAGTTAATGATCGAAGAGTATGTGGGAGACAATAAGGATGGGTCACCATGGGTATCGGGTTCAGCCGATCTTAATGCTATTTATGCATCCTTAGATGCAAGTGCAACAGCGGTTAATAATCTCACCACACGTGTTAGCAATGCAGAAGGCACTATTACAAGCCAAGGTAATTCAATTACCTCATTGCGTAATGATTTAACGACCACAAACACTAACGTCTCTAAAAAAGCTGACGCATCCGCACTTACCTCACTTGATACCAAAGTTACTAGCATTGATGGTCGCGTAACAACCAATACTAATGCTGTTACCGCATTGCAAGGACGGGTTACCACTGTAGAGGGCGGTCTTTCAACTAAAGCCGATGCTTCAGCATTAAGCGACTATTACACGAAAACAGAAGCTAATTCGGCAACCTCTGGGGCCATTGATACTTTCAATTCTCAGTTAACTATCGGTGGCGTGAATGTGGTTGCAAACTCTGAAGCGCCTCGTACTTCAAGCGCTGCGAGCAATAAGGAATATTTGCTTTACGAGCGCAGCGCTGAATTAAAAGCATTCTATGACGAGAACTTAGATAAGCCAGTAACAATTTCGTTCGAAATGAGTGTTCCTGTGGTTGGCTCTGTGCAAGTTTATTCTTCAAACGGTTCAGCACATACTTTTACAACAAGCGTTAATGCTGTAATCGCAAACCAGTGGATTAAATATAGCGTCACTGTAAATCCGAAAACGCATACAGCAAGCACAACTGTTTCGACTATTGAGTTTTACGGAACCTATGGCACTGGTCGTATTCCCACAATTCGTAAATTGCAAATCGAAGCTGGCACAAAAGCAACTGCTTGGAGTCCAAGCCCACGCGATATCAAAGCTTCATTAGACGCTAACGCTTCTGCAATTCAAACTACGCAAACTCAAGTCAACAACATTGATGGAAAGTTAACTACCGCAACAGATTCGATTACTTCGTTAAGTTCTCGAATGACAACCGCTGAAGGAAACATTACAAGCACAAATGGAGCTGTAAGTGGTCTTTCGACACGTATGACAACCGCTGAAGGCAAAATCACAAACCAAAGTGATTCGATTACATCCCTTCAAAATAGCGTTACTACAATTAATGGAACTCTTGCTAATAAAGCCGATTCCACTGCTGTCACCAACTTAACAAGCCGTGTCACTGCTGCTGAGGGGAACATTACAAGCCAAAGCGGGCAAATTGTCACACTAAACAATAGTTTAAACACAACCAACGATGCATTAAATGACGTGAACGCATTAGCGCGTTTGCAATCGCTTGGCAAGCCTCTACGTGATGACCCAATGTTCGCCATTGGGGCAGGCGGATTAGCTGCATATATTCCAATCACAGGATCTAGTTTCACGCGCCAAGCTAAGTCAAGTGATAACCCAAGCACCAGTACACATGAAATGGTGCTGGCATTTACATCAACTGTGTCTGGGCTTGGTTCAGGTTGGCTTCCTAACTCGCCAACTCTTGTTGGTGGTCCAAACAAAGTCTACTTGATTAAGCAGGTCATCAAGATGCCTGTTGGCTTCTACCTTGTTGCCATTGGTAATGATATTGGTACAGGTGGTTATCGAAAAATTTATGGCAATATTGACGGCACAGGTAAGTTTGAAACTTATTTAACTGTAGTCGCATGTGGGCCAGATGCCACTGCAAGTATTCAAGGTCACTTTAGAGCAGCAGTCAGAAGTGCTCAAACAGGTACGTCCGCAAATCCGATTGAAGTCAAACTGGCATCATATGAAGTATTTGATGTAACAGCAGTAAATGACACGATTCCTAAAACTTATCGTGACACTATTGCAGCTAATGCCTCTGCCATTACAAGCTTAACGAATACAGTTACACAACAAGGAAATACGATTACCTCTCAAGGTAATTCGATTACTTCTTTAAATAACAGTATTACAAGCATCAATGGATCTCTCGCAAGTAAGGCTGACGCTTCGGCAGTTACTTCACTTGATTCCAAAGTAACTCTAATTGATGGAAAGCTTACTTCCAATACATCTGCTTTAACAGCTTTACAAAGCAGCTTTGATGGTCTACCAAATCAGGGCGTAAATATTCTTGGCCCTGAGATTTCAAATCCAGTAGAAAAACCAACTAACTGGACGTCGGGATTGCCGTTTGAAATCATTCAATCACCAGATACGGTCAACGTTCGTGCCTTCCAGTTCACAATGCCTGCATCTTCAGGTAATGGAACTTACTTCAACATTGGCGGCGGTCAAGTTCCCCGCCAATGGCTTAATGAAGGCAAATATGTATTTAGCTTTGTTGCCAAGACTGTAGGTGGAACACCACCGCATCCGATTGAATGGCAATTCTACAATGCAGATAGCATCCGTCAGCGCTTTAGCGTTACCGCCACTTTAACTCGTTTTAGCGGTGTGTTTACTGTGCCTGCTGGTGGCGCAGCCATCTGTATGCTTTTGATCGGTAACCCAACAGCGAAAGCCGCTGGTCAAGTCATTAATATCGAAAGAATTATGCTTGAGCGTCAAGTGGGTAATAATACTACGCCTTCAACATGGATTGCCGGTACTGACGCCAGTGGAATGATCATTTCGACGCAAGCGAAAGCGACCGATCTATTTAATACAGCTACTAATCAGAATACCGCAACTGCTGGACGTGTAACGAGTCTTGAAAGTCGAATGACATCGACCGAAGGCACTTTATCGACTAAAGCTGACGCCTCGGCGCTTCAAACGCTCGATACAAAAGTAACGAACGTTGACGGCAAAGTAACGTCAAATACCAATGCCATCACTTCGCTTAACTCTGCTTTAACGAATGCAACATCAACAATTAGCATGAATGCTGGAAGTCCACTCGCTGATTGGACAACTTATGCAGCTACAGGCGAGTTCAACGTTATTACAGAAGCAACAGGGCAAAGCGGCAAAGTAATTCAGCTCGGTAACAATGCTGGCAACGATACTATTTGGTTGCATGCAAATAATTTAATTCCATTTGATCAAACCAAAACCTACCGCATTCGTGCGCGTTACCGTCGTCGCTCTGGGACTGGAACAATTTACCTAGGGATTGCACAAAAAACACCTGATAAGGCTTGGTATGTAACTACTGGCAACACTCAAGCAAGCAACATGGCTTCATCGAACTATGTTGTAAATGCCCATGCGCCTGCTATTGATGAATGGCAAGAGATGGTCGGGTACTACAAAGGGCGTTCAACTGGTGCTGCGACTGGTTCAGGTTCGTTAGCAAGCCCTCGTACAGCATCACAAATGACTGGCTTCATTACGCCTTTGTTTATTGCTAACTATCAGAACCAAGCGGGTATTGTTGAGCTTGATTATTTAATTCTTGAAGATGCGGAAGCCATTGCTGGCAACCAAGCGAATGCAACTGCTTTAACTACACTTGATACTAAAGTTACAGAAGTAGATGGGCGTTTGACCACAGCGACAAATTCAATCACGTCACTTGGCTCGCGAATGAGCACCGCTGAGGGCAATATTTCTGCAACCAATTCTGCTTTAAGTGGTCTTTCTACACGCATGACTGCCGCAGAAGGGGGATTGACGAACCAAAGTAATTCCATCACTTCGCTGACCAACTCTATCAATTCACTTGATAGTGATTCGTTAATTCCTGATTACAACCTTGCCAACCCAGAGAAGTGGATTAGTCATTACGGCTATCCAATGACGCAGTACTTCAAAACGACCACGACAGGCAAAGTAAGCAATACAGTATTCCGTAAAGATACAAGCTCTCCAGTCAACTGCTTTAACTACGCGAGAACGCCTGTTCCAAATGACCGTACTTACAAAGTAAGTTTTTGGGTTCGTTGTAGCGCTGACTCTAATGGCTTGCTGATGATCCCGATCGGGCGCTCTGGCAATGACGGCAAGTTCACCACTACGGGCTATTCAAGCATTGGCATTCCTTTAACCGAAGTTCCCAAGAATGAAACATGGACAAAAATTGAGCGTACTGCAAACCTAACTTCTACATCTGATGTCAATCCTCAATTGTTCTTTGGTATTGCTCCTGGTCACACAGGTTCAACCGGCTGGTGGGAAGTTCAAGGCTTTAAAGTTTCGCCAGTATTGACGACCGCCGATGCCGATAGCAGTTTTGCGACTTCTGCCGCCCTTACTTCTTTAACATCTAGTGTTAATCAACAAGGCAGCACTATTACAAGTCAAGGTACTGACATTACTAGCTTGAAAAATAGTGTTACCTCTATCAACGGAACGCTTACCAATAAAGCGGATGCTTCGGCTGTAAACACTCTTTCTAACCGAGTGACAGCAGCAGAAGGAAACATTACAAGCCAAGGCAATTCAATCACAAGCCTAAACAACACGCTTGCGAATAATGATTTGTCGAATCTTATTCTCAATCCTGACTTTATTACCCCTAAGAACGTTTGGTCAGCAGGCTTAATTGTTGATGCTACTGATGCTGCGCCGAATCCTCCATCTCCAAAAGCACTAAAATTAACATTGCGTGATACCTATTATGGTCCGTTTGTTAAATGCAATACAGGAGATATGTTCTATGTTTCCGGGTGGTTTGCTACCCCGAATACATCTGCGGCTGCTTCTGTTGTTCTTGGGTTTAATACTAGAAATAGTACAGGAACACATTCTTGGTACTCGGTTGCAGTTAAATCAACTGATAAAAATGCGTGGGGATTTGTTGAAGGTTACTTCACTGTGCCAAATGGCATGGTCGAAATTCGTCCTTGGCTTCAAGTAAGTATTGTTGCGGCAGATGCACCTGCTCAACTCTGGCATGTAACGAATATCCAAGTTCGCAACATCACTGGTAATAAAAAGTTAGCAAGTGACTTGCAGGCAACTTCGTCTGCATTAAGTACGCTTGATTCGAAAGTTACTAACATTGATGGCCGTGTTACTTCTGCATCTAACAATATTGTCACTTTAAACAATAGCGTTACCAACATTAATACCGCGCTTTCTCAGAAAGCAGATGCATCCGCTCTAAGCTCATTATCAAATCGAGTGACAACTGCTGAGGGCAACATTAGCTCTCAAGGTAGCTCGATTACTTCCTTAACTAATAATCTAGCGGTTACTACCAATACAGCAAACGCTGCATTGCCTAAGATTCAGGGTGGCACTGGTGCAGCGAAACTGTTCAGAGGGGTATTAGTTCACCAACAAAGCGGCGCAAATATCATCGGCAATATCGTAATTCAAACGCCTATCACGTTCACAAGCAAGATGTTTAGATTGGCGCTTAGTGGTTATAACTATTTAGCTGGCAAAACTGATATCAATTTGAATATCGGTGGTTACGCTTATACCGGTACTTCAATTATTCAGCACGGGGTAGTGAACTCGGGTACATTACCTATTCGTGTTCGTTTAGGTGTTCGTAACGGTACAGTAGTCATCATCTTGACTTCTCAAGCACCTAACGCTTATTGGCAGTATCCTAAATTTAACATTGATGCAGAAATCGGTTATACAACGCCACCTGATAGTTGGTCTGAGGGTTGGTCTGCAAGTTTAATTGCGGAAGCCGACCTTGCAGCAAATGGCATTTCAGCGATCATTGAGCCATCTTTATTAGATGTTTCTACAGAGATTACAGCTAACGCCTTTGCCATTAGCAATCTGACGAATACAGTGTCACAACAAGGCGATACCATTACTTCTCACAGTAATAGCATCACTACGCTAAACAACAGCATTACAAGCATTAATGGTGCTTTAAATACTAAAGCGAGCACTTCTGCCGTTACTGATCTTGACAGCCGTGTAACGACTGCTGAAGGCAAAATCACAGCAAATACATCTTCAATCACTAGCCTAACCGCGAATCTTAAAAATGTAGCGAATGGCATCACTATGTCTGCATCGCTTGATGTGGATCCTGATAGCGAGTGGATTTATTGGACCAAAAATGGCGAAGTCGCAAGAGCTGACGCCGTAGACGCTTTAGGCGGTAAAGTTTATCGCTTTGGTAATAACGCGGGTAACGACCACGTAAACGCAAGATCAAAAGCAAAACTGCCGTTTGATCAAACGAAGACCTATCGCATCCGCGCTCGATATCGTCGTCTCAGTGGTATAGGAACAGTCTACTGTGCAGTTTACACCTTGGCCGCTGATGGCACTTCGCATGTTAACTCAAGCAACACCGTGTCTACTGACTTTGGTTCTTCAAATTACTTTGTGATCAATCAAAGCCCTGCAAACAACGTCTGGCAAGAAGTGACTGTATACGTCAAAGGACGTTCGGCAGGAGCTGCAACAGGCAGTTGGACACTAGCAGCGCCTCGTCAAATGCCAAATGCCACTGCATTTTTAAGCGTTCAATTCCTTGGTAACTATTCAAATGCAGCGGGGATGACGGAGCTTGATTACCTCATCATTGAGGATGCTGATGCAATTGCTGCCAACGATGCTACAGCCAATGCTTTATCTTCACTTACTACCCGTGTTGGCACGGCTGAAGGAACGATTACAAGCCAAGGTAATTCGATCACTCAGTTAAACAATAGCATCACAACTATTAACGGCACATTAACAAGCAAGGCGGATAGCTCAGCTTTAACGCATTTGGCAAACCGAGTAACTGTAACTGAAGGCTCCATTACCTCTCAAGGTTCTAGCATTACGTCTTTGAATAGTTCGGTTAATGGATTGTTGAAAGATGTTGAGGTTACGGACACTCGTTCTACTAACCAACCACCATCATGGTATTGGACAAATTACCCTAAACGCATTGTTCGTGAGTTCAAGCAAGCTTCGACAATCGGCTTGACTGGAATGGGCACATACGTCTCGTTAGAAACTTATGTCTATTACAGTGATGCGACAGGCGGCCCAATCATTCAAATTGCACGCGGTACTGACTCTAAGCTTACTGCGGAACGCCGTAGTGCGAGCGCTTCAACTTGGAGTACTTGGTCGCAAGACGTTAAGACTCTGAGTGATGGTCTTGCCAACAAAGCAGAAGCTTCAGCTCTATCTTCTTTAGATGCCAAAGTAACGACCATTGATGGGAAAGTTTCGACTCAAGCTACAAGCATCACAAACCTTACAACCACTGTAGGCGGACACACTGCGTCTATCCAATCTCAACAACAATCAATTGATGGCCTAACTGCAAGAGCAACTCTGAAATTGCAATCAGGCAATTTGGTTGGCGGCGTCGGGATTGAAAATGACAGCAAGACAGTTGATTTCATTGTTCAGGCAAACAGATTTGCAATCGGCGCGCCGTCAACTGTCACTGGTACAGTAACTCCGAAATATGCATTTACTTATCAATCGACTTCAACAACTTTACCGAACGGCACTGTGATTCCAGCTGGTTTGTATTTAGACAATGCATCTATTGGTTATATTAATGCTGAAAAAATTAATGCATCAAGCCTAAGCGCCCTAAGTGCGACGCTTGGAACCTTAACTACTTATAAGGATCCCGCTAAGCCTAATGGGGCTCGAATGGTACTTACAGGCAGTTTGATTACCATTTATGACGACAACAATATTATGCGAGTAAGGATGGGATTATGGGATTAATTGCTGTAGCAGTAATAATTTTAATTATTATTGGTCTTGTGCTTTGTAAAAAGTACAAAGAAGACCAAGGAGTCTAAAGTGCTTCAAGGTATTCAAGTTAGAGATGAGACAAGCAACATCATCTTAGATACAAATGACAGTGTAGTTCAGTATAAGGGGCAGATTACCTTATCTGGTGAAACTGATGGTAGTTTAGTTTTTAGTTCTTTTCCGGGAGGTAATGCTAAATTCTTTTACATTACTATTGCTACCACAACTACAAATGGTAATGCCTTCCATCCAAGGGTTATATGGAATCCTACTACTAAAACAGTTAGTTGGACATTTATTCGTAGGGGATTAGATCAACCGCAACCAGTGGAGTTATTTTATGGCTTTGTTTGAGGTGTATAACGATCAGGGGATTCAGCAGGTTACTGCTATCAATGCCACATTTTATTTAAAACATAAAGTAGTAGGAAAGGATCTTCCCTTACAACCGGGTGAAGACCCTGATCCACATTTATCAGTGTACCGTTCTTTCTACTTTGAAGCTGAATTTCCTATTATTGCTTTAGCTACTACTGGTATAGATAAATGGACACGTGTACATGGTCTTTATCGTTTGCAAGGTAATAACTGGCGTGTTGATTGGATAGATTCATCGTCTGACTATACTAAACCTACATTAGAGCAAGGTGTAGATACTATTGTTTATATCTTTGACTTGAGATCTACAGCAGACCCTAATAACAATTTCGGTTTGAATCTCTATGGACCAGACGGTAAGTGTACTTACAGTTCAAATCAGGCACCATTTAAGGTTCTTGATGTTTTTGAAGTTCCGGGAATGTATAACTTAGAATATAACCCTGTTTTAAGTTCAAAGGTTGCAGGTAGACAGTTAGCTGTTATCTCAAATCGTTATAGAGATTTCTATGCATATAACGATCCTAGTGATGCTTTCTATGTATATGAAAGCTTTAGTACAGGTGTAGGTCAAGTTAAGATAAGTTATGTAGATCCTCAAACATCTACCTTCTATGATCCTGGTGCAAATATGGATGGGACCAATGATCGAAAGCCAATGGTTACGGTAGTTGATGTAACGAATCTATAAAAGAAAACCCCCTTAATTGAGAATATTAAGTAACTTCTAATTCACAGTCTTTATTACAGCACCCACAAGGGTGTTTTTTTATGCCCAAAATCAGGAGGAAGGCATGCATGAATGATCGGACAAATAGTGTGGTTGAAGCAGCTGCAAGTACGGCTGCGGCTACGGCAACAAAATTTTCATATGGCTATGTAGTAGGAGGGGGATTGATTGGAATTGCTGGAAAAATTGATTGGGCTGTAATTATTTCAATCTTAATAGGTGTAGCAACCTATTCAACGAATCTCTACTTTAAGCGCCGTGATGAAAAGCGTTCAGAAGAGATTCATGAATTGCGTAAAAAACAGTATGAGCAAGCCAAACAACGCATCAAAGAGGATAAAGATGAAAAGTGAAAATACTCGGACATATTTAGCGTACATGGTTATTGCAATGTCATTTCTCTGTGTTCTTGGTTTGTTCTTTATTGAATATCCAGACAAAAACCGTGATCTATTAAACGTGTCACTAGGGACCTTACTTGGTTTATCTAGTGCTGTGATTGCCTTTTATTTTGGATCTACCAATAAACAAAAGAAAGAAACTGAAGATTCAAATCAACAGTAATTATTTAAATTTAAGTGCTACCTTGGGGTAGTTTTCAGCTCTAAAGGAAAGTGAAATGAACATTGAAAAATATCTAGATGAGTTAATTAAGCGCGAAGGGGGCTATGTGAATAATCCAGCGGATCGAGGAGGCGCAACAAAGTACGGAATTACTGAAGCAGTTGCTCGAGTAAACGGTTTTAAAGGTAATATGCGAGATTTGCCTATTGAAACTGCAAAGTCTATTTATAAAAAACAATACTGGACAGCCCCACGCTTTGATCAAGTAAATTTAATTTCTCCTGTAGTAGCTGAAGAACTTTTAGATACAGGTGTTAATTGCGGCATAGGATTTGCAAAACCCCTTTTACAGCGTGCCTTAAATTTGCTGAATAACCAAGGTAAGGCAGGTTGGTCAGATCTTGTAGTGGATGGAATTTATGGTCCTGCAACTTTGAATGCCTTTAAAACCTACTTAGCCAGACGAGGTAAAGATGGTGAGAAAGTCTTGGTGCGTGTACTCAATATCATGCAAGGTCAGCTTTATATTGAAATCTGTGAGCGCAATCCCAGTCAGGAGCAGTTTTTCTATGGCTGGATTGCTCATCGAATCTCATTATGAAGTATTTCTATAGTTTAACTTAATTAGGAAATTCTTTAATTCAAAATCTATTATAAGTTTTTAAAATTCTTAAGTATTAAATTCAGTATAGAACTTTGAAAAATTATATTTTAATTTTTTGAGTTTATTTTATTTAATGGGTTATATAATTTTTCATTCAAATAATTAAAGATTTTTTAATGCATATAACATAAGAAGTGTTTATTACCACAAAATTTATGGTGGCTATTAGAACATTCAGAAACTTTATAAAAAGAGTGAAAGTTTGTGATAATAGTTATATCAGCGGGTGATAAGAATTGAAGCTAAATGATACCAAAATATGGCGCGCCCGGCGGGGATCGAACCCACGACCCCAGGTTTCGGAAACCTGTACTCTATCCAACTGAGCTACGAGCGCATGCGTGGGGCACATCATAGGAAAAAAACACTTGCAGGTAAAGCACGAAAT
>Ga0213829_1000642_pt1 | contig 30770 bp, 25 predicted proteins | sample MC6MC0896MG_FD_180665 | JGI IMG/M metagenome (GOLD analysis project Ga0213829, IMG submission 180665) | Enriched soil aggregate microbial communities from Iowa State University, Ames, United States - MC6-MC0896-MG | ecosystem: Environmental > Terrestrial > Soil > Unclassified | place: USA: Iowa...
ATGCCCAGAGTGCCCTGGCCGATTCACACAAGTTCGTCGACCAGGTCAACCGACTGCGCAAAGGCGGCCACGGCTTTCTCAAGGTGGGCGGGATTTTCGCGGCCACCTCGGTGGTGCTGCCCCAGGCCATCGTCGCGATCAAGGCGCGCAGCCCGTTGCTGTCGATCGAAGTGGTGGAGCAGTCCAGCGATCATCTGCTGGAAATGCTTGAGCAAAACAAGCTCGACCTGATGATCGGGCGCTTCACCGAAGAGCGTTACAGCCAGGTTTTCGACTTCGAGCCGCTGGAGCCCGAGCCCTTCAGCCTGGTGGTCAACAGCAGCCATCCGTTGAACGAGCTCGATAGCACACCGCTTGAAGCCTTGGGTCAGTGGCCGTGGGTACTGTACCCGGTCGGCACGCCGATTCGCGATCGCCTGGAACTGGCGTTCCAGGCTGCCGGCATCGCCTCTCCGGCCGACAGCGTCGAAACCATCTCCATGCAGATGTTCCTGCAACTGCTGCATTCAGGGCCGATGATCGCCATGCTGCCCAGGTCCATGGTCGCCGCGCAGCTGGACAGTGGCCAGTTCAAAGAGCTGCAGACCCCGTTGCGCCTCGCGCAGCTGGAGTACGGCATCATCACCCGCAAGGACGAACCACTGACCGGCGCCGCCCGGGAATTCGCCGACATCCTGCTCGATTTTGCCCGTGAACGTCGGGAGGAGGGGGCGACGAGCGATTGATTAGTGATGTTCGATAAGCCAACTTGATAACGCCAGGTTATCGCTTGATCGGATCATCTCATTGGGAATCTCGGGGCTGGCTCCCTACAGTTATCGCAGATTCGCCCGGCACAGAGCGGGCGAGGCCATAACAAGAAGTCAGCCGTACCCTGGGAGGTCCCATGCAACTGATTGCCAGAACCCGGACCGGCGACCCTGCCGTGATTCGCCTCAATCCCCTGGACAACGTACTGATTGCACGGCAGGCCCTGCCCGAAGGCTTGAGCCTGGAAGCCGAAGCGGTCACGGTGCGCCAGCCGATTCCCTCCGGGCACAAAGTCGCCAGCCAGCGTGTGGAGCAGGGCCAGCCACTGCGCCGTTATGGGCAGATCATCGGTTTTGCGTCGCAGCCCATCGAAGCCGGCGATCACGTGCATGTGCACAACGTGGAGATGGGCGACTTTGCCCGCGACTACGCTTTCGGCGTCGATACCCATGCCACGCCGAGCACGGAAGCCGTGTTCCAGGGCATCGTGCGGGCCGATGGCCGCGTCGCGACCCGAAACTATGTCGGCATTCTCACGTCGGTCAACTGCTCGGCGACCGTGGCCCGGGCCGTGGCCGATCACTTTCGCCGGGATATCCACCCCGAGGCGCTTGCCGCGTTCCCGCACATCGACGGCGTCGTGGCGCTGACCCATGGCGCCGGTTGCGCAGTGGACCCCAACGGCGAGGCCTTGGGACTGTTGCGCCGCACGCTTGGCGGCTACGCCGTCCACCCTAATTTCGCGGCGGTGCTGATCATCGGCCTGGGCTGTGAAACCAACCAGATTGAAAGCCTGCTCGAGACCCAGGGCCTCAAGGCCAGCGACCAGTTGCGTGCGTTCACCATCCAGGGCATAGGCGGCACCTCGAAAACCATCGCCAGTGGCATCGAGCAGGTCAAGGCATTGCTGCCCCAGGCCAACCAGGTGCAGCGCGAACCCGTCAGCGCTCGTCACCTGATCGTCGGCCTGCAATGCGGCGGCTCGGACGGTTACTCGGGCATCACCGCCAACCCTGCGCTCGGCAATGCCGTTGACCGCCTGGTGGCGGCCGGCGGTACCGCGATCCTTTCGGAAACCCCGGAGATCTATGGCGCCGAGCATCTGCTGACGCGCCGCGCCGTCAGCCGCGAGGTCGGGGAAAAACTCATCGCGCGCATCCATTGGTGGGAAGACTACTGCCAGCGCATGAACGCCGAACTGAACAACAACCCCTCCGCCGGCAACAAGGCCGGCGGCCTGACCACCATCCTCGAGAAATCCCTGGGCGCCGTGGCCAAGGCCGGCTCCAGCAATCTGGTGGACGTGTACCTGTATGCCGAAGCCGTCCGGGCCAAGGGCCTGGTGTTCATGGACACCCCGGGCTACGACCCGGTCTCGGCCACCGGCCAGGTTGCCGGCGGCGCCAACCTGATCGCCTTCACCACTGGCCGCGGCTCGGCCTACGGCTGCGCGCCGGCACCTTCCATCAAGCTGGCGACCAACAACCGTGTGTTCGAGCACCAGGAAGAAGACATGGACGTGAACTGCGGCGGCATCGCCGACGGTTCCACCAGCATAGAAGAGCGCGGCGCCTACATCTTCGAACAGATGCTGCGCATCGCTTCCGGCGAGCGCAGCAAGAGCGAACAACACGGTTATGGGCAGAACGAGTTCGTGCCCTGGCAGATCGGTGCCGTGACCTGATAGCCCTGCAACCTTCACAAGGCGAAAAGCACATGCAAGTTTCCGGATTCAACTTTATCGCGGGCCAGCGCAGCGCCCTGGGCGACACCCTGGTCTACAGCCTCGACGCCCACACCGGCGAACGCCTGCCCGGCGCTTTCCACCAGGCAACCCTGGCGGAGGTCGATACGGTGGTGGCGGCTGCCAGCGCGGCATTCCCGCTGTATCGCAACCTGCCGGCGGTACGCCGGGCAGAATTTCTTGAAGCCATCGCCGACGAACTCGACGTTCTGGGCGAGGATTTCATCGCCTTGACCTGCCAGGAGACGGCGTTGCCGAGCGCCCGCATCCAGGGTGAACGTGGTCGTACCAGTGGCCAGATGCGCCTGTTTGCCCAGGTGCTGCGCCGTGGCGACTTCTACGGTGCACGGATCGACCAGGCGCTGCCTGCACGCACCCCTATGCCACGCCCGGACCTGCGTCAGTACCGCATCGGCGTCGGCCCGGTGGCGGTGTTCGGTGCCAGCAATTTTCCCCTGGCGTTCTCCACCGCCGGTGGTGATACCGCCGCCGCCCTGGCTGCCGGCTGCCCGGTGGTGTTCAAGGCCCACAGCGGCCACATGGCCACGGCCGAGCGGGTGGCCGAAGCGCTGATCCGTGCCGCGGAACGCACCGGCATGCCGGCGGGCGTGTTCAACATGATCTTCGGTGCCGGCGTCGGCGAGGCGCTGGTCAAGCACCCGGGCATCCAGGCGGTGGGCTTTACCGGTTCGCTCAAGGGCGGTCGTGCCCTGTGCGACATGGCGGCAGCAAGGCCGCAACCAATCCCGGTGTTCGCCGAGATGTCGAGCATCAACCCGGTGCTGGTCTTGCCCCAGGCCCTGGCCAGTCGCGGGGCGCAGATGGCCAAGGAATTGACCGCCTCGGTAGTGCAAGGCTGTGGCCAGTTCTGCACCAATCCAGGCCTGGTGCTGGGGATTCGTTCGCCGGCGTTCAGTGCCTTCATCGAGCAACTGACCGGGCACATGGCCGAGCAGGCACCGCAGACCATGCTCAATCCCGGGACCCTGAACAGCTATGGCAAAGGCTTGCAGGCGCTGCTGGCGCACCCGGGCATCAAGCACTTGAGCGGCCTGGCGCAAGCGGGCAATCAGGCTCAGCCTCAACTGTTCGAGGCCGATATCAGCCTATTGCTGGAACAGGATGAGCTGCTGCAGGAAGAGGTGTTCGGCCCTTGCACCGTGGTAGTCCAGGTGGCGGACGAGGCTGAATTACTGCGCGCCGTCGCTGCCTTGCGCGGTCAGCTCACGGCCACGCTGCTGGCCGACAACGATGATCTGGCCACCTTTGGTCAACTGTTCGGCGCGCTGGAAGTGAAGGTCGGTCGAGTGCTGCTCAATGGCTACCCGACCGGGGTCGAGGTCTGCGATTCCATGGTTCACGGCGGCCCGTACCCGGCCACGTCCGACGCCCGCGGCACCTCGGTCGGCACCCTGGCCATCGATCGCTTCCTGCGCCCGGTGTGCTACCAGAACGTGCCCGATGCGTTGCTGCCCGATGCCTTGAAGAACGCCAACCCACTGGGCCTGCAGCGCCTGGTCGATGGCAAGTACAGCACCGCGGCCTTGAATTGAAGACGGAGCAGCAAGCATGACTGAAGCTAAACGCTACGACGCACAAGCGCTCACCACGTTCGTCGAGCAACTGTTCGAAACAGCCGGGGCCGATGCCGAGGTCGCCCGGGTGGTGACCCGGGTATTGCTCGAAGGTGAACTGCTGGGCCATCGCACCCATGGCCTCAACCTGGTAAGCCGCTACATCGGCGGGATGCTGACCGGGCAGGTCAAGGCCAGTGCCGGGTTGCTCGAGCAGGTCTCGGACAGCGGCATTTCAACCCTGTTCGATGGCCACTATGTACTCGGCCCTTACTGTGTCAGCCGCGCCCTGGACAGTGCGGCCAAGGGCGCCACTGAGCAGGGTATCGGTATCGCCGTGGTGCGCCGCGCCTCGCACATCGGGTGCCTGGCCGCGTACCTCAAACCCTTCACGGATCGTGGCCTGGTGGCCATGGTCTATTCGTCGGACCCCTCGGTGGGGCTGGTGTGCGCCCATGGCGGGATCGACCCGATCTACACGCCCAACCCGATTGCCGCGGGCATCCCGACCCGGGGCGAGCCGATCCTGCTGGACGTGAGCATGTCCACCGTGACCCTGGGCCTGGTCGGCCAGTGCCGCGAGGCGGGCAGGCTACTGCCGCACCCGGTGCTGATAAGCAACAAGGGACAGGTGACCGATGATCCAGCCGACTTTTTCACCACGCCACCGGGCAGCATCTTGCCCCTGGGCGGCCAGGCCTTTGGTCACAAGGGCTTTGCCCTGGCGATTCTGGTCGAGGCCCTGACCTCGGGGTTGGCCGGCCATGGGCGCAAGGACGCGCCAGACCAGTGGGGTGCCTCGGCCACGGCCGTGGTGATTGACCCGCGCTTCTTCGGCGGGCTGGACGCCTTCACCGACGAAAGTTCGTTCCTGAGCAAGCTGATCCTGGCCAGCCGTCCGGTCGACCCCGAGCACCCGGTGCGCCTGCCGGGCCAGGCCGGCCTGAAGCTGCGCGAGCAAGCTTTGCGCGAAGGCGTGAGCCTGGCGCAGAAGGTGGTCGATGAACTTAACAAGACTGCCGGGCAGTTCCAGCTGCCGGCACTTTCCTAATGCCCGTTGCCCCCTGTAGGAGCGAGCTTGCTCGCGATGGTCGTCAACGATAACGCGTGCTTCCTGATTAGACGCGGCGCCCTTTGGTCCATCGTCGGAACGCCGCCCGGAGCAAGCTCGCTCCTACACATACACACACAACGACAACAAGAGTGCAGACATGACCAACGAATCGACATCACAAGCACCGCTGCCGTTGAGCAGCAACCCCGTCGTCTTCAATACCGGCACCTGGGTCGGACGTGTGTGGCTGCCGGGCCAGGGCCCGGCCGTGGTGCTGGTCAAGGCCGGCGCCGTGCACGATATCAGCGCCCATGTGGCGACTGTTTCGGCACTGCTTGAAGTGGCTGACCCGGTGACGTATCTGCGCGCATTACCCTTGGCTGAGGCCTTGATCGAATTGCCTGCGCTGCTGGACAACAGCGACCCGAGCCAACGGGACGACAACCTGCCATGGCTGCTGGCGCCGATCGATCTGCAAGCGGTCAAGGCCGCTGGCGTGACCTTCGCCGCCAGCCTGCTGGAGCGTGTGGTTGAAGAGCAGGCCAAGGGCGATCCGGCCAAGGCCGATGCAATCCGCGACACCCTGGCCAGCCGCATTGGCGCCGACCTGTCGCAGATCGTCCCGGGCTCGGCCCAGGCCGTAGCCTTGCGCAAGGTGCTGGTGGAGCAGGGCCTGTGGTCGCAGTACCTGGAAGTGGGCATCGGCCCGGACGCCGAAATATTCACCAAGGCCCAGCCGTTGTCGGCGGTCGGTTACGGCGCCGACATCGGCATTCACCCCAAGTCGAGCTGGAACAACCCGGAACCGGAAGTGGTGTTGGCAGTGTCGAGCAACGGCAGCATTCAGGGCGCCATGCTCGGCAACGACGTCAATCTGCGCGACTTCGAGGGGCGCAGCGCGTTGCTGCTGAGCAAGGCCAAGGACAACAACGCCTCCACCTCGCTGGGGCCATTGCTGCGCCTGTTTGACGAGACCTTCAGCCTCGATGACGTGCGTAACGCCGAAGTGGATCTGCGCGTGGAAGGCCAGGAGGGTTTCATCATGGAAGGCCGCAGTTCCATGCGCCAGATCAGCCGCGACCCGCTTGACCTGGTCCAGCAGACCCTCAATGAAAACCATCAATATCCCGACGGCCTGGTGCTGTTTCTCGGTACCCTGTTCGCCCCCAAGCAGGACCGCGACCAACCGGGCAACGGCTTTACCCACAAACCGGGTGATCTGGTGGCCATCAGCAACGCGCAGTTGGGGACCTTGTGCAACCGGGTGACCACCAGCGACCAGGCACCGCGCTGGGACTTCGGCCTGCGCTCGTTGATCGACAGCCTGAGCCGGCGCGGCCTGCTGGAGACGGCGGTTACAGCACGCCAACCCTGATTTTCTGTAGGCCATTCCCCTGTAGGAGCTGGCTTGTCGGATCGCCGCACCGCAGCGAAAGCGGTGGATCAGTCAACATTGTATCGCCTGAACGGACGCTTTCGCCGGCAAGCCAGCTCCTACAGGGGGCTGTGTGTCAGTACCGATTTTTTTAGGACCCAGGGATGAGCGTGGCACCGGATGATGGATCGGCCCGGTATCGAAACCGCTGCAATAACAATAATAAAGGCCATCAGATGAAACCACTGAAGAAGTACCAAAGCATCACCGTTGTCTTCCTGTTGTTGATCGGTATCGTCAACTACCTGGACCGTAGTGCGTTGTCGATTGCCAACACCTCGATCCAGAAGGACATGATGATCAGCCCCTCGCAGATGGGCATTCTGTTGTCGGCCTTCTCCATCGCCTACGCGTTTGCGCAGTTGCCGATGGGCATGATCATCGACCGCCTGGGCAGCAAGATCGCCCTGGGCGCTTCGTTGCTGGCCTGGTCGGTGGCTCAGTCGACGTTCGGCATGGTCAACAGCTTCGCCGGCTTCATGGGCCTGCGCGTGCTGCTGGGGATTGGCGAGGCGCCGATGTTCCCTTCGGCGGCCAAGGCCCTGTCCGAATGGTTCGATGCCAACGAGCGCGGCACGCCGACCGGGATCGTCTGGTCGTCGACCTGCATCGGCCCATGCCTGGCGCCACCCTTGCTGACGCTGTTCATGGTCAACTTCGGCTGGCGCGGGATGTTCATCATCACAGGTTTGATCGGTATCGTCCTGGCGGTGTGCTGGTTGGCCTTCTACAAGAGCAAGGCGCAGTACCTGGCCGAGCTCGCGGCGGAAGGCAAACCGTTGCCGACAGAGAAAACTGCCCCGGTGCAAGCGGCCGACCCGCAGGCACCGAAGGTCTCCTACTTTGCCGGCTGGCTCGACCTGTTCAAGCACCGCAGCACCTGGGGCGCGGTCCTGGGCTTCATGGGCGTGATCTACATGCTGTGGCTGCACCTGACCTGGCTGCCGGGCTACTTCGAACGCGAACATGGCATGAACCTGTACAAGACCGCGTGGCTGGTATCGCTGGCCTATGGTTTCGGCGCGGTGGGCACCATCGTCGCCGGGCGCTTCTGCGACCGGCTGGTGCGCCGTGGCATGAGCATCCTGGCCAGCCGCAAGTTCGGCGTGATCACCGGCCTGGTACTCGCTGCGCTGTTCACCGTGCCGCTGTCGTTCGTCACTGGCCTGACCGGTTGCATCATCCTGCTGTGCCTGGCGCTGTTCAGCATCAACATGGCCAGCGCCACCGCCTGGATGATCGTCAACACCATCGTCGACAGCCGCCGGGTGGCCTCGTTCGGTTCGATCCAGAACTTCGGCGGCTACATCGCCGGTTCCGTCGCGCCGATCGTCACCGGCTTCAGCATCCAGTACTCGGGTTCGTTCAATACCGCGTTCATGATCAGTGCGGTCGTGGCGCTGTGTTCGGCCCTGGCGTACTACCTGCTGCTCAACGCGCCCATCAGCGATGCCGAGCCTGCAGCCGAGCACATCGTTGGTGTGACCGAGTAAGGGCCTCAAGAGGATACGTGCCAGTGCATGTCGAAATCAGACTCGCATCTGGCGCGCCCAGTCTACTTGCGTTGGAGGTCAGTCGCGTAAGGTGACGTGTCATTACATCTCCCGGTGTGAAGGCGCGTTACCGCTCACTGCGAGGCTAATTTTCGATGGCATACGACACCTCCAGGGCCATTCCTCTCCAGACCATTGGTTTTCTACTGCTTGACCAATTCACCTTGATCTCCCTGGCGTCCGCTGTAGAGCCCCTGCGAATGGCCAATCAGCTGACCGGTCAAGAGCTGTACCGTTGGCACACGTTCACTTTGGGGGGCGCGCAGGTGTGGGCAAGCGACGGCATGCCGATCACGCCGGATTCCTCGATCGACGACACACCGATGCTGGATACCGTGATCGTCTGCGGTGGCACGGGTATTCAGAGCGCTGTGACCCGGGAACACATTACCTGGTTGCGAGCCCAGGCGCGGCGCTCGAAGCGGATGGGGGGCGTGTGCACAGGCAGTTGGGCCCTGGCCCAGGCAGGCTTGCTCGATGGCTTCGATTGCAGCGTGCACTGGGAATTCCTGGCGGCCATGCAGGAAGCCTTTCCGCGGGTGAACCTCAGCTCCAGTTTATTTACCCTCGACCGGGATCGCTTCACCAGCTCCGGTGGAACCGCGCCGATGGACATGATGCTGCACCTGATCAGTCGCGATCATGGTCATGAACTGTCAGCAGCCATCTCCGACATGTTTGTCTACGAGCGAATCCGCAACGAGCAGGATCACCAGCGAGTGCCCCTCAAACACATGCTCGGTACCCATCAACCGAAATTGCAGGAAATCGTCGCCTTGATGGAGGCCAACCTGGAGGAACCGATCGAACTCGACGAGCTGGCAAATTATGTCGGCTTGTCCCGTCGACAGCTGGAGCGGTTGTTTCAGAAATATCTCAAATCCTCGCCTTCGCGGTATTACCTCAAGCTGCGCCTGATCCGCGCGCGTCAGTTGCTCAAGCAAACGTCGATCTCCATCGTGGAGTTGTCGGTGGTGTGTGGCTTTGTGTCCACCCCCCACTTTTCAAAGTGCTATCGCGAGTGTTTCGGCATTCCACCGAGTGACGAGCGCCTGGTGGCGCAACCGCAACTGCAAGTGACAGAAAAACCGATCGGGCAGGCGTTACCGTCGGCAAGGCAGGTGAGTTCGCTGGAACAGGCTCGTGATGAGTCGACATTCGCGAGTATCAAGATTGTGAAACCCTGAGTCAGCGCCTCGTTCTGTTCGGCGCTCAATGCGGGGGCGATGGTCTGATTGCAAGGCGATGACAATCACCGAACCGCCCTCGGCGATGACGTTACCGAATTCCTCCCGCACGACGGCCGTGCGGGGTTATAGGAAACAGCCTTTCACGCATTCTCGGAGGAACTGATTGAGTCATCACCGGATTCTGCAGCCAGTTTCAATCGGTCAGCCTTACTGATGTATCTGGACTTGTTTGCCGGGGCCAACTTGGCACTGGCCTTTTTGGCGTGGGCCTTCAATAACTGCTTTATTTTTTTCTGACGATTCATATTCTCTGCTCAGTTCGTTTGCTTGCGCTTGAGGTCGGCCTCGTTCCAGACGCCGCTGAGCGGGCCGTTCGGCAAGCCGTCCCTGGCTCGCGCCAGCGGGAAAATGACCGGTACGAAGCCGCTGTCGCGCACCAACCGGGCTCCGAGTTCCCGGGCCTGGCTATCATCGGCGAAAACGGGAATTGCCTTGCCTTTGCCGGCCTGGTCTTTCATCGATGTGTAGCTGATGGCGTTGAAAGCCCGCACCAGGTGCACCCCAGGCAGATACTGCTGGTCCGCCAAGGCAACACCCTCATCCAGCGCTTTGCGTCCGATGTCTCCGTCACGGCCGCTGAACGGGTTGCTGGTACTGAACACCACCTTGCCGTCCAGCTTGCCTTTCAGCTGTTCGGACAGCACCGGCATCGCACCGTAGGGAACACTCAACACGATCACATCGCCCCATGCCGCAGCATCGCTTACCGAGCCCGCCCGGGCGTTGGGGCCGGCGCTTTTGACCAGGTCCGTCAGCTCCTCGGGATGGCGTGACGAAAACATCACCGAGTGGCCGGCCTTCACCCAAAGCGTGCCAAGCGTACCGCCGACCTTGCCGGCGCCGATCACGCTGATCTTGAGAGCGTCCGCCATCGCCTGGCTGGTGCACAGGACCAGGCTGGCGAACGTCAAAAAGAGGATCTTGGGCATGCGCGGTGCTCCTGCGTTGGAAAGCAGTTTTGTATTCACCGTAGTAGAGGCTGCCGATAAACGAAAGGTGTACGGGTGCTGCGGACCAGCGTTGTGAAGCGCCCTTACATCGGCTTTACCGAAACCACTTCGACAAACCTGAATTTCTTCCTGGCCGCCTTGGTCGCTTCCTGCTCTGCCAGAAGGGTACTCAGCGTATCCGCCTCATGGATCATTTCCTGCATCTTGCCCTCGAATTCATTGCCCACCCGCAGCGTGACTCTCAACCTGGGCGTGAACGCTTTCGAGACCTTCTTTTTCTCCGCCACCTTTACCGGTTTTTCCGGTGGTGCGATCACGATATCCGGGACAGTCTCTTCCACCGGTAAGTCGCTCGCCTGCTCAACGGGCTCGGGGTCGCCGAACAGCGCCCGGCGCATCTCTTCTTCAGTCAGTTTTTCGTTCATGGAATTTCTCGGAAAGGGTGTTTAGTACACACCGCCTTATTCTACCAGCAAGACCGGTCCTGATGGCTGTGGCAGATATTACGGTTAATGGCCCGAACGAATTGACCCTCAGCGATTATTACGCAAGATGGAAAAATTCAACGCCGCGGCGACACACAGCCACACGAGGTAGGGAAACAGAATCAAGCCAGTGATTACGTCTAGTTGCATGGCCATCACCACCATTGCAGCGACCACAAGCCAGAGCACCGTCAGGATCACCATGCCGGCGAAAATATGGTGCGCGCCGAAGAACACCGGTGTCCACAGGGTATTGAGCGCAATTTGCGCCGCCCATAACGCCAGCACCCCCTGACTTCCAGGGATAAACGTCAACCGGTACCCGGCCCAGGCAAGCAACAGGTAGATAATCGACCAGGCGACCGGAAACAGCCAGTTGGGTGGCGTGAAGTCCGGTTTAACGAGGGATTCGTACCATTGGCCTGGTTTGAAAAGGATGCCTGTGCTCGCGGCAGCACCGCAGGCCAGTAGAAATATAAGAAAGGTCATGATCTGTCCTTAGTTGAGGGTCAGCTATCCGAAGTTGCGAATCCTTGTTGGCAGTTTCAAAGAGAAGATGCCGGGTGAAGTGAAAAGTTTAGTCGGTAAGACAGTTGAGCGAACGGATCTATTTTTTAAGAATCCGTCTGCTCTTCAGGCCTTTTCGGTCACGCAGAGCCTTATTCGTGGTGCGGCTCGCCAACGAACGTCAGCGAACTGAACAAGCTTTGCTTGTCGACAGGCGCTCCTTTGGGCATCGGCAGCGTGAGTTGGGCGGCGATGATATTCAGCCCTTCGTTGCGCACCTTGACGCGTGCGCGGCCATCCTTGTCGGTCTTGCCGCTGATTTCATGGGGTGCGCCGCGGTAGTCGCCATAGAGCTCGATATCGGACGCGGGCCTGCCGTCGATCAACACCTGCACTTGCAGCTCATTGCCCGGGCCGACTTTCAGCGGGTCGCTTTGCGGGATGATCGCCAGGCGCAACATGTCCAACTTCGGCAGGCGCGCGCCTTCCTGATAGATCGCCAGGCTGTACTTGAAACTGTGGGTCGACGTGATGGCGTCCTGCACCTGGGTACGGTCTTGATTGACCCATCGCTTGTCCGGGGTCTGCGACCAGGGGCCGTTGTCCAGCAGCACGGCCATGATTGCCGGTGGACGCAGCGGCTGCAGGCGGGCGTGGTCTGCCAGGCGCTGGACAGTCACGGGGATCATTTTGCCGGCCGCGTCAAACGCCCAGCCGCCCTTGATCTTCTCGGCTTTGAAGGGGCCGTCCTCGGCGCCATGGCCATACACCACCTCGATGTTGCCTCGGCGTTCCTCGGTCCACAAGCCGTGGGCGCTGGCCTGTGTGGTGATGACGAGCGCCAGGGCGGCGGCGATTTTCAGTGACGAGTGCATGGTGAATCCTTTCGATCAGAGGTTGAGGGTCAGGCTGACGCTGAGGTTGCGTGGATCGCCCGGCATGACCCAGGCGCTGTTATAGGAGCGTTCGTAGTACTTGCGGTTGAACAGGTTGTTGAGGTTCAGCCCGATCGTGACGTCTTCGCTGGCTTGGTAATGGGCGAGCAAGTCGACGGTGCTGTAGGAGGGGAGGGTAAAAGCGCTGCCGGTCTGACCCGAGCGCTCGCCCACGTAGCTCACGGCTGCGCCGATATCCGAGCCCCGCAAGACGCCGTTCTGAAACTCGTGCACGGCCATCAGGCTGCCGCTGTGTCGGGCGATGCCGAGCAGGTCGCTGCCTTCGGGGATGGCCGCGTCGCCCTTGGTCACTTCGGCGTCGATATAGGCATAGGCGCCGATGACACGCAGGGCATCGGTGACCTGGCCGCTGAACTGCAGGTCAAGGCCCTGGCTGCGGGCCTTGCCTGCAGCAACGCTGTCACCCACGGCATCGGTGGTGATGACATTTTCCTTGTCGATGTGGAACAGGGCGACAGTCGCGCCGATGCGGCTGTCGAAGAGATCGAGTTTCAGGCCGCTCTCATAGCCCAGGCCCTTTTCAGGCTTGTACACCTGGCCTTGGGTGCCGACGGTGTTGGGCTTGAACGAGGTGGAGGCGTTGGCGAACACGCCGACCTGCGGCGTCAGTTGGTAGAGCAGGCCGATGCGCGGGGTGGCGACGTCCTTTTCCTGGCTGTTGCTTGCGCCCGTGGTGCGGTTCAGCGAGGTCTGCTCGATGCGCTCCAGGCGCACCCCGATCAGCCCGCGCAGGCGCTCGGTAAACGCGATCTGGTCCTGGAGGTTGAGGGCGTAGCTCTCGGTGTGCTCGAAGAAGTCGTTGGCACGGGTCAGGGCCGGCTTGGGCTGACCGTATACCGGGTTGTAGATGTCCAGGCCATAGCTCAGCAGCGTGGCACTCTGGGGATACTTCTGGCTGTTGCGGTAATTCTCGTATTCCAGACCGGTCAGCGTCTGATGCTGCCAGCCGCCGAGCTCGAAGTGTCCATGCAGCTCGGCCTGGGTGATGCTGTCGTTCCACTCGAAATCACGCTCGCGGAAGAAGCGGCTGATAGTCGTGCCGACCAAGGCCTGGGGTTCCGAACTCGCGCCCTTGAGCGTGCCTTGGGTGTAGTGGTTGGCCAGGCGCAGTTTCCAGTCGTCGCTCAGGTAGTGCTCCAGCGCCAGGTCGATGGTCTGGTTGTCGTTGCGGATCTGGCCGTCGTTGGGTTCGCCGACGAAGGTCGAGCGCTTGACCGGGCCCAGCTCACCATTGACCGCAGGAATGCCGCGGTCGAACACCGATTCGGTACGGGAAAATTCGGTGTCGAGCATCAGCCGGGTGTCCGGCGAAATCTGCCAGCTCAGCGACGGGCTGACGATGCGTCGTTCGTTGCCGACATGGTCGCGGAAGCTGCCGTTGTCCTCGACCGCCAGGTTGACCCGAGCCAGCAAGTTGCCCTCGCTGTCGAGCGGGGCGTTGACGTCCAGGTTGCTCCGATAGCGATCCCAGGTGCCAGCGCTGACACTCAGGGTGCTGAAGGCTTCGGGCTGGGGGCGCTTGGTGACGATGTTGACCAGGCCACCGGGATCGCCACGCCCGTAGAGGCTGGCCGCTGGCCCCTTGAGGACTTCGATGCGCTCGATGTTGGAAGTGTCCGGCGAGCTGTAGCTGCCACGGTTGATGGCGAAACCGTTCTTGTACAGCTCGCCGGTGGTGAAGCCACGCACGCTGTAGTTGAGGAAGGTCAGCCCGCCGAAGTTGTTCTGGCGCGCTACGCCACCGGCGAAATCCAGGGCGCGGTCGATGCGGGAGGTATTGAGGTCCTGGATCACCTGGGCGGGGATGACGTCAATGCTCTGCGGGGTATCGCGGATGTCCGTGTCGGTGCGGGTGGCCGTGGCCGAGCGGGTGGCGCGATAGCCGTGCACCGGGCCGTCGGCGCGTTCTTCGATAAATGAATCGGTGATGGATAGCTCGTCCAGCACCAGGGTTTCTGCCGCTGATAGCGGTTGTTCGAATAGCCCGAGGGTGAGTCCTGCCAGCAGCGGCGCGTAGTGTTTCAAGATGGGGTCTCCGTTAATTATGTAATAACATAACATTTATTGATTGGGAGACACTACTGCTGTCATGGGATTGCGTTGGCGCGGGGCGGCGCAGATGCAAGCTACCGCGACGCTGGCGTTGTTAGAGGTGCTTGAATGTTCGATTGAGCCGCGGCGGGTTTCGCTGCTGGAATGAGCATCCGCTGAAATGCGGTCCCCAAAAAAGGGGACCGCTGCATAGCCTGCATCGCGGACGCGTTTGCCTCAGGCGGATGGATCGATCTGATCCAGCATCCGGTTCGCCGTGATTTCCGCGAGCATGATGCTGTTGGAAATACCCAGCAGGGCGTTGCGCGACCCACCGTCCAGATGATCCACCAGGTGATGAACCATTACATCTACCGAGGCTAGCGTCTCGACCAGATAGACCGCGAGGGTTTCGGTCGTGGCGTGCGGGTCGACGGTGAACAGGGTGCTGGGAGTGCGAGGGGTGGCTTTGATGTCGGCAGTCGACGGGGAGTGGAAATCGAGGGTCCGTTCGGCGGTCTCGTTGAGTGTGTTTGAATCGGATTCGTACGGGGCTACCGGATCGGTGTCCGGCGGGTTCGGTGTAACCTTGAACATAAGCTAGATCCTCAATGAAGTGCCACCCCTCTTGCGACTAAACGAGAGGGGAGGCAGCTGTACGCAGGTTAGTCGACCGGGGATCTAGCAAACCGGCGCGCCCGAAGGCGCCCTGCGCACAGCTACCATCGAGTGCGGGCACGGGATGCCTGACTGATAGAGCTTGTGCACTTCACTAAACCACGGGCGACTAAACCCGATCACTGATGGGCAGTGACGCGAATCAAGTTACCGAGCAGCCCCAAAGCGCACAAGCCGGCGGATTCTGGCGTACACGTAGGCAACGGCGCAAGGTCTTGTAGCTTTCAGGAAGTAATCAGTAGGACGCTTAAACATACATCTTTCGCTGGTGTTTAATTTTCTTGAGCGAACATTGCTGCACGCCTGATTTCTGCACTCCGCCAGCGCCAGCGGCAGGTATGCGGTGCGCCTCAAGTCGGTTCATTCAGGGCGAGGTTGGAGGGTCTTTTTCAATCATGGGGAGGTAGGAGACATGTGGTCTAAATCGCGCTACACAGTCGGCGCCCAAGGCTATATGACTGGCACAAAAAAATGCGGCCTACTGCCCCCTGTAGGAGCGAGCTTGCTCGCGATGGTCGTTAACGATAACGCGTGTTTATTGGTTAACGCGGCGCTCTTGAATCCATCGCGAGCAAGCTCGCTCCTACAGTGGCCGCATTCGCTTAACAGATCGGCATTGCGCCTTTGGGCGGCTTTCTGAAAATTCGATGGCCTCAGTAGCTGTTGAGGTTAGGGCCTGAGCGCTCCACAGGCTCACCATTCAGAATTTTCCATGCACGATCAGACAGAGCTTTGCACAGCTCGTCAGCGGTTACAGGGCGTTTCTTGCTGGCTGCAGGGACACGTGGTTTGCGAACCAGAGTGACGCGAAGCTCGTTGCTCATGATCAACCTTTTGTTTACGGGGCGCTCTCCCAATAAAACTAACAGCGTGCCCCGGTGGTAGCAAATCGGTTGCGGCCCGCCACCAACCATGTCGAATCCCTTCGACGACCAACACGCTTCATCCCTGCCCAGACTCCACTCCCTCCAGATGATCAATATGCTTGAATCGCTCGACCAGAAAATCAATCAGGCTGCGCACCCTTGCCGACAGGTGCAGCTGCTGCGGATACACGGCGTAGACATCGGCGCGGGTGGGGGTCTGGTCTTCCAGCACCAGGCGCAGGCGGCCACTGCGCACATAGCGGGCGATGTCCCATTCGGCCCGCAGCAGAATGCCCTGACCTTCCAGCGCCCAATTCAGCGCCACTTCACCGTCGTTGCAGCCTAGCGCGCCGCGCACTTTGACGTTTTGTGTGCGCCCACCGTTGGTAAAGCTCCACACGCCGTAGGGCGTTTCGTTTTGCCGCAGGAAGATGCAGTTGTGTTGTGGCAGATCCGCGAGGCGTTGCGGCACGCCATGTTTTTCCAGGTACAGCGGCGAGGCGCATAACAGGCGGCGGTTGGACGCGATCTTGCGGGCATGGAAAGCGGCGTCCGGCAGCGTACCGAAACGAATGCCCAGGTCAAACCCGTGGGTCGTCAGGTCGAGTGGGTGGTCAGTGATTTCCAGCTGTATTTCCACCTCCGGGTATTGCGCGAAGAACGCCCCCAATGCGGGGCCGATGTAGCGCCGGCCGAACCCCAGCGATGCGTTGACACGAACCAGGCCTTTGGGGGTCGCCCGACTGCTGCTGATCAACTGCTCGACCTCGTTGATCTGCGTGAGGATGCGCGCGGCATGGGAGAAATACAGCTCGCCTTCCGGGGTCAGGCTCATCGAGCGCGTGGTGCGGTTGACCAGGCGTGTGCCGAGACGCGCTTCCAGGGCGGTCAGGCGTTTGCTCACGGCCGGTGGCGTGACGCCCAGCTCTCGAGCCGTGGCGGCCAGGCTGCCTTTATTGGCCAGCAGGTAGAAAAAAGACAAATCCAGGGTTTGGCTCATTCGTAACTCAGATTCATGTATGTAGTTATTTTGGGTAACTCACGCGCATTTGCTCACTACATATACTCCGCTCACACCCTGATTGAACAGCCCGTTCAACAGGCACAACAAAAACGTGACGAGAGTGGAGTTGACTGATGAGCGCATACAAAATTGCTGCGGTTCCAGGTGACGGCATCGGTGTTGAAGTGATCGCCGCCGGTGTCGAGGTGCTGCGAGCCCTGTCGAAAAAGTCCGGCTTCGAACTGGATTTCAAACACTTCGACTGGAACTCCGATAACTACCTGAAAAACGGTTACTACATCCCCGAAGGCGGGCTGGAGGAACTGAAAACCTTCGACGCGATTTTCTTCGGCGCGGTCGGTGCGCTCAACGTGCCGGATCACATTTCCCTGTGGGGTCTGCGCTTGCCGATCTGCCAGGGCTTCGACCAGTACGCCAACGTACGTCCGGCGCGGGTGCTGCCAGGGGTTAAAAGCCCGCTGCTCAATGGTGATCAGATCGACTGGGTGGTGGTGCGTGAAAACTCCGAAGGCGAGTACTCCGGCAATGGCGGCCGCGTGCACCGGGGCTTGCCGGAAGAAGTGGCCACGGAAGTGTCGGTGTTCACCCGGGCCGGGGTCGAGCGCATCCACCGCTTCGCCTTTGAACTGGCGCAGAGCCGTCCACGCAAGCACCTGACCATGGTGACCAAGTCCAACGCGCAGCGTCACGGCATGGTGCTGTGGGACGAGATCTTCTACGAAGTGGCCAAGGATTTCCCTGACGTCAAAATCGACAAGGAACTGGTCGATGCCGTGACCACGCGCATGGTGCTCAAACCGTCGACGCTGGACGTGATCGTCGCTACCAACCTGCACGCCGACATCCTCTCCGATCTGGCCGCCGCATTGTCCGGCAGCCTGGGCATTGCGCCGACCGCCAACCTCAACCCGTCGCACAAATTCCCTTCGATGTTCGAACCGATCCATGGCTCGGCCTTCGACATCACCGGCAAAGGTGTCGCCAACCCGATCGCGACATTCTGGACGGCGGCGATGATGCTCGAACACCTTGGCGAATCCGCTGCGGCCAAGCAATTGATGTCGGCCATCGAGGCGGTGACCGAGAGCGGTCTGCATACCCCCGATCTCGGTGGCAACGCCACCACCCGCCAGATCACGGAAGCGATCATTGCGTTGATCAACCGCTGATATCAATCGGCGATTCAAGCTGCGGCATCACGCCTTGGGGCGATCACCGATCCGCCCCTTGGCCTTTCCTGACAACAATAAAAAATCAGGGCCGGTCATGAAAAGAATATTTGGCAAACTCTATGTACAAGTGCTCCTCGCCGTCATCCTCGGTGCCATCGTCGGGGTGTTCGTTCCGGAAACCGGCACCGCGCTCAAGCCGTTGGGCGACGCCTTCATCAAACTGATCAAAATGCTCCTCGCCCCGGTGATCTTCCTGACCGTGGTCACGGGCATCGCGCGCATGGAAAACATGAAGGAACTGGGCCGTGTCGGCTTCCGGGCGCTGATCTATTTCGAAGTGGTGTCAACCTTGGCGCTGGTGGTCGGCCTGGTCGTCGTCGATGTGTTCAAGCCCGGTGCGGGCATGAACATTGATGTCGCGACACTGGATACATCCAGTCTGGCTACCTACACGTCAGCCGTGAAACACGCCTCGTTCATGGACTTCGTCATGAACATCATCCCGGACACCATCGTGGATGCGTTCGCCAAGGGTAACGTCCTGCAAATCCTGCTGTTTTCCATTTTGCTTGGCATTGCCCTGGCGCATGCAGGGCCGCGTGCAAAAGCGTTCGTCGACACGCTGGATGGATTGATGCAGGGCATGTTTCGCATCGTCAACATGGTCATGCGCCTGGCGCCCATCGGTGCGTTCGGTGCCATCGCGTTCACCATCGGCAAGTACGGCTTCGGCTCGCTGTTCTCGCTGGGCAAGCTGATGGCCTGCGTCTACCTGACCTGTGCCGTGTTCGTGATCTTCGTCCTGGGGCCGATCTGCCGCTACAGCGGTTTCAGCCTGTGGAAGTTTCTGAAGTTCATCAAGGAAGAACTGTTCACCGTGCTCGGCACCAGCTCTTCGGAATCGGTGTTGCCGCAGATGATTTCCAAGATGGAAAAGGCCGGTGTGTCCAAACCTGTGGCCGGCATGATCATTCCCTCTGGACTGACCTTCAACCCGGACGGGCAGGCGATCTACTACACCATCGCCGCCATCTTCATCGCCCAGGCCACGAATACGCCGCTGACCCTGACGGATCAGTTGATCGTGCTGGCGGTACTGATGTTTACGTCCAAAGGCTCTGCGGGTGTCACCGGTTCGGGGTTCATCATTCTGGCGGCGACCTTATCGTCCCTGGGCACCATTCCGGTGGCGGGCATGGTGCTGCTGTTGGGCGTCGACCGGTTCATGTCGGAAGCGCGGGCGATCACCAACACCATTGGCAACGGCGTCGGCACCATGGCCATCGCCAAATGGGTCGGGGCGCTGGATACCGTGAAAATGCACAAGGCGCTCAATGGCGAGGTCGCCGATGAAAAGCCTGAGGTGATACAAGCAGAAGTCGCTGCGGGTCCTGCATCGAAAGAGGCGGGCACCTTGCGCCCCAGCCTTCAAGAAGTCACTCGGGCGTAACGCCGATGGAAAAAAGGGCGCCTGCAAGATCATGGATCAGGCGCCCCACAGGAGGACATCGCGACAGGCTTACCGCTTGCTTGATTGCGCTCTGATCTGGCTAAGGCTCAGTCGCGGCGTCAAGGCTTCCGGGTCCACTCTCACTTCAATCAGGCACGGCCGGGACATTGCCAGGCAGCGTTCAAAAGCGGGTTCAAACCCGGCCGTGACGGTCACCAATTCACCATGCAGTCCGTAGGCTTGAGCCAGTGCTACAAAGTCCGGGTTGTGCAGATCAGTCCCTGAAACGCGCCCCGGATAATTGCGCTCCTGGTGCATTCTGATGGTGCCGTACATGCCGTTATTGATCACAACGAAAATGACGTTGGCCCCGTATTGCGCAGCAGTCGCTATCTCCTGGCCATTCATCAAGAAACAGCCATCGCCCGAGAACGAAACCACCACCCGTTCCGGGCACGTCAGTTTGGCCGCCACCGCAGCAGGAACGCCATAACCCATCGAGCCATTGGTAGGGCCGAGCTGGGTACGGTATTGGCGGAACTGATAGAAACGTTGAAGCCAGACCGCATAGTTTCCAGCGCCATTGGTCAGGATCGCGTCGTCCGGCAGCCTGCGATTCAACCAGGCAATGATGTCGGCCATTTGCACATCGCCAGGGGAGGGCGACCGCTCCAGGTTTTGCTGATAGTGGCTGTTCAGCGTACGCGTCCATTCGCGGTTTCTTGCGGGGGCGACTGCCGGGAGCTTTGAGGCTGATTTGGCAAAGGTCGACATGCTGCTGTTAATGGCCAACGCAGGTTGGTAAACCCGACCCAGCTCCTCGATACCTTGATGAATATGAATCAGGGTTTGCTTGGGGACCGGGATTTCCAGAGCCGCATATCCACCTGTTGAAACCTCGCCCATTCGAGAGCCGACCACGAGCAGCAGGTCAGCTTCTTTCACCGCTGACAACAACGGCGCCGAAGCGGCGAAGCCGAGATCGCCCACATAGTTGGGGTGTCGATTGTCGAACAGGTCCTGGCAGCGAAAGGACGCTGCAACAGGGATGTCCTGCTGTTCGGCAAACAGACGAATGTCGTGCACCGATTCGGCATCCCAGCCGCTGCCGCCCAGCACCATCAAGGGGCGCTCTGCCTGCCCGAGCAGGTGTTGCATCGCGGTCAATTGCTCGGCGGCCGGGGTCATCAGGACCCGTTTGAACGGCCCTGCGTCATTGACTTGCGCGAGTTCAGTCAGCATGTCTTCCGGTAACGCGACCACGACGGGCCCGGGCCTGCCATTCACTGCGCGATGGAACGCCTGGCTGATCAGCTCGGGAATCCGGCGTGTGTCGTCTATCTGCACGACCCATTTGGCCAGGGGGCCGAACATCTGGCGAAAATCGATTTCCTGAAAGGCTTCCCGATACTGTTGATCGCGAGCCACCTGGCCAATGAACAAGATCATCGGCGTGGAATCCTGGAACGCGGTGTGGACGCCAACCGAGGCATTGGTTGCCCCCGGGCCTCGGGTGACGAAGCAGATGCCTGGCTCGCCGGTGAGTTTGCCGTAGGCTTCGGCCATATAGGCCGCGCCGCCTTCCTGACGGCAGACGACCAGGTCGATTTCTTCCTGCACGTCATGCAAGGCATCGAGCACCGCGAGGTAGCTTTCTCCTGGCACACAGAACGCTCTCTTGACGCCGTGGATGCGCAGGGCATCCACCAGAATCTGACCTCCGCTGCGACGAGAAATGTTTTTATTCATTGTTATCTCCTTAACCAATCGCAGCCAGGCAGTTCTCGAAAATATCGAGACCTTCGTTGAGGATGTCGGGCTCTGTGGTCAGCGGTGGCAGCAGCCGGATGATGTGGCGGGACTTTCCGCTAGGCATCAGCAGCAGTCCCTTCTGCCGGGCGCTCTCAAGCAACTGGGCCAGCACCGAGGTCGCCGGCGCCCCGTCAGGCGTTATCAGCTCGATCCCTCGCATCGCGCCAACCCCGGTCAACCGTCCGAGATAAGGCGAGAGTTTCTGTTGCTGCCAGGCCAGATACCGGCTGACGATGGCCTTTTCCTGCTGCTCACCCCAGCTGGAAAGGTTGGCGTCTGTCATCTCGTCCAGCGTGGCGAGCGCAGCAGCACAGGCCATGGGGTTGCCTGAGTACGTACCGCCCAGGCCACCCTTGGGCAAGGCATCGAGCAACTGCTTTTTACCCACCACGGCCCCGAGCGGAAGACCGCCGGCAATGCTTTTGCCCAGCAGGATCAAATCGGGTTCGATCCCCAGTCGCGTAAAGCCGAAGCGTTGCCCGGTACGACCGAAGCCCGATTGAATTTCATCAACGATTAACAGAATGCCCTTCTCGTCGCAAAACGTGCGCAACGCTTGTGCGAACGATGGGTCGAGCGCCAGAAACCCGGCTTCACCTTGCACCGGCTCGAGAATGAAACAGGCGACTTCGTTGACATCGATCTCGACGCTGAACAGACGATCCATCGCCTTGAGTGCTTCCTGCGACGTCACGCCCGTGTCTTTGCTCGGGTAGGGCAGGTGATAAACCGGGCCGGGCAGGGTGCCGACACGTTGTTTGTACGGTGCAACCTTGCCGTTCAAATTCAAGGTGGCCAAGGTACGTCCGTGAAAGCCGCCATCGAATGCAATGACCGCCGTACGACCTGTCGCCGCTCGCACAATCTTCAGCGCGTTCTCCGCTGCCTCGGCACCACTGTTGGTCAACATGCCACTGACCGGATAGGACACGGGGATAAACCCGGCCAGTCGTTCCATGAACTGCCTGTAGGGTTCATGGGGGACGGCATTGAAGGCGTAATGCGTCAGTCGCGAGGCCTGGTTGCACATCGCCTCGACTATCCGCGGGTGGCAATGACCCAGATTCAGGACGCCAATGCCGCCGACGAAATCGATGTAGCGCTTGCCGTCAGTGTCCCAGACCTGTGCGTTGCTGCCACGGCTCAAGGTGATCGGATGGACGATCCCGATCGACTCGCTGATCGAGGACTGGGTCATGACGGCACGTCCTCCTTGACCTGGGCCGATGGCGTTCCGTGCCGGTATTGACCGAGTGCCGAAACGCAAATGTCTGAGTCGACCGGGGTGGTCCATGGGCACTTTCTGGTGGCGCGCGTTGGCATTGTGGTGGTCCTGGGCTGCATAGATTTTTTTCTATGTAAGCGAGGAATGCCGGGTTATCACAAGCGAAAAGAAATGGCGCAGTCATTCCTTAAACTATGGAAGATTCAAAATGGGATCAGATCGCGGCGCAACACCTCCCAGTACTAAAGGAGGTGCCAATGAACGCCAAAGGACCATTTCAGTCTGGCGTCATAGGTTTAGCCTCAATCCCACGATCAAAAGATACCGGCTGCGATGGCCCATTCACCTCTGCATCTTAAAACACTGTTCGCCTGAACACTTGATGCAGCACCCCTTCTGCTGAACTCCGTCAATCACGACAGTCCGACGAGCCTCACAGCCTGCGATATGAGTAGAAGCCCTCACCTGCATTCCGGGTTTCCAGAATAAAAGAGGATTTATCATGAGCAGCACCTTCTTCATTCCATCCGTAAACATGATGGGCATTGGCAGTCTCGACGAAGCCATGCTCGCCATCCGCAAATATGGTTTCCGCAAAGCGCTGATCGTCACCGATGCAGGCCTGGCCAAAGCCGGCGTGGCCGCCAAGGTAGCCAGCCTTCTGGCCCAGCAGGACATCAACTCCACCCTGTTCGATGGCGCCAAACCGAATCCGACGGTCAGCAATGTCGAAAAAGGCCTTGAACTGCTGGGTCGCAGCGACTGTGATTTCATTATTTCCCTGGGCGGCGGTTCACCCCATGACTGTGCCAAGGGCATTGCCCTGTGCGCCGCCAATGGCGGGCACATCAGTGATTACGAAGGCGTGGACCAGTCCGCCAAGCCACAGATGCCGTTGATCGCGATCAATACCACCGCCGGTACCGCGAGTGAAATGACCCGCTTCTGCATCATTACCGACGAAGTCCGGCACGTGAAAATGGCCATCGTCGACCGCAACGTCACCCCACTGTTGTCGGTCAACGATCCTTCGCTGATGGCAGGCATGCCCAAAGGCCTGACCGCCGCCACCGGCATGGACGCGCTGACCCACGCCATCGAAGCCTACGTGTCGACTGCGGCAACGCCGATCACCGATGCTTGTGCGCTCAAGGCCGTGGAATTGATCTCGGCCAACCTGCGCACGGCCGTTGCCCAGGGTGACGACATGACCGCCCGGGAAAACATGGCCTACGCACAATTTCTTGCCGGCATGGCCTTCAACAATGCTTCACTGGGCTATGTCCACGCCATGGCGCACCAACTGGGTGGGTTCTACGACCTGCCCCACGGCGTGTGCAATGCGATCCTGCTGCCCCATGTCGCCAGCTTCAACGCGAGCGTTTGCCCGGCGCGGTTTAAAGACATCGCCAACGCAATGGGGGTCGACACCCAGCCTCTGGATGCGGAACAAGGCGCCGCCGCGGCCATCGCCGCCATTCGTAAATTGTCTTCGGATGTCGGTATTCCGAGCGGCCTCGCCGAACTGGGCGCCCAGGCCGACGATATCCCGATCCTGGCCACCAATGCGATGAAGGATGCCTGCGGCTTTACCAATCCGCGTCCTGCCAGTCAGGACGAGATCGAGCAGATTTTCCATACCGCGATGTAACCGATATGAAGTGACGCCAGCCAGATCAAAAGCCCCGCCTTCGGTTGAAGTGCGGGGCTTTTTTTGGGTTCACGGCTTCGTCGGTACCAACGATCTGCAAAGGCCCGTAGTTTTTACGACAATGTACCCGGCGCACTCGGCCTGAAACGCATCGCGGATCTGAATGAGAATGGATCGATCTGGGGGGAGAGTGCCCCGTCCTTCTTCGTGCTGAAACCGGCAAACGGCGCACCCGCCAGCGTCGGCAACGGGGTCACTGTCAGCTTTGAAGCACCGAATCGCGCCGCGATCGATGCCTTTCATGCGGCGTCTCTGGCCTGCGGTGGCACCTGCGAAGGCACACCCGGGCCGCGAGGCTGGGCACCTGATGCGTATGCCGCCTATGCCCGGGATCTGGACGGTAACAAGCTGGCGGCTTAGCTTCACCTGCGCAGTGTTTGAAGGTGCCGGGCTATCTTCAGCGAGCATTTTTCAGTTCAGGTCAATGTTCGCAGCGGGGATCGAATGAGAACACCAACGGGTTGTTAAGGCAGTACTTCCCAAAAGGAACCGACCTTGCGGATCACTCGCAAGCCACGCTCAATGAAGTCGCAAGGCAGCTAAATAGCCGCCCTTGGAAAACACTAGACTACGAAACACCCGCTGAACGATTTAGCCAATCTGTTGCGTCGACCGGTTGAATCCACAGCCGATTGCTGCCTGTCCATAAGGGCAGTTCGTGTATCACAGAACGAGTTCTAAACCAGCTGGCGGATCCCCAGAGACAAAATCAAACCACCGCACAGTCGATCGATTGCTTTTTTCCGACCTTGATACGCGCAAGCAATCTTAGGCTGCGATAGAGCGATTGCGACCATTCCATACCAGGTCATTGAAACCACCACTACAACTGCCAACATCGACGAAAACGTGCCTAATGAAACGTGGGCGGGGGCAGCGGCTGAAAAAACAGCGGCATAGAAGGCCATGGACTTGGGGTTGCCAATGTTGGTAATCACCCCCTGAATAAAAGACTGCCTGCAACTACCGGTGACGGCATCATTTAGCGGCTCAAGCGCATTCTTCCCCGCATTGATCAACAGTCGGAATCCGAACCACATCAGGTAGGCGGCCCCTAGAACTTTTACAGCAAGTGCAGCCCAAGGGAGCGCAGCAAATACAACCCCGAGACCTGCAATTGCACAGGTGGACCAAAACAAATTGACCAGTACGATACCCGCTACCAAGGCCAGAGCTTCTGACCGTGTAGCAGCCACTGCTTTATGGATCACTGCGACGAAATTTGGTCCAGGGATAACGACACCGGCCAAGTAGACCAAAAAAACTGTCAAAACGGCGGAACCATCGATCATGTGCTTCCTCGCGAGTCCAGTGGACGGAACCATCCCTTAGTATTGCTGATCGCCATTGGGCATTGAGTGCCCGGCTCATTCTCGACTATGAGAGTACGGCTGTCGAGCGACCGATTCTGGCCGATTGCTGTCTGTGGCGAAGGGCAGCAATCGACCTAAAGCAGATATCATGTGTCTAGCAAATACGGAGCAATTCACTGATGTGAAAATCAAATCCGGTTTTAGAAAATGCGTAGGCGATGGGCTTGAAACTGGAAGCAGGCTGCAGCTTCCGTTTCCAAGATGCTGACAGTTCAGGTGTAAGCGTTGTTCAGCTGCTGAAGCTCAAGTTGCCTGGCAGCACTGGCTTCGAGGTTTGCTCGCTCTTCATCCAGATACAGATAAATGCTTTGGAAGTTGGCGATTTTCTGTTTGATTTCTGCCATCTTCTTTTCAATCAGCTTAGCGCCGTCAGCACAATCGATCAGCTTGTTCCGCTGCGCATCCAGAATCTCGCCTATTTCCCCCAGGGAAAAACCCATGCTTTGCGCGCGCTGGATAAACTCCAGATCCTGCAGAGTTTGCGATGTGTAAACGCGATAGTTGTTAGTTTGCCGCAACGGTGAGATCAGGCCGATTTGCTCGTAGTAACGCAGCGTATGGCGGCTGGCGCCGCTGCGGGCCTCGAGTTCGCCGATTTTCATGGAAACACCGCTTGACTATAGAGTTGGGTCGATAGTTTACGCTTGATTTCTCACCTTAAACAAGGAACAGGGAAATGAGCGTGGAGTGCTTTGTCACGGGGGGTACCGGCTTCATCGGTCAACATTTGTTGGCGTACCTGAGTGCAAAAGGTCACACCATTCGGGTGTTGATGCGTCGCCCAGAGCGACTAGCTGCACTGCGGGAGCAAGTCGACAATTTGGGAGGGTGCGCAACCCGGGTATTTGCCGTGGCTGGCGATCTGGAACGGGAAAACGTGGGGCTGAGTCTTGCTGACCGAGACGTGCTAAGGCACGCCAGAGTCATATTCCACCTGGGCGCCCACTTCGCATGGGGGCTTTCAGTGGAGCATTCTCGTGCGGTGAATGTGGAAGGGGCAAAGCGCGTGGCACTGTTGGCGGCTGAGCAAAAAAGCCGGTTAGTGATGATCGGCGGCTACATGCTGAAAAATCATGAACATCTGCAACGCATCGGAATTGATCCTCGTTATCCGCAGCTGACGAATTGGCCTGCCGTCTACCGACATGTCGGTGGTTACGAGGGGAGCAAGCTGGAGGCGCATTTTGCGACCCTGGAGGTCATGTCCGCCAAGGGCGGGGATATTACCGTTGTCCACCCCGCGACGGTCTGTGGCCACAGCCGCACGGGGCATATCCTTGACGCTCAGCCGCTGGCGGAGCTGATACGCAACCTTGTGCAGGGAAAGCTGACTGCAGTGCCCGGTACCGCCGAGCACTGGTTGCCACTGGTCACCGTGGATTACCTGGTTGAGCTGGTGGCGGTTTGTGCTTTTGATCCTGCCATGGTGGGCCAGGAACTGCTTGCGCTTGATGGCCAAACGCCCAACTTGCGAGAACTCTTGGCACAGGTGGCACAACCTTTGGGCTTAAAGTCTCCCAAGCATTACATTTCACTCCGATTGCTGAAGTGGCTACTGAGTATTCCTCCCGTCGCGCGGTTTTTGAATACAAAACCCGAAGCCTTGGACTTTATCCAGACCACTCGTTTTGATACAGCGGCGGTCGAGCAATTTGCCAACAGGCATGGAATAGCCAAACCGGATATACGTCAGTCTTTGCAGCACACTGCAACGTTCGTCAACTCATATTGCATAGCCAAGTGTCAGGCCCTCTGACTTCTCCCTAGGGGGGCGACAAAGCCGTTAGCCCTGATTAAATGGACTTTCTTAAGGTAAGTAATGCGGATTCATCAACTTGGAAGTGCAACCATCGTACGTGAAATCGGCCCTTGTCGAGTCATGTCGATCCTGTACTGTGAAAACGAGGTGCATTATCGCCTCTAGCTTGGGGGTATGTTTAACTAACACTCAATCGCCTCAGCCATCCGCTTGAGCATTACTTCACAGCGATGCTTGGGAGTGAACGTCACCTGATCCTCCAACTCTTTTCCGCCATTTCGTACGGGAACTTCAAGAAGATCGACAGCATCCTTCTGGGCGATCCAGTTATGCCACAATAAATACTGGGGTTGGTGGGATCTTCGTATCCTAAAACTGTGCGCCGTCGATGTAAGGCGGCATTCTATCGAACGACAATTCAGCGACAGGGATCGTCATCAATGCAATCTACTTTCAGCAAAGGCGTCATATTTGCACTCTCCGCTGCGGCACTGAACGCAACCATCGGTGTACTCAGCAAAGTACTCATGAGTAATGGCTTCACCGCCAGCAGTGTCGCCGTCATCAAGACCATACTGGGTTGCATCCTGCTCTCGATCCTATTGCTTTTCCTCAAGCGCCCGGCGTCTGCGGCCAAATGGACTCAGGCGGCAATCTGCGCCTTCCTTGGCATCTTCGTGCTGTTTCACTTCGAAACATCCGCCTATCGGCATTACGCTGCGGCAGGTGTAGTGGTGGTGCTGATGGCCAGTGCCTCAATTTCCTCGATCATTCTGGGGCGCATTTTCCTCAAGGATGCCATAACCGCGAACGCTACCGTTGGCGCCGCCCTGGCCATCGCCGGGATCGCGGTGATCTTTGGTGCCGACCTGCAACAGGGCTTTACCCTGCAAGGCGCTGCGCTTGCCTCCATGGCCGGCTGCGGCTATGGGGCCTTTTCGGTTGCCATGAAACAGATGGGCGTGTCGGGGGGGCTGCACTTCACCCGGCAATTGCTTTTTTTTGGCAGCCTGTACCTGCTGATGCCGGCTGCGGCCGATGGTTTCGTGATCGGCGAGCTGTCGCCATTGGCGATCGCCGCACTGCTGGCACTGGCCGCGCTGCCGACAATCCTGGGCTTCTTCTGCACCACCAAGGCCATCGAGTATCTCAAGCCATCCCAGGTGCAAGCGCTGGAGCTTACCGAGCCACTGTTCGCCGCGCTGCTGGCGTTTGTGGCGCTCAATGAAGTACCGCGCGAAAGCCTGTACGCGGGAGCGGCACTGATCATCGTCGGCCTGTGTTTCTCCAATGAACTAATCCGCTTGGGCAGCAAAGCATCCGTCCCTTCGACCGAGTGAGCTATTTTCGGATCCTGATTACTTTGGCAATCAGTGGTTTTCAAGTGTTTTGAGCGGATGACCGCTTCTGGCCGATTGCTGCCTGTAACGATGGGTAGCGACCCGTTTTACTTTTGGTCTGGCCGATCTGGTCGTCGCGCAAATGACCTGCACAGCGTTGAGGGCATAGCGATTCGTAGGCTCGCAGAAGGTGGGTATCTACACATCTTTCAAGGGCTGCCAAATACTGTGGCGAGGGAGCGAGCGCCCTCGCCACAGGTTCGTGTGTGCTGCGACAGCTTAGTGACCCATGACCTCGTCCAGCGCCTGTTCGAGTGTGCTCACCGTGCGCTCGATATTGTGCAGCTTTTCGAGGCCGAACAGACCGATGCGAAAGGTCTGGAAGTCGGCCGGCTCGTCGCATTGCAACGGCACTCCGGCGGCGATCTGCAGGCCTTGCGCGGCAAATTTCTTGCCGCTCTTGATCTCGGCATCATCGGTATAGCTGACCACGACGCCAGGGGCCTCAAATCCGGCTGCGGCCACACTCTTGATACCCTTGGAGGTCAACAGGGCGCGCACCCGGTCGCCCAGCGCCTGCTGTTCGTCGCGAACCTTGTCGAAGCCATAGGCTTGGGTCTCTTTCATTATTTCGCTAAAACGCGCCAGCGCATCGCTGGGCATGGTCGCGTGATAGGCATGCCCGCCCTGTTCGTAGGCCTGCATGATCTGCAGCCATTTTTTCAGGTCGCAGGCGAAGCTGCTGCTTTGCGTTTGCTCGATGCGCTCCAGGGCCAAGGGACTGAACATCACCAGGGCGCAGCAAGGGGACGCGCTCCAGCCTTTCTGCGGTGCGCTGATCAGCAGGTCGATGGCGCACTTGTGCATATCGACCCACAGCGCGCCCGAGGCGATGCAGTCCAGCACGAACAGGCCACCCACCGCATGCACGGCGTCGCCGACGGCGCGCAGGTAGTCATCGGGCAGGATGATCCCCGATGAGGTTTCAACGTGGGGTGCGAACACGATTTGCGGCTTCTGCGCCTGAATGGTTGCCAGCACTTCGTTCAGAGGGGGAGGGGCGTAGGCAGCTTGGCGACCAGCCTCGACCGGACGGGCTTTCAATACCGTGGTCGCCGCCGGGATGTTGCCCATCTCGAGGATCTGGCTCCAGCGATAACTGAACCAGCCGTTGCGGATCACCAGGCATTGCTGGCCGCTGGCAAACTGCCGCGCCACCGCTTCCATGCCGAAGGTGCCGCTGCCGGGGACCACCGCAACGGCCTGGGCGTTGTAGACCTGTTTCAGGGTGCTGGAGATGTTGTTCATCACCCCTTGGAACGCCTGCGACATGTGGTTGAGCGAGCGGTCGGTGTAGACCACCGAGTACTCGACCAGTCCCTCGGGATCGATACCGGGATATAGCTTTGACATGGGTAACTCCTGTGGCAGAAGTGTCAATGTCATTGACCCTGCCTCAAGCCTTGGTAAATGACAAGGTGGCCCGGGGTCAAATTGATATATCCGTTGGAAGGACGGCAAGGCGGACTTGCCCGCGCCAGGGAGCGCGCGGTTAAAACTCGCTCCTGCAGGTAAGGCGTAACCCTGTAGGAGCGAGCTTGCTCCGGGCGGCGTTCCGACGAAGGACGAGAGGGCGCCGCGTACATCCAGGCGGTCCCCGTCTTCGTTGACGTCCATCGCGAGCAGGCTCGCTCCCACAGGGGTGTTGCGGTGTTGCGGTGTTCCGGGCCGGGTTAGAAGAAGCCCAGCGGGTTGATGTCGTAGCTCACCAGCAGGTTTTTGGTCTGCTGATAATGGTCGAGCATCATCTTGTGGGTTTCACGGCCAACCCCGGACTTCTTGTAGCCACCGAACGCGGCATGCGCCGGGTACAGGTGGTAGCAGTTGGTCCACACCCGACCCGCCTTGATCGCGCGGCCCATGCGGTAGGCGCGGTTGATGTCGCGGGTCCACAGGCCGGCACCCAGGCCGAACTCGGTGTCGTTGGCGATGGCCAGGGCTTCGGCTTCGTCCTTGAAGGTGGTGATGCTCACCACCGGGCCAAAGATTTCTTCCTGGAACACGCGCATCA
>Ga0213829_1000646_pt1 | contig 30596 bp, 32 predicted proteins | sample MC6MC0896MG_FD_180665 | JGI IMG/M metagenome (GOLD analysis project Ga0213829, IMG submission 180665) | Enriched soil aggregate microbial communities from Iowa State University, Ames, United States - MC6-MC0896-MG | ecosystem: Environmental > Terrestrial > Soil > Unclassified | place: USA: Iowa...
TGTTGCGGAAGAATTGGCACCGACGATCCACCAGGAATTAATCCTTTTAACGGACGATCATCAATCATTCCACCACAATATTCATCAGAATTCATGAATTCATCAACGGTCATACCCATTTCGATTTCATAAACTCCCGGTTTTTTAACGTGACCAGAAACAGAAAATAATTTTGTTCCGGTAGATCTGCCTAAACCAATTTTAGAATAATCTTCGCCCGAATTCAATAAAATCCAAGGCACCGACGCGATAGATTCTACGTTATTAACTACCGTTGGGTTTTGCCATAAACCTTTAACAGCCGGGAAAGGCGGTTTAATACGCGGATTTCCACGCTTACCTTCTAAAGATTCAATCAAAGCGGTTTCTTCTCCGCAGATATAGGCACCACCTCCACAATGAACGTGAAGATCCAAATCGAAACCTGATCCTTTTATATTTTTACCCAACCAACCGGCTGCGTATGCTTCTTTTATTGCACGCTCCAAGGTTTTAAAAACCCACATGTATTCGCCACGAATGTAGATGTACGAAAGGTTTGCACCTAATGCAAATGAAGAGGTAATCATTCCTTCGATCAATAAATGCGGAATGTATTCCATTAAATATCGATCTTTAAATGTACCTGGTTCAGATTCATCGGCATTACAAACCAAATGGCGTGGATTTCCTGATTTTTTATCGATAAAACTCCACTTTAAACCAACAGGGAAACCTGCACCACCACGACCACGCAGACCAGAAGTTTTTACTTCTTCGGTAATATCGTCGGGGTTCATTTTTAATGCTTTTTCTACAGAAGCATATCCGCCATTTTCACGATAAACATCGTAAGTTTTAATACCCGGAATATGGATTTTTTCAAATAATATTTTTTGTCCCATAGTTTTTCAGTCTGTCAGTTATTCCGTCCAAACGGCAATTTCATAGCCGTCTAAATCTGTAAATTGAAAACGTTTACCTCCCGGAAAACTGAAAATATCTTTTACGATAGTACCGCCGGCACTTATCACTTTATTTTTACTTGCTTCAATATCTTTTGAATAAAGAACGATTAAAACAGTTCCTTTTACGGGTTTGCCTGTGGTAAATCCTCCATCGACATAATCTCCTTCAAAGGCTGTATAATGTTCTCCATAATCTGTGAATTTCCAGCCAAAACATTCTGTGTAAAAATTTTTGGCTTTAACAATATCCTTTGAAAGAAATTCAATGTATTGTATTTGCTCGTGTTTTAGCTTTGTATCCATAGTAACTTTACTTTTAAAATGTTATTTATCGTGTAAAGTTATTTTTCCTTCTTTACAATCGGCAATAAGCTGATCTACTTTTTGTGTGGTTAAATGTTCGTGGTAAAAATCGCCCAACTGTAACATTGGCGCATAACCGCAAGCACCTAAACATTGTACGCCAACAACAGAAAACATTCCGTCTGCTGTTACCTGACCTGGTTTTACGCCTAATTTTTCGCAGGCATAATCCATAACATCTTCGGCTTTATTAATGGCGCAACAAGATGTTACACAGAATTCTAACATGTATTTTCCTACCGGTTTTTGGTTGAACATGGTATAAAAAGTAACCACTTCGTAGACTTCGATAGGTGTAATGTTTAAAAATTCGGCAGCTTTGTTTTGCAATTCAACACTTAACCAGTTGTCGTGTGCATCTTGCAATTCGTGCAATACCGGAAGTAATGCCGATTTTTGTCTTCCTTCGGGATAATGACTAATTAACTCGTTAATACGTTCTGTTAACGCCGGAGTTATATTAATATCTTGATGGTATCTTTGTAATGTTTCCATAGGTTAACAATCTAATTCGCCTGCAATAACGTTCATACTTGAAAGGGTAATAATAGCATCAGACAAGCTGCGCCCTTTAACAATTTCGTTATATGCCTGGTAATATATAAAACAAGGTCTGCGGAAGTGTAAACGGTAAGGCACGCGGCTACCGTTGGTAATCAGGTAAAAACCTAATTCGCCGTTTCCGCCTTCTACAGAATGATAAACTTCTGTGTTTGGAACCGGAATTTCGCCCATAACAATTTTGAAATGGTAAATTAAGGCTTCCATATTGTTGTAAACATCTTCTTTTGGTGGAAGGTAATAATCAGGAACATCGGCATGGAAACCTCCTTCTGCCGGCATTTTGTCCAAAGCCTGACGTATGATTTTCATACTTTCCCAAATTTCTGCATTACGAACACAAAAACGATCGTAACAATCGCCATTTTGTCCGACAGGAATATCGAATTCAAAATCTTCGTACGAACAGTAAGGACTTGCCACACGAATATCGTAATCAACACCGGCAGCACGTAAATTAGGACCAGTAAATCCGTAGCTCACTGCCATATCAGCATCAATAGCACCAGCACCAATGGTACGATCCATAAAGATACGGTTACGCGACAGCATGTTTTCAAACTCTGTCCAAACAGCTGGGAATTCAGCTAAAAATTCATCGATTTTTCTCCATGCAGTTTCGCTCCAATCACGTTCAAAACCACCGATTCTTCCCATGTTTGTTGTTAAACGTGCGCCACAGATTTCTTCGTAGATTTCGTAGATTTTTTCGCGGTACTGCATTACGTATAAGAAACCAGTTAATGCACCGGTATCAACACCCATTACAGAACTACAAATGATATGATCGGCAATACGGGCTAATTCCATGATAATAACACGCATGTATTGAACACGTTTTGGAATTTCGATACCCAACATTTTTTCAACCGTCATCCACCAACCGGTATTATTGATAGGCGATGAACAGTAATTTAAACGATCAGTTAAAACGTTGATTTGATAAAACGGACGGTTTTCTGCAATTTTTTCAAAGGCACGGTGAATGTATCCAACGGTTCCTTCACCATCGATGATTTTTTCACCGTCCATTAAAAGGATATTCTGAAAAATTCCGTGGGTTGCCGGGTGTGTAGGACCTAAATTTAAAATAGATAATTCTACACCATCTTTTTCTTTTGTTTCCAGGATTTGTTTTTCAAATCGCTTTTCCGGAACTAATAATAAATCTGACATAGTTTTCGTATTAACAATTAGGACCAGTTCTACCAAAGAAACGGTCGTCTTTATCGGTTCTACCTTGGTCTTCTAAAGGAAATTCTTTTCTTAATGGGAAAGATTCCATTTCATCCATATTTAAAATACGTTTTAACTGCGGATGATTTTTAAATACAATTCCGTAAAAATCGTATGTTTCGCGTTCTTGCCAGTTAGCGGCAGGATACAATGGAACAATACTTTCTGCTTCGGGATTATTTGCCGGTAAAAATACTTTTACACGAACACGTATATTATCGAACCAATTGTGTAAATGATACACCACACAAAATTGGCGGTCTTCTTCGTAATCTGGGTAATGTACACCGCAAACATCGGTTAAAAAGTTAAAGTTCATAGAAGGATCTTCTTTTAAGAATTTAATCACTTCGAACGATGCTTCTTTTTTAACTTCAAACGCCAACATATCGTGTAAAATATGGAAGTTTTCTACTTTTGGAGTAAACTGCTGGCTTAAGGTTTGCTGAATGATTTCGTTTGTTAAGCTCATGTTATTTAATGTTATATGAGTTTAATAAATCTTTGTATTCATCGCTGCTTCTACGGCGAACCGATTCGTTTTTAACGATGTTTTGCAGTTCAATGATTCCGTCTAAAATCTGCTCCGGACGCGGTGGGCAACCAGGTACATAAACATCAACAGGAATTACTTTATCTATACCCTGTAAAACCGAATACGTATCAAAAACACCACCTGTACTTGCGCAAGCACCAACGGCGATAACCCATTTAGGTTCTGCCATTTGTTCGTACACCTGACGTAAGATCGGAGCCATTTTTTTAGCGATGGTTCCCATTACCAAAAGCATATCTGCCTGGCGAGGTGAGAAACTCATACGTTCTGATCCGAACCTGCCTATATCGTAAGTAGCAGCCATTGTTGCCATGTATTCGATACCGCAGCAAGATGTTGCAAAAGGTAACGGCCACATAGAATTGGCACGAGCCAAACCTACAACTTCGCTTAATTTTGTTGCAAAAAAACCTTCGCCAGAAAAACCTTCGGGCGGAGCAACTTGTTTTATGTTTGATGGATTACTCATAATTAATTCTGCATTTATTCAAACTCTAATCCCTTTTTCTTAAACTCATAAAGTAAGCCTACAATTAAAAGGAACATAAAAATGCCCATTTTGTATAAGCCTTCCCAACCTAGTTCCATGAAATTTACAGCCCAAGGATACATGAAAATCACTTCTACATCGAACAAAACAAAGAGAATTGCCACTAAAAAGTAGCGAACGTTGAAAGGAACGCGTGCATTACCGAACGATTCTATACCACATTCAAAATTTACGTCTTTATTTTTCGATGCTTTTTTAGGGCCTAAAAAACCTGAAACAATAATGGTCACAAAAACAAAACCCGCTGCCAGACCAAGCTGCATAAGGATCGGGATTAAATCTAACTGATTTGATTGCATGTTGTTTGGTGCATTAAATTTTCAAACCTCAAATATAATTTTTTCGGCTCGTATAAAAAACCCAATTGTTTTTAATTGTTAGGCATTTTAACGGTTTAAGGTTAATTTATAATGGTTTTAAATAATTACAAGTTAATATCAATCGTAGCTTGTTAGGTAAAAGATGCATTTGCTATACCCAATTACCAATTTTGTTAATTTGTGTGTTTTTATATGGTGGCTTTTACTTATTTTTAATTATGATAAAGTTAATTGCGTGTGTATGTTTCTTCATACTTGTTTTTACCGGTAACGCACAAACTATAAATAGTAAGCTGTATAATTATTTCGACGGAATGCCATCGGACGATTTAACTTATGTCTGTTATTCTGAACAGTCAGGGATTGAATTGTGTTCCAGAAAAGGAATTATTCAGTTTGATGGAAATAGATTTTATCTGAAAGATCCAACACAGCAAAACATATTAAATGCGTATTTTTTTAAAAATGCGCTGTATTATGAAGACGGAAAGGCATTACACAGAAAAAATTACAGCAATAATGGTAAGATAGAAATTGTTCAATCTAAAAATTATATGGATGAAGATCCTAATAATGATCATTTTGAAAATTTATTTATCGATAGTCAAGAACGCATTTGGTGTTCTGATTTTAATCATATCAAATACCTGTACAAACAAAAAACAGTTTCTTTTCCCGTTTTTCCAGATAATAAAGATCTAAATATCGATATACATTTTGTTGAAAAAAGTACCGGAGAAATCTGGGTTTTTACGCCTAATGGCTTGTACGAATGGAATGAAACTACAAATTTACTTTTAGCATCATCAAACAAAAATCTGAATAAGTTACAAGTTTCGGCTGTTACAAAAAGTGACAATCAGCTTATCATCGCAACCAAGGAAGATGAATTGCATTTTTATGATCTTATAGAAAATAAAATTGTAAAGACCATTAAAACTCCGGCTTCGGTAGTTTTGCAGCAGTTGGTTTTGTTTAAAGATACTTTGTATGGAATCAGTACCAACGAAATATTCAAAATTCAAAATAATCAGTTTACATCCGTTTTTGCTTCGCAGAATTTTACTATAAAGCATTTTATCGTTAACGAAAAGACCAATAATTTTTGGGCGGCTACATCAAAAGGATTGTTGCAATTGCATTTGCCCAAGAAAGGATTAACTTTTTTAAATTTTCCTGCGGAATATTCCAAAAATGGAAATTTTATTTTAGATGTTATCGAACCTGTTCAAAATGAATTCTGGGTTTTAACAAGCTATAATCAGGTTTTGCAATATAAAAATCAGCATTGGCGTTTAATGGAACAATTTCCAGAGAATCTTAAAATTAAAAGCCTTACACTTCATAAAGATATTTACCTTACCACAACGCATGGTATTTTTGTTTGGAAGGGTAATCTGTTTCAAAAATTGAATTTAGATGGATTTGTTGTTGATGAAGACATTGTAAAATCTATAATTTTTGATAAAGAGTTATGGATTTTATCAGCCAGCAGTGAAATAGTTAGATACAATTTACAAACCAATAAAAAGATAAAATCGAACTTTAAAAATACGGTCGATTTTTGGAAAGAAAACAAATGGAACGATCTTACAATAGATCATGCACAAAATATTTGGCTGGTTGGTTGGATGCCTAAAGGCTTTGGTATTTGCAAGTACGATAAAAACCAACAAATGTTTATTGATATATCGCATAAATCATTTAACAATCATCGTGATTTGTTTGTAGGCGATTATTACAACCGGATTTATACAGACAATAAAAACAACGTGCTGTTTTCGGCATACGGCGGTTTTTCTATGGGAAAAAATACAGGAAAACTTACCAAGAAAATTGATATTCATTTATACCCGATAGACGATACTTATGTAACAGGTTTAATGCAAGATGCTCACGAAAATGTGTTTTTTGCAACAAATGCCGGTTTGCATGTGTATTTAAAAAATAAAGACAGGGTGATAAAACTTAACTCAACCGATGGTTTAACGACCAATACCTTACAATATGCGTTTAAAGAAGTGAGTAACCACCATTTGTTGTTGGGCGGTGAAAACCAGTTAACCATTGTAAATTATAACGATTTATTAAAAAGTCCTTTACAAAATACAATCAAAATAACAAAATTATTAATTAACGGTAAAGTTTATAATAATGCTGAAGAGTTGATTCTGAATTATAAACAAAACAATATAACCTTACAGTTTTCTACCTTTTCGTATCTGGAAGCAAACAAAATTTTTTACGAATACAGTGTAAACAATAATGAATGGATTTCTTTAGGAAACCAAGCCGAATTGGTGTTTAATCATTTGTCACCAGGTTCGTATCATATTAAAATTCGTGCGACAGATCATTTGCAAAATCAATTAGAAAAACAATTACATTATGTCATAAAGATTAATCCGCCCTTTACACAATCACCTTTGTTTTTTGCGTTGTTGGGCATTGCTCTTGTTATTTTGGTTTACGGTTGGTTTCGCTATTCGCTGCATCGAAAAATGAAAGAGAAAAGATACGAGCTTCAGGTAAAAGATGCTGAAATGCGAATGTTGCGTGCACAAATGAATCCGCATTTTATGTTCAATACCCTTAATTCCATCAACAGTTACATAATTCAACACAAAACAGCCGATGCTAGTAAATATCTAACATCGTTTTCAAAACTAATGCGGAATATATTGGAAAGTTCTAAACAACAATGGATTACATTGGTGCAAGAAGTAAAAACTACCGAACTTTATTTACAGTTAGAAGCCGTTCGTCTTGAAAATAGTTTTACCTACGAAATTGTTGTAGATAACGATATAGATGAAACCGATGTTTTTGTTCCGCCGCTTATTGTACAACCTTTTGCTGAAAATGCTATTTGGCACGGGTTAAGGCATAAAGCTAATGGAAACGGAAAACTGTATGTACGTTTTATTTTAGAGAATAAAGACAAGCTGCGTATTGAAATAGAAGATAACGGCATTGGTAGGGAAGGAAGCGTGCTATTGAAAACAGCTAAAAAACACACTTCATACGGAGTGAAAATTACCGAAGAACGCCTAATTAAATTAAATGCTGCTAATTATTTGGAGATTTTAGATTTATACGACAGCAATAACAAACCAGCAGGAACAAAAGTAATTCTGCACTTAAACTTGGAAGAAAATGATTAAAGTACTATTAATAGACGACGAAAAACATGCATTGGTCACTTTGGCACACTATTTAGAAAGTTTTAAGGAAATTGAAATTTTAGATAGTATTCAGGATAGTCGATTGGCAAAAGATAGAATCACCGCATTGAAGCCCGATATTGTATTTTTAGATATAGAAATGCCTTATTTAAATGGTTTTGACGTATTGCAGCAGTTTGAAACATTACCCTTTAAGGTGGTTTTTACCACAGCTTATGATCAATATGCCATTAAGGCACTAAAATTAAATGCGTTAGATTATGTTTTGAAACCCATAGAAATTGATGAGTTAAAGCAGGCTATAGATAAATACCATCAGCAGGAATTGCTTACCACAACAGAACAGGTTTCTAATCTGGCAAAATTTACCATGACACAAATGTCTGATACATTAGCATTATCAACCCTAAAAGGATTAATTTTTATAAAAATTGAAGATATTATGTATTTTTCTGCCAGCAATGCGTACACATTTGTAGTAATGAATAATGGCGACAAGCATTTGGTAAGTAAATCGTTAGTTGTTTTTGAAGATGTTTTATCAGACAACCCAATTTTTTTCAGAGTTCATAAATCGTATCTAATAAACTTAAAATTCATAAGTCAATACATTCGGGGCGAAGGCGGCGAAATTATTATGCAAGACAGAACATCGGTTGTTTTAAGCCGCAATAAAAAGCAAGATTTTTTAAATCTTTTTAAAAAGATATAATAAAAGCAGCTTTTTTTAGAAAAGCTGCTTAACAATTGAAATAAATTATTGGTGAATTTATACAAATATTAATTAGTTGAAATATTTAATACTTTGCAAAATTCTCTATATGACATTTGTCTTAACTCTTCATCTGTATAGAAGTTTCCATCATCCGTTTTAACAATCTTTACACTTTTACCGTTGTTTTTATTCTTTGCATTTACAGTACTACTTGATTGTATTACAAATATACGCATGCCAGTAAAACTTTGTGTGCCAGAACCAGTTAGTCTGCCCATGAAACATTCTGTAGCGTTTGAATTGTTTCTGAAGTATATTCTGTATGAATAAGATGGTGTCACGTACCCTGGTAAAGGATACCAAAAGTTGTTTGTTGAGACAAAAGCATAAATCATACTTGTGTCAAATTCGGTACTTGTTAACTGAATTTCCTTAACTATTTCAGCTGTGCTATAGTCGAATGCCCCAAAATTAAACTGTTTTACATTTGCATTCCCTTGTTGTCCGGTTTCTCCTGGTGGACCTTGTGGGCCCTGAGCTCCAATTTCTCCCTGCGGACCTTGTAAACCTTCTGGTCCGGTATCTCCATCGCAATTACTTAAAAGTAAGCTTGCAAAACACAAAGCAATAAGTTTTGTGTGTAGTTTTAATTTAGTTTTCATATTAATCGTTTTTTAATTATAATATTTGTATTGTGCAACAGTTGAAATGTTACCGTTAGCCAACAACATTTTTACACTGGTATCACCTTTCCATGATGGGACAAAAATACCCATTATGATCTCGCTATTGCTTTTAAAACCTATGCTGTTTCCAAGTACATAGCAAGGCATGTTGGGTTCTGTGTTGGCAGTTGTACTGTTGGAATAAAGTGTTTTATTTGCCGAAAAGCTATAGTATTTAAAGAAGCCAGATACACCTGCGGTTCGTTCAAAGGTAAAACCGCCCCAACTTGGTGTTTGTGATGCCGAAAACATTTCGTAATGTATTAATGTTATATCGGAGCTGCCTGTTCTTGTTAAGTTTGTTAACGATATTTTTCCGGTATTGTCGGTAGAAAAAATAAAATTAAATACTGCGCTTCCATCAGAATTCGAATCGAATATAAATTTGTTGTCATTTATAACTAATGGTGCTATTCTTCGGATTCCCTGACCGTCTAAATACGCTTTCATGATCCCATCTTCTTTTACAAAGTAAATTACCCTGTATCTTTGGTTGCCATCTTCGGTTTCATCCTGATAAGGAACATAATATCCGTTTAAACTTTCTGCTGTAATATTTTTTGGAGTAGGCGTTGGGTTGCTGTCGTCATTTGAGTCGCACGCATTCAAGCCGATATAAACACTTATCACCATAAGTATTTTTACAATGCTCTGTAATTTTTTCATAATTTTCATTTTAACAATTATTCTTTAATATTTAATTTTAAACTCATTTCTTCATAACTCATAGCTTTTAAAGCATCTAATGTATAAAGCTGATTATTCAACCTATATAATGGCTGTGAAGTATTATTGTTAGTGCCTTTAGATGCTGTGACTTGAGGAATAATTACATATTTGTAAGAAAGAACAGTTGAAAGTGAAACAGTATTACTGTTGTCGTGTGTAAAACGTGTTGGTCTAATTTTTCCATTTTTTGGAAAGAAGCTAATGGTACTTGCTTTGCCTCCTGCATACGATGTATGAGGTAAGATAAAGCTGTCGCCACCAATTTCAAAGTACACTAAAATCGCTGATTTTTGAATTACTTCGTCAGTTAATTCTGGTGCGAGTACAGTTGCTGTTTTCATTTGGCTCACATCTATTAACGTATCTTTATGTCCGGTAGCCAATTTCCATTCCGATACAATTACGTTAGCGTTTCCGTCTGCGCCGCCTGGACCTTCGGGTCCTTGAGCTCCTGGTTGTCCTTCTGGTCCCTGCGGTCCTTGTTGTCCTTCTGGACCTTGTAATCCGTCGTCGCCCTTTAATTGATCGCGTGTAATAATGTCTGCATCGCCTTCACAACTGTTTAATAATACGGTTGAAATACTTATTAAGATAAGCCCGATAAAAAATTTTCCTTTTGCTTTCATGATAATTATTTTTTAATTAATAATCAAATGTATCATGAAGATCTATTGTCTTAATGTGACAATTTAGTAATGGCTGGGTTGAGTTTGTAAAGTGCGATTTTAAATATTTAGATTTTCTTTAAAACAAAGCAGCTTACCTTAAAAAGATAAGCTGCAAAATAATAGAGAATCAAATAACTGTGGTAATTTTTACTATTTACTAAGTTTAATTTCAAAACAGGTTGTCCTAAGAATAGATCTTTATTCAGCCAAAATAAATTCCCATTTAAAATTTTTATTATCTTCCAAAGATTCAAATCTAATTTCGTTGAAATAATCATGATATGCCCTCATTGCATCTCCTCTTAAAGTTTTGCTTTTAATGTTCCAGTAAGTGTCTGCGCCTTTTGCAGCAACAAGCGTAAATGAACTTTTTTCGTCGATGTAAGGCGTGTGATCACGGTTTGGTGGATAAGGTTGTAAGTAGTGTTCACTTTCGTGAAATTTAAACAGATAGCTTCCGTCTTTTTGCGGGATAACTTCCCATTTCTGCATTCCACTTTTACTAAATTTCTTCAAAAAGACATTACTTCTTACCGAAGGATTATTAGGTTCAAGTGCTAATCCCCCTGCATTTACAATGTGATAAATTCCTTTTTTAAGTGTGGTTGTGTTTTTTACTTGCGCATTCAATCCATTGAATAAAAAGATCGAGAATAATATTACCGTGATTAATTTAGTTGCTTTCATATTATTTGATTTTAGATGAAATTATTATAAAATTCAATGATTCGTTCATACGATTTAATCAATGGTATATTTGAGTTTATAAACTGCTTATTGATAAGAAAAATCGTAAATAACCGAAGCATTGCCAACCTTGTCTTTTTGGTCTATACGAGTGATTAAATTTTGTTCATTTTTCTGGTATGTAACTTCATATTCTGTTGTTACTGTATTCAAGTTGCCTTCGGTAATTTTGCTAGGTAGTAGTTTGCCAGAAAAAGCTGGGCGTAAAAATTGTAAACTAGAACCGTCTGCAGTTGGTCTAAAGAGTGTAGGATAAGAATATAAACCAAAATAGTTAAATCCAAAATTTGAAGCTGCAACAGTATTCACATTTTTAGCATCAAATTCAGAGTATTTAGTAACAAAAGTGCTTTCTACAGTGCCATCTTCTTTTCTGCTAAATTCTATTTTCTCTTCTGTAAGATTGTCGTTATCATCCCAAGTATATACGTAATTATGTATCCAAGCATATCCATTAGGTAAATTCAATTCTTTATTGAAGATCCTAGCCAATCTTCCTTTATCATCATAATAAAAAGTAGAAAGAAATTCGGTTCTAGTTGTTCCTTGTTGCCTAATATATTTTATAGTGTTTACGTTGCCATTGCTCAAACTAAACTGAATTGCCAAATGATAATCAGTATCGTCATAACTAATTAAAAGTCCTCCAGCATTATAGCTAAAATTATAATGCCCGTCACCGTAACTTATTAACCTTTTGTCATTGTCATAAATATAATCTGTTACATATCTATTTCCATTAAATGCGTAAGTAGATACAGCTTGTTTTACAATATATTTTTTTTGATCGACTACCAAAGAGTCGTTACCATCATCAGTATTGCAACTGGTATAAAATGCTATTCCTAAAAGTAGTGTTATACTTAATAAGGTCTTAATTAAATATGTTTTCATTATACGTTTATTTACTATTTATAAATTGCTTCTTGTGAATTTTGAAAAATATAGTTGGGTTGGTTGGTGAAATTGATAAAATCATTCTTCAGTGTAGTATTGTTTAAACTTTGATAAGGAACGTAAAAACCTTCGCCACCGCCATTAGAAACCGTTGCAGTATAATTTGCCCAAAACATCATATACGATAATTGAATATTATTTGTGGTTATAAACTGTGTTAATTCTGTAAAATAATTATTAGAAGTTAAATTTTGCTGACCTGTCTCTGCCCAAGCAATAGGTTTGTTTTTTGATAGACCTACTTGTTTTAAAACGTTTAACTTTTGTAAATTATAATTCCAATTAGCGCCGTTATTGCTATTGGGATCGGCACTTAAATGGTAGGCATCAATTCCTAAAATATCAACATATTTATCGCCCGGGTATCTTTTTAAATAACCGACTTCTGTAGTTTCATAACCTGGCGAATAACAAACCAGCATATTGTTTAAGCCGTTGTTGCGCATGTAATCAATGGTGAATCTAAATAAATCGATATATTCTGCATCGGTGCATGCGGTAGTTCCCCACCAAAACCAACCACCATCCATTTCATGATAAGGTCTAAAAATAAACGGAATAGCTTCGCCTTTGCTATTTTTTAGCTTTTTAAAGTGTATAATTAATTTATCTAGCCATGCTTTGTACTGATTGTGCATAGCACCATTAGGAAGTATTTTAGTTACATAGCCCGGAGTTGTGTTCCAAGAATTCTGGTTATTATCTAAACGATACGGGTGCATTGAAAACGTGTTTACTGCATTGTTTTCATACGCTTTAATTGCCAAGCGCATCGTTTCATCAAACGTTATCCCATCGAATGTAGTGTTGAAAGATTCGTTGTTTGGAGCAATTTCCCAGCCAAATACAGCAGGTGTTTTTCCTGAAACATCTTTAAAATCGCTTTTATCACCATTTGGAAAATTGTTTAATCGCCAGCCAACACCTGCAATATTTGTACCTTGATGCCCAATTAAAATCTTTGAACTATTTTGAATTTGTTGCAGATTGCTTAAAAGTTTTGATTTCTGTGGATTTTCAATAGGATTTGGGTCAGGTGTTTGATTGTCGTTGCCTGAATCGTCGCTATCACAACCTACCATTCCGATAGCGATAAGTAAAAATAAAATAGTTTTCATAAAATAAAATTTTAAGAAGTAAAGTTGCTGTAAAAAAAACTAAAAAATGTTTATGATTTTTTGAACTGCGAGATTTAATTTATGAATGGTAGTAAAAAGTTTATAAAACAAAAAAACACCTGCATTATGCAGGTGTTTTTACTTGGAACTAAATATATGTTGTTAACTAACGTATATTATAAAACAACAACGTCAGTTGCGATTTTCCCTTTTTTTCCATCAGATTCAACGTAGTTTACTACATCTCCATCTTTTAATTCTCTTGATTTAAGTCCAGAGATGTGAACGAAAATGTCTTGACCTGTTGTTTCGTCTGTAATAAATCCAAATCCTTTTGATTCATTGAAGAACTTTACTGTACCTGTTCTCATTGTAATAATAATAAAATAAATTAATAATGGTCAAAGATAAACTTTTTATTCTGTTTTCAAAGTTTTTGAGGTTTAATTTTATAAAAAATTACATTTCTTTACATAAAACTGAATTTACAAGCTAAACCTATATTTTGCACTTAAAAGCAAATAGCGCGGCATTAAACGATAACTATTTGTGCTGTAACCAATATCACTTACATTATAGGTGGTGAAATTTTGTTTGTTAAACAGGTTGTTACCTCTTAATCCTAATGTCCATTTGTCGCCTTTTAATTTGTAAGTTGCTTCTAGATCTAAAAAAACGTGATTACGTTGATTTTCAGACAGATTACCAAAATAGTAATGTTCGGTTACGGCTTTAATATCTAACTGATTATCAATTTTATAAAAAAGATCTAAAAAGCTTAAACCGTTGGTGTAGCTGTTTTCAAAATCAGGTGATTTCACTTTAGAATAGTTCCATTCACTACCAATATGAAAATTAAACGCCGTTTTAAAGTTGGTTCGCCATTCTATATTGTAACGTTGGTTGGCAAAATTGTTTTTACGCAATCCCGAATTATTTACTTCGTTAAATGATGTAGAATGTGAATAGCTACCTTCTAATTTTAAGTTACTTTTTAATTTTCTAAGATAGAAATTAGATGATAAATTTCCGCCAAAGGTATCGCCACCTTTAATAAAAAGATTTTCTGATAACGAACTGTTTTGTTCTATAAAACTACGATTGGTAAGCACATTACTTTGTTTGCTGTAATTTAAGTTGAACGAAAAACGATAACGGTTTAAGTAATGCCGAATGCTGTATCCTAAATTTGCAGTTTGATAATCGGTAAGTGCAAATCGACCTAAACCTTTTGAAAAACTTCGTGAGGAAGTCAATAAATAAGTATCATTAACATCAACAAACGAAGTACTGTTAAAATTAACCATGTAAGATCCATTAAAAATATGAGTAGGAGTAACGTCCCATGTAAAATTAACCGACGGATTTACATAAAACGGATTTTGCTTTTTGCTTGACTGCAATGTTGTAAAACTGTTGAATAATTGATGCGCTTCTGCACGACCTGAAATTTTAAAGGTATTCCATTTCCAAGTATAGCCACTTTTTGCATATAAATCTGCCAAGGTAAAAGAACTATCGGTTTGAAAACCATTGGGGCGAATGGTTTCAGTATTATTAAACAACTGAAAAACGGTATTCATTGTTTGATCGTTGTGTTCGTAACCTACCTGAAATTCAATTAAATCGTTGTTTATTTGTTTTAGTTTGAAATCGGCTTCCAACCCGGCAAAAGTTTTTTCGTTTTTAATATCGTTGTTCATTGCATCTGCATCAAACGTAAATAAATCACCCATTAAATAATCGTTAATAGTGTAAAACTGTGGCAATTTATTCGAGAAGTAACGTGCTTTTAACAATACTACATTTTTATCTTTCCATTTATGTGTGTACGTAACTTTTTGGTCAAAAAAAGTGTTTTTGGTTTGCAGTTTTTCCAACGTATTTTGTCCGTTAAAAGTTAAATCGTTATAATTGTTGGTGTTGCCTTGATTCCATACAGAACTTACCTGTAACATTTGAGTTTTAGAAACATCGTACGTTGCCAAAAGATTTACGTAACCACTTTTTAAATGACTTTTGAACTGATTGTTTTCGGTGTTTTCAAAATACGTATCGCCCACGCTCGTGATGCTGTAACTGTTGTTAAATGAGTAGTTTTCATCGAACCCTAAAAACCCTACAGCCTTAATTTTTAATTTTTCTGTTACAGGTACAATTGAACTAAGTGAAATATGTTCGGCATTATTAATTCGTGTTCTGTGGTCTTTTAGCTGACCTGCACGTGCACCGTGTAAACCCATTAACTGGTAAAGTTGACCACCACTGCCTATAGATTCTACTTCGTAATTGTTGTAGAACATGCTTTCAAGCGATCCAACACGGTCAATACCCACATTATTTAGACCATAGGTTAGGAAATTCTTGTATTTTTTACTGAAGTTCATTAGGTTGCCCGAAACCTCATAGCGGTTTTCTGAAACCAAACCGTAACCTGCAGAAATATCGCCAAACCATAAATCTTTATAGGCTTCGTCAACGGTAAGGTTTAAAGCTACTTTGTTACTTTCTTCTACGCCTTTTAGCAGTTTGTTGTTAGAATAGTTGCGTAAAACTTGTACTTTATCTAACGGTTTATTGGGCATGTTTTTGGTTAAGATGCTGTAACCACGATTAAAAAAATCGTCGCCATCTACCATTACTTTTTCAATTTCGGTGTCTTCAAATTTTATTTTACCGTCTTTTTCAACGGTAATGCCGGGTATGTTTTTTAATAAATCTTCAACCACCACTTCACGACCGGTACTAAAGGCTTTGGCATCGTAGCTAAGGGTGTCGCCACGTTGTTGTATAGGGTTATCAATTTCTATTACTAAATCTTCCAATACTTCATTACTTTCTTCTAAAGTAAATGTAAGATCGTATTCTTTTTTGTCTTTCGTAATGTTTACTGGCTGTTGTTGTTTTTCGAAGCCCATTTTGTTTACTTCAACTACAAAACTGCCTTCATTTTCGGTATTAATTGAAAAAGCACCTTTAGCATTGGTAAAGCCGAATTGTAAAATATTATCGGATGCATCTTTTATTAAGACAGAAGCATTCGGTATCGGTTCTTTTGCTGTAGAAATTACAGTACCCATACAAATGGTTTGTGCGTGTAAAGTAACGGTTGATAATAATATTAGTAATAAGGGGAATAGTGTTTTTGGCATTATATGTTTTTAAGGTAATTATTTTTTAGTTGTATTTTCCTCCCATTCATACACTCTTTCTAAACCAAATCTTCCCAAAACGGTAGTTGTAACAGATATACTTCGATCACTTTCCATTTCTGCCCAGAAAGCATCCATCGCTTCATCTGCCTTTTTAAAATACTGCTGTAAAGATATTTTTGTTAAACTTTTTGATGGAAAAGGAATTTCTTCTGTTAACTTTTCTATTTTTTCTAATTTAAAAACCACACTTTGATCTTTGTCGGTAGCTTCTACAATTAATCCCGGTAGTCCGTACCATTTCCATGGACCTACATTTATAGGTATTTCTGGAGTAAACCAAGCTTCAAAAGTATTTCCCCTAAAACTTGTAGTTGCTTTATAACAGTTGAAGTTTTGAATTTGTTTGGTTTCGTTTGTTATTTGCCATGAATAGTTTATCTCGTCGGTAACCAAAAAAAACTTTTTACTAATGTCTCTAATCATTTCAATTTTATTGGCTACATGGTTTACCTTTATATACTCATCGGGAAACTTACTGTAATCTGTAGAACCACTGCCTCCTTTCCATACTGTAGCTCCATTCTCATTTATATAAGTGGTGTCTTTAATTACTTTTATAGGTACAGTAGATGCCATAATAATATGCATAACTGTTGGATGGTTTTCTTTTACATACAAAACAGCATCTCTTTTAAGATTGCCTTCAAAACGTTTATAAGTAATTTTATAATCGTTTGTTTGTGCAAGCATTATTTGGCAAAAAAATAGTAAAACAAGTAACTGTAAATTTTTCATTAATTAGCGTTTTGGTGTTAAAGCTAAATATACAAACTTATTTGATTTTTTCCCATTCGTAGATGAGTTCTATGCCATCTCTCACATACTTTTCTTGTGAAATACTTACTCCTGGCGTACTCCAATTATTAGGATCGTATAATTCATCATGTTTTGATATAAATTCTTTTAAAGACATTACAAAATCTGTTTTTGGTATCTTTTCAATATTTTTTTCAGACTTAAATTTTATTTCTTTTGCTAATAAAGTATATTCATTTTCAGAATCGTGAACCTCCAGTATCAATCCCGGTAAACCTGAAAACTTCCATGGACCATACGCTAAAGGAAGATCTTTCGTATACCAGGCAGTATATTTTCTTCCTCTAAAGTCTACTTCGGCTTTAAAACAAGTATAATTTTCAATACTTTTAGTCTCATTTATTAATACCCATTTGAATATAGGAATGGGTTCTTCATATTTCACTGTTTTACTTGCAAGCCAATCAACAGAAGTTAAATGATGTTTTGGAATATTAGTATATATATATTTATACTGAAAAAAAGTTTTCACTCTAAATAAATTACTTGTTTGTTTTTCGGCTGCTTTTATACTACTTGCATCAATGATCTTGTCTGTATGATAATCTGTTATATACACAGATTCGTTTAATAAATTATTAATTAATAATTTACTTTCACGTGAAAGAGGAACACCTTTATCCATATAAGTAATATATATTACTTCAACTATATCAGATTTATTAATTTGTTGCGTTTTTTGAGCAAACATAAAATTACACAAAACATTTGCTAAGATTAGATAAAAAAAATTTTTCATATTAAAATATTAATTAGAGCTGCCAAAAAGGCAGCTCATAAAAAGTTTACAGCCTATCTCCCCAAACTATATCCATAGTGTTCTCCATAATTGGGGTCAGTTGATGGGTAGCTGCCGCCCATCCATCTGCTGCTTTTTTACATCCGTCTTTTGTTACATTCCCTTCAGTTTTGCCCTCTCTTACAGTCCATTTACCATCTAAGCCTAGTACTAGAGCTTTCCAACTGCACGGTCTAGTTTCATCAGAATTTATAGCTTCAACTGAATCAATAGTGGTAGTAATTTCAGATTTTAAATTAATTTCTGAAACTTCTTTTTCATAAGTTGCAAAATTGTTAACAATCTCATTTGAAGCAAAACTACTTCCCGCGAAAGCTATGCAAGCTAATGCACTAAATAAAAATTTTTTCATGGTTCTAAAAATTTAAGTTAATTAATAAATTTTACTTAATCAACAGTTTTTTCTTTTTTAGCAATTGGCTGGTAGTTTTTCTTTGGGTGCAACAGCCACTCCCGCAACAGTATTTAAATATTCGCGACTATTTAATACTGTATATTAATTCTGGATTTCAATGGTTTTAATAATTATAACATTTAAAACAGCATTGGCTTTTGTTTGTATGGCACCCTGTAAGTAACCTATAATACCTTTCTTTAACCAAACATCGTCATCGTTTCCGTAAGCTGTAAGATTTTGCTTTTTTAAATCTATAACGTCTAACAACATTGTTTTTTCTGTAGCGGTTAAATTTAAATTTTGCATAATGGTTTGCTCTAAACTGTTTAACTCTGCAATCTTATTGGTGTTTAATATGGTATTTGTAAAACCTTTAACAACAGTAGTAATATTTAAATTAGTTAAAACTGAATCGGCGTTGGTCAAAATAGCTTCAATATCAGTGGCTTTTGGAGTACTGTAGTTGTCAGAAACCAACTTTAAGAAATCAGGGTCTTGTAAGGCAATGGTTTCTATCTGGTTAATTACCTCTAGTAAACTACTTGTACCTTTTTGCTTTAAGTTTTTAGCTTGATGTTTTTCAACAAGTTTGTTAATTAATTGTGATGCATCGCTGGTTGTAGTAGTTTGTTGTTCTACTGGATAAAAAGAATCAGTTGTACATGAGGTTATAAATAAAGAACCTAATAGTAAAAAAAGAATAAGTTTTTTCATTGTAGTTTTTTATAAATTTTTCTATTTAAACAAACATATAAGCCTTTGTTTTTTTTTGCAACAAGTTGTTGTGTGGGTTCGTGAAACCGCACTGTGAATTCATGTATTTGCAGTTATAAAGTATTTAAGTAGTTGATATTCAGTGTTTGTTTTTTTTGTATTATTTTGTACTTTTACTTAAAATACTTAGGAAAATGCTGTTTAATACTTTGGTTAGAGTATTCACTCTTACAAAAAAGGGAGTTCTTTTATCTTTATTAATATTAATTGGATCTTTTTGTTGGGCGCAAAACGGATTAGAGCAAAAATCGTTTGAGTTTTTAAGTAATTATATAGATCATTATACAGCTAAAGATTCGTTATATTTTGACTATCTACAGGCTTATGATAATAAAGCTAAACAAACTCACGATTTAAAAAAACTGTCTTATATAAAAAGCAAGTACATTGTGCATAGTACTGAGTTTGAAGAAAAGTTACGGCATGCACATGAATTTTTGAATATTGCTAAAGAGCAAAAAAATATACGTTACACAGCAATTGCTAATAATTTACTTGCATTAGTTTATTTTATGGACCGTGACTTAGAGAAATCACTACATTATGAACTATTAGCAGAGGAATTATTATCGCAAACCAATGATTTATATAATTTAAATAAATCTCGGTTTGGGATTGGTGTGATTTATTATTCTTTAGCTGATTATGAAAAGGCGTTAAGTTTTTTTAATAAAACTACAATCTATTATAAAAGTAAGAATGATTATAATGATTTATTAGGATATTTAACTTCATTGAGATATATGGGTAAGTGCTCTTTTGGATTAAAGAATTACTCAGATGTAGATGAGATTTTAAAAATAGTACCCACAGAATTAACAAAACTGAAAACTAATCATAAGGAATTAAACAATGCATATTTTACTTTATTAGAAGGGCAGAATTTATGGGCGAAGAAACAGTTTGTAACATCTTTGTCTCACTTACAAAAAGCACTGCCTGTTATTGTAGCTAATGATGATTTTGCAAACCAGCATTTAGTTTATCTGTACATTGGAAAGAATTTATGGGTGTTAAATAAGCAGGAAGAGGCGGTAGAACAATTAAAAAAAGTAGATCAATTATTTACAGATAAAAAATACAGCGATTTAAATTTATTAGAAGCTTATGATTATTTAATTGCATTTTACAAAAGTAATAATGATTTAAAGAAGCAACTTTTTTATACCGAGCGTTTACTTAAAGTTACCAATGAACTACAGACTCAGAATAAAGGTTTAAGTAATGTATTACACAACAAATACGAAACCAGAAAATTAGAAGCTAACCGTAAAGAACTACAAACAAAGCTTAATGTCCAAAAACAGAAAGGGTATCTTTTATATGGATTTGCTGTAAGCCTTGTTATTGGTTTTTTGGCTTATATAACCTATACTAGAAAAAAACAGAAAGCTTTACGAAAAAAATACGAATATTTTGTTCAGAAGCAAGTGCTTTTAGAATTGAATACTCAATCGGTGGTTGTTTCTACTACAGTAGAAGACAAGCATGAAGAAAAAATAGTAATTGAAGAAAAACCGGAAGAAGAAAAAATAGTAAGTGTAAAAGAGGAAGAAGAACAGACAAGTGAAACTGAACAAATGGCAGATAAAAAAGTACTGGCAGAGGATAAGGTTCAAGAAATTTTACAAAAATTAAAAGAGTTTGAGAAAAAACGCGGATATATTAATAAAACAATAAATCTGAATACGTTGGCTAAAGAATTTAATACTAATGCAAAGTATTTGTCCGAAGTTGTTAATTCTGCTAAAAACGAAAATTTTTCAAGTTATATAAATAGGCTTCGTATAAAATATGCTGTATTGCAGTTGCATGAAAATAGACGTTTTCGTAAATTAACAATAAATGCCTTGGCAGAAGAATTTGGGTTCAGTAGCACCCGCAGTTTTTCAGATGCATTTTTTAAAGTGACCGGATTAAAGCCTTCGTATTATATTTCGCAAATCGAAAAAGACGAGAAAGCAGCTTAATAATTAAACAATTAAAAAAAAATAAAGTCGAGCTAAAAAGCCCGACTTTATCAATTATTCCTCTACAGGTTTTTGTATTTTAAATGTTTCCATAAACGCTGTTGTGTAGTTTCCGGCAACATAATCCGGATTGTCCATTAACTGGCGGTGGAAAGGAATTGTAGTTTTAATACCTTCAATAACAAACTCGTCTAAAGCGCGTTTCATTTTACTGATAGCTTCTTCGCGTGTTTGTGCCGTTGTGATTAACTTAGCAATCATTGAATCGTAATTTGGTGGAATTGTGTAGCCAGAATAAACGTGCGTGTCTAAACGAACACCGTGACCACCTGGTGCGTGCAAGGTAGTAATTTTACCTGGCGACGGACGAAAATCGTTAAAAGGATCTTCGGCATTGATACGGCATTCAATAGAGTGCAACTGCGGTAAATAGTTTTTACCCGAAATTGGCACACCTGCAGCTACTAATATCTGCTCGCGGATTAAATCGTAATCAATTACTTGTTCTGTAATAGGGTGCTCTACCTGAATACGTGTGTTCATTTCCATAAAATAGAAATTACGGTCTTTATCAACTAAAAATTCAATAGTTCCCGCACCTTCGTATTTAATATATTCGGCAGCCTTAACAGCAGCTTCACCCATTTTTAAACGTAATTCATCGGTCATAAACGGTGACGGAGTTTCCTCTGTCAGTTTTTGGTGACGACGTTGAATAGAACAATCACGTTCTGATAAGTGGCATGCTTTTCCGTAAGAATCACCTACAACCTGGATTTCGATATGGCGTGGATCAACAATCAGTTTTTCCATGTACATACCGTCGTTTCCGAAAGATGCAGCAGCTTCCTGACGTGCGCTTTCCCAAGCTTTTTCTAGTTCGTCTTCTTTAAAGATTTCGCGCATACCTTTACCACCACCACCTGCAGTTGCTTTCATCATAACCGGATAGCCGATTTCTTTGGCAACCTTACGTGCGTGTTCTAAAGATTCCAATAATCCATCTGAACCCGGTACACAAGGTACACCTGCAGCTTTCATGGTTTCTTTAGCGGTAGCTTTATCTCCCATTTTATCGATCATATCCGGAGATGCACCAATAAATTTAATACCGTGTTTCTGACATAATTCTGAAAACTTTGAATTTTCTGACAAGAAACCGTATCCTGGGTGAATAGCATCGGCATTTGTAATTTCGGCAGCAGCAATAATATTCTGCATTTTTAAGTACGATTGCGCACTTGGAGCCGGACCAATACAAACTGCTTCGTCTGCAAAGCGAACGTGTAAACTGTCTGCATCGGCAGTAGAATAAACGGCAACGGTTTTAATACCCATTTCTCTACAAGTTCTTATAACTCGTAAAGCAATTTCACCACGATTTGCAATTAATATTTTTTTAAACATCTTTTTAATTTGAAAATTAAACAATTTGAAAATCTGAAAATTTTTAAAGTGTGCCAATCTTTTTCAAATCAACACCTCTTCAAATAACCAAATTAAGATGGATCTACTAAAAATAATGGTTGATCAAATTCTACCGGAGAAGAATCGTCTACTAAAACCTTAACGATTTTTCCTGATACTTCTGATTCAATTTCGTTGAATAATTTCATTGCTTCGATCACACATAAAACATCGCCTGTTTTTATAGTAGAACCAACTTCTACAAACATTGGTTTGTCTGGTGATGGTTTGCGGTAGAATGTTCCAATGATCGGAGATTTTACCGTGATGTATTTAGCATCGTCATTTGCAGCAGCGGCTAGTGCAGCGGCAGTTTCTACAGCTTGTGCAACAGGAGCAGCAGCCTGCATTTGAGGCATTGCAGCAGGAATATGCTGAACAAAAGTTCCGTTTTCTACCGTAGCGTTTTCTGAAGTTGTTTTAATGGTGATTTTAATATCGTCCATTTCTAATTTTACTTCGGTAGCTCCAGATTTTGCTACAAATTTGATTAAATTTTGAATTTCTCTGATATCCATATCAAGCTAAATTTATTGTTCGTTTATGTTAATTTTTTATTTTTTTGTGTAAGCCCATTTAAGGTAAATAGCACCCCAAGTAAATCCGCCGCCAAAAGAAGCCAGAATTAAATTGTCGCCTTTTTTTAATTGATCTTCAAAATCGGCTAAAAGTAAAGGTAGGGTTGCCGATGTGGTGTTACCGTATCTGTGTATGTTTACCATAACTTTTTCTTCGTTAAGATCCATACGGTTTGCGGTAGCATCTATAATTCGTTTGTTTGCCTGATGAGGAACCAGCCAGTTAATATCGTCGTGCGTTAAATTATTGCGTTTCATAATTTGTTCGCTAACGTCTGCCATACCTGAAACGGCGTATTTAAAAACCGTTTTTCCGTCTTGATGCACGTAGTGTTGTTTGTTTTTAACGGTTTCTTCTGAAGGAGGAAGTAAAGATCCGCCAGCTTCGATCTTTAAAAATTCACGACCTATACCGTCGCTTTTTAAAATTTCGTCTTGAAAACCTAAACCTTCTGTGTTTGCTTCTACAAGTACTGCACCGGCACCATCGCCAAAAATAATACAAGTAGCACGATCGGTATAATCAATGATCGAAGACATTTTGTCTGCACCTATTAAAAGTACTTTTTTGTATCTGCCCGATTCTACATAAGAAGTTGCTGTAGACAAGCCGTATAAAAAGCTTGAACAGGCTGCCTGCAAATCGTAAGCAAAAGCATTTGTTGCACCAATTTGCGTAGCTACAAATACACCTGTTGCCGCAACGGGCATGTCTGGTGTGGTAGTTGCCATTAAAACCAAATCTATTTCTTTAGGGTCTAAACCTGTTTTAGAAATTAAATCTTGTGCGGCTTTAATTGCCATAAAAGAAGTGCCTTTATCTTTGTCTTTTAAAATTCGGCGTTCTTTGATACCTGTACGCGAGGTAATCCATTCATCGTTTGTATCAACCATTGTTTCTAATACTTGATTAGATAACACAAAATCTGGTACGTATTTACCAACCGCTGTTATGGCTGCTGTAATTTTTGTCATAAGGGACTACTTTATGTTCAAAAAAGTTGAAAAAGTGGTGAAAATTACAAAAAAAATAGCAAATAGCAGCTATTTTTATTTAAAAAAAAGCAGTTTTGCCGTTTGTTTGAATTTACGCTAAACTAAAAAACTCTCGCATTGCGAGAGCTTTTTTTTATTCTTTAAGAATTAAGCTACAGCTTCTGTTTTGTCTACTAAAACTTGTCCTCTGTAATATAATTTACCTTCATGCCAGTAAGCTCTGTGCATTAAGTGTGCTTCACCAGTTATTGCGCAAGTTCCGATTGTTGGAGCTACAGCTTTATAATGTGTTCTTCTTTTATCTCTTCTTGTTTTCGAGATTTTTCTTTTAGGATGTGCCATCTTAAAATATTATTTATCCGTTAATAGTTGTTTTAATTTGTCCCAACGTGGGTCTGTATCATTATTGTCGCCCGAATTTTCGTCGGTTTCATTGTCATTTAATTCGTCGTCATCATCTTCTTCGTTAATCATTTCCAAGTCATCGCTGTCTAGAAAATCCAACTCATCGTCTGATTCTTCCTCTTCATAATCTGCTGCTATATCGGGATGAATCCTTTTGTAAGGAACCGATAAGGCAATCATTTCGTAAATGTACTGAATTACATTCAACTGAAATTCTCCGTGCGGCAAAATTAATAATTCATCACTGTCATTATTAAATTCATCACCGAATTTTACTAACAAATTTAAATTTCCTTCAATAGGTAAATCAAAATCTTCATTAGTTACATCGCAGGGTACATTAATTGTGCCTTTGTGTGAAAGCTGTAATTCTAACATGGTGGTTTTTTTTAGCATTGAAATACTTACCTGTATGTTAGCGCTGTTGAATTCACTGTAATCAAATATATCAAAAAAATCATTTTCGATATGATATTCAAATTGATGTTCGCCTAACTTTAATCCGGTGAACTGGATTAAAAAATCTTTTTCACTTACCATAACCATCTATTTGAGCGTGCAAAGATATAAAAATTATTTAATTACAAATAGTTATCACTATTTTTTTGTTGTTAAACATTTGAAACCTTTAAAGGGTTTGCTGTGCTTTGCAAATACTCGTTTTTATTTTTATAAATATCTAAAGCTGCGTAAACTGCATTTTTAAATGAGGTAAAATCGGCAATGCCTTTACCTGCAATGTCGTACGCGGTACCATGATCGGGCGATGTGCGAATTTTGTCTAACCCTGCGGTATAGTTTACACCATTGCCAAAACTTAAGGTTTTAAACGGAATTAATCCCTGATCGTGATAACATGCTACAACGGCATCGAAATTTTTGTATTGTTCTGATCCAAAAAAAGCATCTGCAGAATAAGGACCGTAAATAATAATGTTCTCATCAAACAATTCTTTTACCGTATTGTTAATAAAAGTTTGTTCTTCGTTACCTATTATACCGTTGTCACCACTGTGCGGGTTTAATCCTAACAAGGCAATACGTGGTTTAATTACGTTGAAATCCTGAATTAGCGATTTGTTTATTGTGCGTACTTTTTGTTTGATTAATTCGGGCGTTAAGCTTTGTGATACTTGTTGTAACGGAACGTGATCGGTAACCAAACCAACTTTAAGATCTTCGCTAATCATGAACATTAACGCGTTTCCGTCTAACTCCTTATCAAGATAATCGGTATGACCCGGAAATTGAAATTCTTCGGACTGAATGTTGTATTTGTTTATTGGTGCAGTAACCAAAGCATCAACCTCATTATTTTTTAAAGCCTGTGTTGCAGCTACGAACGATTTTATGGCGTATTGCCCAACAGCATCGTTCAAAGTGCCAAAATCTACATTAACACCTTCTTTCCAAAGATTTAAAACATTGAATTTACCTTTCTGGATTTGATCTAACGAATCAATTCCGTGTATATTGGTTGTACAGTTGATAATCTTTTTAATAAACGATAACAACTTGGCATTTCCAAAAACCACCGGTGTGCATAATTCCATCATTCGCTGATCCTCAAAGGTCTTTAAAATAACCTCCGGACCAACGCCGTTCATGTCACCTATTGAAATACCTAATATAATATTTTCACCTTTTTTAAACATGCGTTGCGCTAATTATTGCTAATTTTGTTACAAATTTAGTAAAATTATTCTACTTATGTTTACTGGTATTGTTGAAACTCTTGGAGTTATACGAAAAATAGCGCACGATCAAACAAACGTACACCTGTTTATAGAAAGTTCGTTCGCCTCTTTATTAAAGATCGATCAAAGTGTGGCGCATAACGGTGTGTGTTTAACGGTGGTTGAAATTAACGACGGTTTTTACAAGGTTACTGCCATAAAAGAAACGATTGATGTTACTACGATTGGTTTGTGGAACGTGGGCGATATTGTAAATTTGGAACGCGGAATGCCTTTGAATGACCGGTTAGACGGACATATTGTTCAGGGGCATGTTGATGAAACGGCTGTTATTACAAAAGTTGATGAAGTTGGAGGGAGTACGTATTTTAGTTTTGAATACAGTGAAAAATCGAAACATGTTACCATTGATAAAGGATCGATTACGGTTGATGGAACAAGTTTAACTGTTGTAAATTCGGGAATTAATACTTTTAGCGTAGCTATTATTCCTTATACGTTGGAACACACGCTTTTTAAAACCTATAAAGTTGGTACTAAAGTGAATCTGGAATTTGATGTTATTGGAAAATACGTAACCAAACTAATGCAGGTGCATTTAAAATAAAAAATCAGGTTTTAACCTGATTTTTTATTTGTAAGAAAAAACATCGCTTAAATTGTCGTTGTTTGTGTATGTACAGTTTTGGTTGATTAATTCGCCCGAACCAATATTAATAACCATACCGTGTACTGCTAATTGCTGACCATTTTTCCATGCGTTTTGCACGATAGATGTTCTGCTTAAATTAGAAACCTGCTCTTGCACATTAAGTTCAACCAAACGGTCTTCTTTCTGATTTTTGTCTGCAATAGCATCGATTTCTGCAGCGTTTAGGCGGTAAACATCTTTAATATGTTGTAGCCAGTTGTCAATAATTCCGAACTGTGAACTGCTTAACGATGCCGCTACACCACCACAACCATAATGTCCGGCTACAATAATGTGTTTTACTTTTAAAACGTTTACGGCGTAATCTAAAACCGAAAGCATGTTCATGTCTGAATGCACACAAACGTTGGCAATATTTCTGTGTACAAAAACTTCACCGGGTTTTGTTCCTGTTAGTTCGTTTGCCGGTACACGACTGTCAGCACAACCAATCCATAATATTTCAGGATTTTGACCTTTTGAAAGCTGTTGAAATCGACCCGAAGTATCGTTCTTAACAAAATCCATCCATTCTTTGTTGCCGTCTATAATTTTATCGAAACTTTTCTTTAAATCGTTACACATTTTAATCTGTTTTATTTAAGCTAAATTACAATTTTCTTGTTTTTGGAATTAAAATCAGACCAAAAAAAATCGACAAAATAACTTTGCCGATTTTCCTTTCCAACTATTTAAATGTAATCTGATAATATTAATTTCTATAAAAAATCAACAACTCCGGTTTCAACATCGTAGTTTGCACCAACGATTTTAATTTTTCCTTCTTCTTCCATTTTTCTTAAAGTAGAACTTTCTTTGCGAATGTTTTCTATTGAATCTAAAACGTTGTGATGATTTAAACGCTCTAAAAGATCGGTATTGCTTGATGATCTTTCTTCGCCTTCTTTGATGATGTTTTTAATGATCGGATCAAAATGACCAACCAAATGGTTCAGGTTGTCCATTCCAAGCGGCTCAATTGACGCTGAATCTAATCCGCCTTTTAAAGCTCCGCATTTTGTGTGTCCTAATACAACAACCAGTTTTGAACCTGCAACGTTACAGCCAAATTCCATAGATCCTAAAATATCCTGATTTACGAAATTTCCTGCAATTCTAACGCTGAATACATCGCCCAAACCTTGATCGAAAATTAATTCTGCGGATGTACGGCTGTCTATACAGCTTAAAATTACGGCAAAAGGCCACTGACCTGCGCGTGTATCGTTAACTTGTGCCAATAAATCGCGGTTAGCTTTTAAGTTGTTTACAAAACGTTGGTTTCCTTCTTTTAGAATTTCTAATGCTCTTTCTGGCGAAATGGTTGCTTGTGTTTCAGATGTATGTGCTTTCATGATAGTCTTTGTTTATTTAATTGTTGATATTATTACATTGCCCTTTTGTGGGTGATTGATACGTGAGAATCCTGATCGTTTTCGTAATCGCGGTACGATGTTCTAAAACCGATTAATTCTACGTCGATGTTTTCTTCTTTGGCTCTTACGTTGGCGAAATCCTGAATCATTTCCAAAACATCGGTTGTGATGTAAGATGTTGTGCGGGCATCGATAATTACTTTTGATCCCGGCTGAATGTTTTTAAGTGTTTTTTTAATGGCAGCTTTGTTTAAAAACGAAACTTCTTCTGCTAGTTTAATGGTTAATTCATCGGCATCGTTCAATTTTTCACGACTTAAATAGTAGGCTCTTTTCATGTTTCCTTGTAAAATATAGAAAATTGAAATTGCCAAACCAATACCCACACCTTTTAATAAATCGGTAAAAACAACTGCTAAAACGGTTGCTACGAATGGTATAAACTGATATTTTCCGTTATGCCAGAAATGCTTGAATGTTGCCGGTTTTGCCAATTTGTATCCAACTAAAATTAAAACTGCAGCCAAAGTTGCCAACGGAATTAAATTTAAAATGAACGGAATTGACAATACACAAACCAACAATAAAACGCCGTGGATAATTGCCGATGATTTAGATGTTGCGCCAGCATTTGCGTTTGCAGAACTACGAACAACTACCGATGTCATTGGTAAACCACCAATTAGCGAACTGAATAAATTACCGATTCCTTGTGCTTTAAGCTCTAAATTGGTGTCGGTAATGCGACGTTTTGTATCCAAACGATCCGATGCTTCTATACATAATAATGTTTCAATAGATGCTACAATTGCAATGGTTGCACCAACAATCCAGACTTTTGTGTTTAAAAAGCCTTCGAAATTTGGCATTGTGATCAAATTTTTAAAATCTTCTGCACTTTGTGGAACAGGTAGTGTAACCAAATGGTCAGCACTAATAGCTAAAGAACTGCCGCTTGAAACAAACAGTTGATTTAGTAAAATACCTGCAATTACCGCAACTAATGCACCCGGTAACATTTTTATTCTTCGTAATGCCGGAACATTTTCCCATGTTAATAAAATAACTACTGAAACAATAGTTACAATAATAGCTCCCGGATGAATCGCACCAAAAACTTCATTAAAATAATTAAAGTTGATACCGTTTTCAAACAAGGTTTCACTGCTCATATTGTCACTGTCAAAACCTAATGCGTGCGGAATCTGTTTTAATATAATAATGATTCCGATACCTGCCAGCATTCCTTCGATTACGTTGTTGGGAAAGTAGTTAGAGATACTGCCTGCACGGATAAATCCTATAACCAACTGTAAAATTCCGGCAATTAATCCGGCACAAAGAAATAGTTCAAAAGCACCTAAATCGGTAATTGCAGTTAAAACAATTGCGGTTAATCCTGCTGCGGGTCCCGATACAGAAATATTGGAGTTACTTAATGCGCCAACTACAATTCCACCGATGATTCCTGCGATAACTCCCGATAAGGGCGGTGCACCCGATGCTAATGCGATACCCAAACATAGTGGTAATGCTACTAAAAACACCACCAAACCAGATGCAAAGTTCTGAGACAACTCTGCCTTAATATTTTTTTTCATAAAATCTATAATTAATAAACATGTAAGTGCATAGCAGTTTATAAATAAATGCTACAATAGTTTGTTATTATAGGTTTTGTTCCGGAGGGGGTAAGGGTATTTTAAAAACGAGATCGTCTTTTATACTGTGATTTAAGAAGGTACGGTTTGAACTAGCAATAGCAGTATTACGTATTAAACGGTTAAAGTTGTTAAAGAAATGGTATTGAACCTCTTTTTCTTCTTCTTCGTTAATGTTGTTATTGCTTGCTTTCGATTTTGTTTTGGTAGGAACTTCCTCTTCTTCGTTTATAATTAATGAAGAATTTACGACGTCTTTATTTAATGCATACGTTATTGTTGGCGCAAATAAAAAGCACACAAACAATAAAAGCGTAGTTATGTTAAAAATCTTTAGCATCGTATAATCGCAAATTTAATCGAAACTTTTTTAAATG
>Ga0213829_1000648_pt1 | contig 30523 bp, 27 predicted proteins | sample MC6MC0896MG_FD_180665 | JGI IMG/M metagenome (GOLD analysis project Ga0213829, IMG submission 180665) | Enriched soil aggregate microbial communities from Iowa State University, Ames, United States - MC6-MC0896-MG | ecosystem: Environmental > Terrestrial > Soil > Unclassified | place: USA: Iowa...
TGGGTTTGGTGTCGAAGTTCATTCAACTTGAGATTTGGTTCACTGAAGTTGGCGTGTAACAAGTGTGTAGACTGAGGCGGCGCGCGGGTTGCGACGGAGGACTGCCGATTTCAGGCCAAAAGTGGCTCGGCGACCGGTGCGCGCCGCGTGAGTTTTCGGGTGGACTTTTGGTTCATTGAAGTTGGGTAAATGCCGATTACGGTTCACTGAACTTGGAAATTGAACAGAAAAGTTCATTGAAGATGTGCGCGCGCATAGTGGCGGAACTGCCTTACCTGCCACAAGATCCTCGCGAATGCGCATCTTTGAGGCCGAAGAGGCTAAATCTAGCCATTCGGCGGATGGCTCAAGTGGCAGTGACGGTGATCGGGAAGGCAGGCCTGGGCAGCCTCCAATCTTCGATGACGATCCCGAAAACTTGATCAAGTTTTACGGAGTGTCACCTCAGCCGGTCAAAGCTAAAGGCTATGGTCGGGACCGTGCACAAACAACAATTGCGTTCTTCGAACTTTCGGATCCAACCTCGCGGAAGAATCTCTTTCGAGAGCGAGCCGCGATGATCGTCGGCTTATGGCCTCAACTCGAAGCGGCTTCTAAGGATACGGGAAACGCCATTGCATCGAATCTCGTTGCCGACTATCAATCCGAAAAGGCACCGCATGCCAATTGTGCTCGGTCATTTGCAAAGCTGCACAAGAAAGATCGAGCTGAAGCCGAGCGTCTCTTCCAAGCCGCCGCGGAGTTCATTCGATCGATCTCTTAGTGGCCTAGATTCGGATAAGGTTTTGTACCGCGGCTCCAAAGCGGCTACGGCGCCAAACAGCTTGGTGCTGCTCTGATAGCGTGCCGTCGTTGCATCAGACAGACTGCCTTTTGAGCAGCACAACCCCTCCTGCAGTGCTGCCGTCTCTACAAATTGGGGTAGGGTCACCCTTTTCGGACACCTGCATGGCGCGCAGAATGGCTAGGTCGATCCTGCCGTCGCGGATCATCGCGAACGTATCAGCCGGCGAGAAGATCGAGGAGTCCGGCAGCGTCGTGACCGTCTGCTGGCCAACGTTGATGAGGTTGGCATCGACTTCATCCTCGGCGGGGAACGGGCCGATGCGCAGCAGGCCGTTCTCGGATTGCAGCCACACTTCCATGCCCTGGGCACGCGGTTGGCCACCAGGGGCGGCGAGCCGATGCCGAGGTTCACGTAGAAGCCGTCCTGCAACTCGTGTGCGGCGCGCCGCCGTTGCATCGCGGGACCATGCCATGTCTGTTCTCCTCAGGCCGGGCGAGTGGTGCGCTGTTCGAGGCGCTTTACCGAATAGCGGGGTGTTGTTCGATACGCTTTTCTAGTGTGGCTTGATAACGTCCGTTTTTAGAAGATGCCGAGCGGGTAGATCTGAGCGAGGTCAGGCTGTCGTATTCGACGACTGCTCGACTGCGACCAAAGGGAACGGTCGGGCGTTGCGACGCTAGCGTTCAATGCTCGCGATCAATTATTACGACATCCCCTGTTCACAGCCGAGCAAGTGCTTTATTGACCGACGTGGTGGTGCTGATAAGCTGAGGAACCAGATAGCTATGCACTTGTTCAAGTGTCCAGCGAGGCATTGGCGCCGCCAAGTTGATGGCAGCGAGCGGCTTTCCTGAAGGATTCACCAAAGCGGCTGCAAGTGAGATATCTCCAAGGAAGATCTCTTGATTGTTCACCGCGTAGCCGTCGTATCCCGCTCTGGCGATCAACGAGAGCAGTGTGGCCGTGTCAGTCACTGTATGGACCGTAAATTTCCTTTTGGCCTTCCTGTCCAGCACTTCCGTAATCTCCTTCTCCCCGAGGCGAGATAGGATTGCACGGCCTGAGGCCGTGCAAAAGGCCGGCAGCCTGGATCCGACGTGGATGTCGACAGTCAAGGGATGTTTCCCTGGATACCGCCCAACATATACCACCTCGTCACCTGCAAGCTCAATGAGGTTGATAGTCTCCCCGGTACGCTTGCACAGCCGCTCGAGGTAGGGATGGGCTATCTCCAATACTCGATTGTTTGCTAGCGAGGTATGGCCGAACTCCAGCATTCGGCTGGACAGACTCAGCGCGCGTGTCGAAGGGTCTTGCTTGAGATATCCCAACGCGCGCAGCGTGTGAGTGATTCTCTGCACCGCGCTTCTATCGAGGTCCACGAGCAGCGACAGCTCCAAAATTCCCACGGGCCGATCTACCTTGTTCAGCGCCTCTAGCACCAGGAAACACTTTGCTATGGAGCCCACGAACAATCGACTCTCTTTTGCTGGGGTTTCGCTCGACATTTTTTGAGGGGGCGGGCTTGAAGCTTCTGAGTGGCGCCAAAAAAATCAGTTGGAGGAGAAATCGCATTGCAATTCTGCCAGATTGCGAGCCCTGAGTCGTGTCTCTACCATTCGATCACACGGATATGAGGCAGGGCCTCTCCTGCCGAAAGAAGAAGCCGCCCGCCGCCCGACAGCTGTTGGGGGTCTGTGCGCGCCGAGACCCGCTGGCCAAGCCTAAACCGAGGGATAGCAGATGTATCAAGTTCAGGCCTCAGACGCCGCTTTATTGAAAGAGTTTCGGGACATTCCCGCGCAACAGCGCAGTCTGGAACTTAACCGTCTCTTGAACCGCCTGCGGATGGAATCCGTCTTTGGCAAGCACATGATTGTGGCGACCTTGCCTGGCAAGGAGTGGGCTATTGGCAAGACGGGTCAAAAGCGCGGCGTCCCTATGCAAATGGGCTCGGCTCGCTACACCTCTTTGAAGGACGCCCAGTGGGCGCTTCTCCGAATTCGCTGGGAAGTACACAGTGGGCAACCGTGGCCGGTTGAGCTTGGCTGACCAAATGAGTTGGTCAGCGTCTACCTAAAAAGAGAGAGCGAGATAATGTTTGAAATTGTTGGCTACTCGAGCCAGTGGTCAGTTGCGCCTGGCCAAGACATCAGTGTCATGGTTAGTTGCGACGGCGTCGATAGCTATTGCGCCGATCTTGTCCGCATTCACTGTGGCGATACGTCGCCAGGGGCTCCCGGGCTCAAGGAAACCACGCTCGCTCGGAACATCGTTGGTCCAATCAAGGGGCGAAAGCAATATACCGAAGTAGGTTCCTTTGCCAAAATCGAACTTGATAGGGAAGTGGAGGGCCGAAGCTTCTCATGGCTCATGGGCATTATGGCCACTACGCCCCAGAAGGGTGAGCGCCAATTTGTTTTTGGCCGGTGGAACGAGGCGCAGCGGCGGGGATATGGCTTGTTCATTGACGAAGCCGGTTATTTGGAATGGATGGCTGGCGATGCTGAGGGAGTGCGTAGCGTTCGCGCATCTCGAGCCCTTGTCTGTCGTCAATGGTACCGAGTCGGCGTGCATATTAACGTCGAAAATGGGGTTATGACGCTTCGCCAAGACCCGGTGGCACCATTGCATGCCCTCAACTCGGCATCCTCCGCCCAGGGGCAATGGCCTGGTCTCGACGTCGATGCGGTTGGCGTTGGCGTCTTATCGCTTGGTGCCTGTCCCTCAGGTAATGCGACACCCCGCATGACCCAGCATTTCAACGGCCGCATCGATTCGCTGATTCTTCTGCGTGGCGCATTCGACGACGAAGCTCTGGAACAGCTCGCTCGCGCTCCTGATCTTCGCCAATTCGTCTCCCCGCCATTGATCGAGTTCGACTTCTCTCAGGATCTTAGTTCTGATCGCATTCATGATCGCGCCGGCTTCGGCCTGAGCGGAAGACTGTTCAACTTGCCCACGCGGGCGGTCACGGGCATTCTGTGGGATGGAAGCGCGATGGATTGGACGCGCAAGCCCGAGCATTACGCGGCTATTCATTTTCACGATGACGCCCTCGAGGATGCTGAATGGGAAGCGGATTTCAGCTTTATGCTGCCCAGGGATTTGAAGAGCGGCCTGTATGCCATAAAGCTCTACTCAGGCGACACCGAACATCGTATTCCGCTTTTTGTCCGTCCCGGCTTTGATCAGCCTAAGGCCAAGATCGCGTTTCTGGCCTCAACCACGACGTTTCTGGCTTATTCCAACTCTCACTACCGGTTGGATGAGGCAGGAATGGAAATGAAGTCCGGCATGTTCGCGGTTGTCAACCCGTGGGACGCGTATCTGGGCGAACACCGTGAACTCGGTTTGTCGGTGTACGACACCCACTCCGACGGATACGGCGTGTTCTATTCGTCGCGTCGGCGCCCGATCTTCAGCGTCAACCTCCAATGCCGCACTTGGACATTGAACGGCGATACGCACTTCATAGATTGGCTCGACAAGCTTGGCTTTGACTATGACTTGATCACCGACGAAATGCTGCACGAAGATGGGCCAGAGGCGTTGGCCCCCTACAAAGTGATCATGACCGGCGCTCATCCCGAATACTGGACCACGGCGATGTGGGACACGATGGTGGCATATCAGAGTGCGGGCGGCCGTTTAATGTACATGGGGGGCAACGGCTTCTATTGGCGTTGCTCTTACGACCGCGAAAAGCCCTGGGTCATGGAACTGCGCAGAAACGAATCGGGTGCACGCTACTGGGAGACCATGCCGGGCGAGGGCTATCACAGTACCACGGGCGAATATGGCGGCCTTTGGCGTCGGCTGGGGCGAGCGCCCCAAGGCCTGGTCGGAGTCGGAACGGTCGCAACCGGTTTCGATGCATCGTCCTATTACCGCAGAACCGATGCCAGTCACGATGAACGTGCGGCCTTCATTTTTGAAGGCGTGGATGACGAGATCATTGGTGATTTCGGAAGCCTGGGTGGGGGCGCTGCGGGAGATGAAATAGACAGAGCTGATTTCTCGCTAGGAACGCCGCGTCACGCGCTGGTGGTTGCGCGCTCGGAAGGCCACACCCGGTACTACAACGTCGTCCCAGAAGAAACTCTGTATCACCATCCTGCGATCAACGGGGAAGAGTCCGACTCATGCTATGCGGATCTGGTGTTCTACGAGTGCCTGCGTGGGGGAGCTGTCTTCGCTACAGGCTCCATTACCTGGGGAGCTTCGCTGAGCTGGAATGGCTACGACAACAACGTTTCACGCATAACGGCGAACGTGTTAAAGCGATTTTCCAGTGACGAGCCCTTTTCGTTTCCTTCGACTGAATAGTCCGCTGCGCTGCGTCGTTGAACGTCTCTCCTTCTGTTACGGAACTCCTTAAGACAACCTTGCGAGCGCGGTTATCTGCGCTGGACAACTATGAAAAAGCTCCTCGTTTCCATGTTGCTGGGCTGCGCCACGATTTCTGGTGCCGCAGTTGCTGGCTCATATCCTGAAAAGCCGATAAAAATCATTGTTCCATTTGGCGCTGGCAACCTGGCCGATACATACGCCCGGTTGCTATCCGAGCGTTTGGCCAAGACTCTTCAGCAGCCCGTGATTGTGGAAAATCGTCCCGGAGCGACCACCATCATCGGGGCCCAGATCGTCGCTAAAGCTCCCGCTGACGGCTACACGTTGTTCTTCACGGCCAGCACTACGGTCATCGCAGCTGCCACGCGTAAGAAGCTGCCTTTTGATCCGATCAAGGACTTTTCGCCAATTGGCATGGTAGTGAAGTATCCCTACTATTTGATCGCGACGCGCAGCCTGCCGGTCGAAAGTGTTCAGGATCTGATCCAGTATGGGAAGGCGCATCCGGGCAGGCTCAACTATGGCACGCTGGGCGAAGGAAGCGGCGGCCAATTGTTGGGAGAGACGCTTAAGCAGAGCGCCGGTTTCCAGGCGACACACGTTCCCTACAAAACAACTGGCGAAATGTTGACCGCGCTGCAGACCGGAGAACTGCATTTCGCGTTCGACAGTATCGCCTCAGCGCAACCGTTGGTGGCCGCTGAGAAATTGAGGGGTTTTGCCATCACTTCAGGCGCTCGATTTCCTGCCGTCCCTGACGTGCCGACAATGGCCGAATCCGGGGTGAAGAACTACGAGTTCTGGCTCTGGTTGGGCTTGCTTGCACCAGCGAATACGCCTGCCCCCGTCATTGAAAAGTTGAACGCCGCCGTCAATGACGCATTACGTTCCCCGGAAATCGCCGGCCGCGTCGATCGCGAAGGGATGCAATTGGCGGCTGGGGCTCCAGATGCGTTCGCGAAACAAATGAGGGATGACCTCGAAACATGGCGGCAGGCTGCGCAAAGAGCAGGTGTCGCTCTGGATTGATAACTGAGCCGCGGCCCTTCGCGGGTCGACGGTCATTGCCGTGTCTTCTTCACAAAATCATTAAGCGAACGTCTCCCTTTACGCGCCTTTTCCTGGTGCCAATTCACAATGACAACCTCCGTATGCGTCAGCCCCGATGTACCGCTTGTCGCAAGTCCGCTACCTCCTTCCCTGTGGTCTGCAACTTCGCCTGCGGCAGTGAAAACGCCTCCCTTGCATGAGTCCCAAGAGGTCGACGTTGCCGTTGTCGGAGCAGGGTATACCGGACTTTCTACTGCACTTCATCTTGCTCAGGCGGGCGCTAGCGTATGCGTTGTTGATGCCCAGGAGCCTGGCTGGGGGGCTTCGGGACGGAACGGCGGGCAGGTCAACCCCTCGCTGAAGTACGACCCAGATGAATTGGAGCGAATGTTTGGCGGGGAACGTGCGGAGGCGCTGATTGCGGCGGTATCTGGTTCGGCAGATCTCGTGTTCGACCTTGTTGCGAGACATCAAATCGATTGTCAGCCGGTGCGCAGAGGCTGGTTGCAGTTGACCTATTCAGATAGCGCGGTGTCGGCGCTACACGCCCGAGCTCGTCAATGGCAACGACGTGGCGTAAATGTCGAAATGTTGGATCGCACAGAAACCGAACGACGGGTGGGAACGAAGCAGTTCGCCGGTGGCTGGCTCGACGGCCGGGCTGGTGCGTTGCAGCCTTTGGCCTACGCCAGGGGTTTGGCTAGCGCGGCGTTGAAGGCGGGGGCTGCTGTTCATGGCTATACGGCAGCTACTGGCCTGGAGCGCATTGAGGGTCGTTGGCGGTTGAAGCTCTCCACCGGCGCTGTTCTTAACGCTGAGCAGATTGTCATCGCGACGAATGGCTACTCGGGGGCGTTATGGCCGGGGCTGCGTCAGACTTTATTGGCTGCGAACAGCTTCATCGTTGCGACCAGGCCGCTGAGTGACGAGGCCGCGAGGGTAATTCTGGGGCGAGGGGAAACGGTAGCCACCGCTCAGCGCCTGCTGTTGTACTTCCGCAAGGATGCGACAGGACGCCTTTTGCTGGGAGGTCGAGGCCACTTCGCCGCCCCGCGAAAGCCTTCTGACTTCGCGCATCTTGAGCGCGCCTTGGCGTTGTTGTTTCCCCAGCTCGGCCCCTTGGAGATTGAGTATCGCTGGGCCGGACGCGTTGCGATTACGCGAGACTTTATGCCGCACGTTCATGATCTCGCGCCAGGTGTCACGGCAGTTGTCGGCTGCAATGGCCGAGGAATTGCGTTGTGCACGAGTCTTGGCAAGCATCTGGCGGGCCGCCTCGCTGGAGGGCTGGACTTTCCTTATCCGATATCTGCGCCTCGGGCTTTTCCATTTCACGGGCTTCAGCGATTTTACGTAGGCGCGGGTGTCGCCTGGTACAGCCTGTTAGACAAGCTGTCTGGATGAACTTTCAATACTAATCGGCTACCTTTGGAGAACGCCTATGCCGATCAAAATAATATCCTCCTCGGCGAGCACAAGTGGATTACTTCCCAAGGGGCCGGTATCCGCTCCTCTAAGTGATCCTGCCTGCCAAGTGTCAAGCCTGGATGTTGCATTCGATGAGTCGTGTGCATGCACGACGGGACTGTGGGAGTGTAGTCCTGGAAGCTTTAGGCGTGCGGTGGCCGGGGGTGAAGTCATGCACATTTTGACTGGTAAAGGATCGTTTCAGCCTGACGAAGGCCCCATGATTCGGTTCCAGGCTGGGGACACACTGTTCTTCCCCCCCCAAACCAATGGGGTCTGGAGTTTCGAAGACGCCGTTCGCAAGGTCTACGTGGTTGTGTAGGCGGCCGCGATGAGGGCATGCGTCGGCAGGCCGGCGCTGCGATCGCTGGCTGTGATGCTAGAAAATCAAGGGGACGATCGGCTTGCCTTTCAGTACTCCGGGACGGGGTCCGGGCCGTGGCGGCACCATCCTGTGATCCGTAAGGGAGCGCGTAGCATTGCCAGTCTAACTGCCGAAATGGGTACGATCCCCCGAGATAATACGCGAGATAGCACGCGACTGCTGTTGCAAGGCAGAGGCCAGCAGCATCTGGCGGTCCCCGTGCATACGTTCATCAATGGCGGCGATGCTGATGGCAGCGATTGGGCGGTCCAGGGAATCAAAGATCGGCACGCCCACTGCCGTGACTCCAAGTGTGACGCGGTTGCGGATGAATGCGTACCCCTTGCGGCGGGTGCCGGCAACTGCCTGGCGTAGATCACTTTCGGTCAGCCCAGGTTCTTCTGCAATGCCGGGAATGATCAGGGCCATGACTTCCTCGAACTCTTGCGCGGGAAGATGAGACAGGATTGCCAGTCCGCCCGCGCCCAAGCCGAGGGGCCGCCTGCTACCGATAGAAAGCGTATTCACGCGTATAGGCGAGGGTCCCTCCTCACGGGCTTGGCACACCGATTCAATGCCACTGCGGACCGTCAGGTAGACCGTATCCCCCTGTTCTTCTGCGAGCTGTCGCATGGCGTTGCGGCATTGGTCGCGCAGATCGAACGACGGGGCGGCGGCCAGCCCCAGTTCGAACGCGAGCGGGCCGAGGGAATAGCGCTTGCCCGTTTCGCGCTGTACGACCAACCGTTCCTGGATGAGCTGCTGCAGGAGGCGATGCACCGTCGAGTGCGCCAGCCCCGTGGCTTTGGCCAGTTCCGTCAGCGCCAGGCCCCGCCGCCCCGACGTGGCCATCAGCTTGAGCAATTGGACGGAGCGCTCGATGACGCCCGGCTCGGCCGCCTTGCGGGAGGTGGTCATAAGTAATGTTCGCTCATCGGAAAAATTATGTGCAGCTAGGAAGGGGAATTATATATTTGCCTCAAATGACACCATAAATATTTCTGTACAGCGGAAATTATTCCGCATGCAGACAGGAGGCAGACATGAACTCGGCACTTCCACATTCCCCCCTTCGGCGATCCTTGCTTGCAGGCGCCATGGCTATGGCGCTGGGCGGCCTGGCCCGGGCGCAACCCGCCGCGTATCCGGCGCACTCCTTGAACTGGGTGGTGGGATTTCCCGCAGGCGGCGGCACGGATGCCCTGGCGCGCACGGTGGGGGCGGGGCTGGGAGAGCGACTCAAGCAAAGTGTGGTGATCGACAACCGCCCGGGCGCGGCCGGAATACTGGCTGCCGACAGGGTGTCGCACGAAGCGCCCGACGGCTACACGCTGCTGACCGGCGATATTGCGATTCTGGTGTTCAACCCGGCGATCTATCCCAATGTGCGCTACGACCCACTGAAGGACTTCACGCCGGTGGCGCTGATGGCGCAGTTTCCGCTGATCATCGCTACGCATCCGGGGAGCGGGCTGCGCAGCATGGCCGATGTCGTCCAACTGGCACGCGCGAATCCAGAGCAGGCGCTGTACGGCTCGGCCGGCGTGGGCACGCCGCATCATCTTGCGATGGAGATGCTGCAGAACGAGGCAGGCATTAAGACAGAGCACGTACCGTACAAAGGCGATATGCCTGCGCTCCAGGACCTGGCCGGCGGGCAGATCCCGCTTGCCATCCTGGCGCCGGCGGTGTCGCTGCCGTATTTCAAGAGCGGCAAGCTGGTGCCCCTGGCCGTCACGTCCGACGAACGGCTGCCTCAACTGCCCGATGTGCCCAGCCTGAAGGAGTTGTCGCTGGCGAAGGCGGGCGTGTATGCCTGGCAGGGCCTGGTAGGTCCGAGGGGCATGCCGCCGGCGGTGGTGGGCAAGCTGAGCGCGAATGTCGCGGATGTGCTCAAGGATCCGGTGGTCGTGGCCAAGCTGGCCGAGCTCGGCATGCAGCCCAGTCCCGCGGATGCGCAAGGCATGGCGGACCACATCCGTTCGGAGCAGCAGCGCTGGGTGCCGCTCATCAAGGCCCGTGGCATCAGGAGCAATTAGGCCATGAATCGGTTCGACGTCGTAATCGCCGGATTCGGTCCCACCGGCGCCACGCTTGCCAATCTGCTGGCCGGCCGAGGCCATCGGGTGGCGATCGTGGACAAGTCCGCGGATATCTTTCCCTTGCCGCGCGCCATCACGGCGGACCACGAGGCGCTGCGCGTATTCCAGGAATGCGGCCTGGCCGACGCCATCGAGGCCGGCTGCGTGCCGCATCCCGGCACGGATTACCTGGGGGCTGACGGGCAGGTGATCAAGCGCTTCTATCCGCTCGCGTCGGCTCGTCCGCTGGCCTGGGAGCCGACTTTCATGTTTGCGCAGCCGGAGCTGGAGGCGGTACTGCGCCACGGGCTCAAGCGCTTTGCGCAGGTCGAGTATTTCCTGGGAGCGGCCTTCGAGCATTGCGAGCAGAACGCGGAGGGCGTGGCCGTGCATCTTCAAGGCCGCGGCGAGCCGCTGCATGCACGCTATCTGCTCGCCTGCGACGGCGGCCGCAGCGCCGTGCGCAAGCAGTACGCCTTGCCGGTCCAGGACCTAGCGTTCGATGAAAGCTGGATCATCGTCGACGCGCACCTGCGGCGCGATATGCAACTGCCCGCCCGCTGCGTGCAGTATTGCCGGCCGCAACGGCCGGGCACCTATATCGTCGGTCCGGGGCCGCTGCGTCGCTGGGAGATCAAGATGCTTCCCGGGGAGACTCCCGGCGATTTCCAGGAAGAGGCCGCGGTGCGCGGCGTGCTGGCCGAATTCACCGACGAATCCGGGCTGGAGATCATCCGCACTGCGGTGTATCGGTTTCATGCGCTGGTCGTCGAGCAATGGCGGCAAGGGCGAGTGTTCCTGCTGGGCGATGCGGCGCATCAGATGCCGCCGTTCATGGGGCAGGGGCTTTGCGCCGGGGTGCGCGACGCGGTCAACCTGGCCTGGAAGCTGGACCTGGCGATGCGCCATGGCGCTGACGAGGCGATCCTGGATACCTACATGCAGGAGCGCAAGCCGCACGTGAAGACAGTGGTCGAGCATGCCAAGGAGTTCGGCCTGATCATTGGCGAACTGGATCCGCGGGCCGCGCGCGAACGCGATCTGCGGCTGACGGCGGAGATGGCAAGCGGCCGCGCCGAAACCGTCAGGCAGAAGTTCATCCCGCATCTGGCCCATGGCCTGATCGACGCCGATGCGCATGGGCAGCCCCGCGGCGGCGCGGGGCAACTGTTCGTGCAGCCATGGGTGCGCGTGGCGCCTGAGCCCTGGCGCCGCCTGGACGATGTCACCGGGTTCTCGTTCCTACTGGCCGTGCGCGATGCGGCTCTGCTGGCGCAATTGCCGGCTTCCGCCCGGCAGGAGTGGGAGGCGATGGGCGGACAGTATGTCGTGATTGGGGCTGAACGCGGGTGGCAGGAACGCGATGGACTCTTTGCGACCTGGGCGGCGGAGCACGGCGCCCAGGCGGTGCTGGTCCGGCCTGACCGCTATGTCTATGGCACCGCGCAAGACGGCGCGGCGCTCAACGCGCTGGTCTCCAGCCTGCTGGCGCGCTTGCGCCCTCGGGCCCTGGCGACCGGACAAGCTTAATCCGAGTTAGATATGACGCAACATGAACATCAATCCGGCCTGGCCGGAAAGACCGCGCTGGTCACGGGTGGGAGCAGCGGGATCGGGGCCGCCACGGTGCGCCTGCTGGCCGCGGGGGGCGCCCGGGTCGCCATCGGCTACCTGAATGGCGCCGACCGCGCCGAGGCGCTGCTTGCCGGCTTGACGGGCAGCGGCCATTTCACGGTGCGCCTGCCGTTGTCGGATCGAGCGCAGCAGGAGGCGGCGGCCGCAGCTGTCGGAGCAAGGTTCGGCCAGCTGGACGTGCTGGTGCATTCGGCCGGATACACGCAGCGCGTTGCCCATACCGATACCGATACGCTGACCCCCGAGCTCTACAACGAAGTCCTGACCGCCAACGCGGGAGGGCCCTACGCGATCACGCGGGCCTGCCTGCCGTGGCTGCGCAAGGCGCCGGAAGCGGTCGTAGTCGCCGTGTCGTCGGTGTCGGCGTTCACCGGATCGGGCAGCAACATGGCGTACTGCGCGGCCAAGGCGGCGCTGGACACCACGGTGCGTTCGCTGGCCCGGGCCTTCGGTCCGATTCGCTTCCTGAGCGTTTCCCCGGCGGCCGTGGATACGGAATTCGTGGCGGGCAGAAGCCGCGAAGATCTGCAAAAGCACGCGGCCCGAACGGCGCTGGGCCGCGTCGTCACGCCGGAGGATGTGGCGCAGGCCATCATCGCCTCGGTGACGATGCTGAAAACGGCGACGGGCGTGCGCCTCGTGATCGACGGGGGGCATTCGCTATGAGCCGGATCGACGCCAGCCATGATCCCGGGCTGCACAGTTGGGTGGACAGCGCGAATGCCGTAGGTACCGATTTCCCGATCCAGAATTTGCCTTTCGCGGCGTTCAGCCGGGACGGCGAAGAGACGCGCATCGGCGTCGGCATCGGCGACCGTATCCTGGATGTGGCGGCGCTCGCCCCGCATCTGGAAGGCGCCGCCAGGGCGGCGGCGCATGCTTGCGGGCAGCCCGTCCTAAATCCGCTGATGATCCTGGGCGCGCCGGCGCGCAGGGAGCTGCGGCTCGCGCTCTCGCATGCGTTGGCGGCGCGTGCCTGCGAGCCCGCGTCCTGGGTCAAGTCCGCGCTCTACCCGCAGTCCGAGGTTCGCCTTCACCTGCCGGTCCGCATCGGCGGATTTACGGATTTCTTTGCCTCGATCGACCACGCCGCCAATGCTGGCAGCCTGTTTCGTCCGGAAGCGCCGCTGCTGCCCAATTACCGCCACCTGCCCGTGGCCTACAACGGCCGCGCGAACAGCGTGCGCTGCGAGCCGGACGTCGCCCGGCCCCACGGTCAGATCCGGAACGAAGGCGACGACCTGCCGGTCTATCTGCCCAGCCGCAGGCTGGATTACGAGGTGGAGCTGGGCGGCTACGTAGGTACCGCCAGCCGCCGCGGCAGGCCGGTGCCGGTAGGCGAGGCTTGGGAACATTTCTTCGGTTTCTCGTTGCTGAACGACTGGTCGGCCCGCGATATCCAGGCCTGGGAATACCAGCCGCTGGGCCCTTTCCTGGCAAAGAGCTTCGCGACCAGCGTTTCACCCTGGGTCGTCACTGCCGAGGCGCTGGCGCCTTACCGGGGGCCGGCCCGGCCCCGCGGCGAGCAGGCGCCTGCCTTGCTGCCGCATCTGCATGACGCGGGGGACCAGGAAGCCGGCGCGCTGGACATCACGCTTGAATTGCACCTGCGCAGCGCGCGTATGGAGCAGGAAGGCCTGCCACCGGTCGTGCTCTCGCGCGGCAATACCGCCACGCTGTACTGGACATTCGCGCAGATGCTGGCGCATCACACCAGCAACGGCAGCAGCCTGGACGCCGGCGATTTGCTGGGGTCGGGCACGGTGTCGGGGGCCGGCAGCGACAGCTGGGGCAGCCTGCTGGAAATCACGCGGGGCGGAACCGAAACGGTCCGACTGCCTACGGGCGAGACGCGCGGCTTCCTGGCTGATGGGGACGAGATCATCATCACAGGACACTGTGAGCGGCCGGGCCTGGCGCGGATCGGCTTCGGGCAATGCCACGGCCGGATCGTGGCGGCGGGAGCGCAAGCATGATCGTTGAACAGCGCACCTATACCACCCATCCCGGCAAGTGGCGAGACTACCTTGCGCTGTACCAGTCCGAAGGCCTGGCGGTGCAGCAGCGCATCCTCGGGCGCATGGCCGGCTACTACTACAGCGAGGCCGGCGCGCTGAATCAGATTGTCCATCTGTGGGCCTACCAGGATCTGAACGAAAGGGCGGAGCGGCGCGCCGCCCTGGCCGCCGATGCGCAATGGCAATCGTACGTGCGCAAGATGCTGCCGCTGCTGCAGGCGCAGGAGTCCAAGCTGCTGGTGCCCGCGCCGTTCTTCACGCCTCAATGGCAAGCCTGAGAATAAAGAGAGACATCCATGACTGTTGCCGTCCAAGGCACCTTGCAGTACCAGAGCGGATTCGGAAACCGGTTCGAGTCTGAAGCTGTGGCCGGGGCACTGCCCGTAGGCCGGAATTCCCCGCAGCAGGCGCCGCACGGGCTGTATGCGGAACTGCTTTCCGGTGCCGCCTTCACCGCGCCGCGCGAACATAATCTGCGCACTTGGATGTATCGGATCCGCCCGGCGGCAATGCATGGCCGTTTTGCGGAAGTGGCGGCCCCGCATTGGCAGACCGGGCCCTTCAACGAGGCGCCCACACCCGCCAACCGGCTGCGCTGGAATCCCTGGGACATACCGCGCGCGCCCGTGGACTTCATCGACGGTGTGCGGACGGTGGCCGGGAACGGCGACGCGCATGCGCAAGTGGGCGTCGCCACGCATGTCTATGCCGCCAATCAATCCATGAACCGCCGCTACCTGATGAATTCGGACGGCGAAATGTTGCTGGTGCCCCAGCATGGCGCCTTGCGGCTGCACACGGAGCTGGGCAGGCTGGATGTGGCGCCCGGCGAGCTGGGACTGGTGCCTCGGGGCATGCGCTTCCGGGTGGAACTGCTAGATGGACAGGCGCGCGGCTATATCTGCGAGAACTACGGCAGCCCTTTCCGGCTGCCAGAACTTGGCCCCATTGGCTCGAACGGCCTGGCCAACGCGCGCGATTTCCTGACGCCCGTCGCGGCCTACGAGGAAGACGATTCCCCAGTCATGGTTGTGAACAAGTTCCTGGGCCGGTTCTGGCAGGCCGGACAAGCCCATTCGCCGCTGGATGTGGTGGCCTGGCATGGCAATCTGGTGCCCTACAAGTACGATCTTGCGCGGTTCATGGCGGTGGGCAGCATCAGCTTCGATCACCCGGATCCGTCCATCTACACGGTGCTGACGTCCGGCACCGACACGCCCGGCGTGGCTAACTGCGATTTCGTCATCTTCCCGCCGCGCTGGCTGGTGGCGGAGGACACCTTCCGCCCGCCCTGGTTCCATCGCAACGTCATGAGCGAACTGATGGGGCTGGTGCAGGGCGTGTACGACGCCAAGGCCGAGGGCTTCGTCCCCGGCGGCGTGAGCCTGCACAACTGCATGTTGGCGCACGGCCCCGACGCCGCGACCTTCGAGAAGGCCAGCCAGGCGGAGCTGGCGCCGCACAAGGTGAACGACACGCTGGCCTTCATGTTCGAGAGCCGCCACGTTTTCCGGCCGACGGCGCAGGCGCTGGCGGCTCCCAATCTCCAGCCCGACTATGACAGCGTGTGGGCTGGCTTCAACCGCCATTTCGAGCGGCGCTAGCGTTAGACAACAGGAGACAGACATGATCAGCATCAGACGCCGCCAGCTCATGAAGCTGGGCCTGGGCCTGGGCCTGGCGGGCGGGGCCATCCTGCCCGCGGCCCATGGCCACTCCGAGTATCCCGCAAAGCCCTTGCGGCTGATTCATGGCTTTGGCGCCGGAGGCAATGCCGACGTCGTGTCGCGGCTGATGGCCAGGCAGCTGGCGCAATCGCTGGGCCAGCCGGTGGTGGTGGAAATCAAGAGCGGCGCGGGCGGACGCATCGCCAGCGACTCGGTCGCCAAGGCCCAGCCGGACGGCTACACGCTGGTCATGCTGACCGGCGCGCATACGGTGTCCGCCGCAATGACGCGCGAGTTGCCCTATGACCCGGTCAAGGACTTCAGCTTCCTGTCGACGGTCTCATCCTTCCCTTTCGTCATCGCGGTGCGGGCGGACCACCCCGCCAAGACACTGGCTGATTTGCTGGCCCTGGCCGCAAGTGAACCCGGACGCGTCACGTTCACCTCCGTTGGTGTGGGGTCGACCCAGCACATGACCGGCGAGATCCTGGCAGCCGCCGCCAATGTAAAGCTGCTGCACGTTCCCTATCGGGGCGGCGGCGCGCCGGTGGAAGCCGTGATCGCGGGCGACGTGGACATTCTGTCCGACACCTTGACCGTTGCTGGTCCACAGATCAAGGCGGGACGCCTGCGTGCCCTGGCGGTGACTAGCGGCCAAGCTTGGTCGAGTGTGCCGGACATGCCCACCGTGGCACAGACGCTGCCTGGCTTCGAGGTGCGCTCATGGCTGGGCCTGGCGGCACCGAGCGGCTTGCCGGATGCGATCGTGGACCGTTTGAATGCCGCGATCGTGCAGGCCTTGCAAGCCGACGAGGTGCGACTTTCCCTCGCCACATTGGGCAGTGAGCCTGCCCCTGGAAATGCGCACCAGATGCGGTCGCTGGTAGAGAACGAAATTGTGCGCTGGCGCGGCGTGGTGCAGACGGCGAAATTGTCGCCTGTTTGAGTTGAAGGGGACGGTGCTAAGGCGCCAATAATCCTCACCATGTGCGAACTCCGGAACATCGCATGCTTGCCATGGCAAGCAGCCAGTCCCGCAGGATTGGCTGCTTGAGTTCTGGCCCCGCCGGCGCGCTCGCGAACGCCTACTTGCTTATTGACCCTGCGCTTCGTGCATGACTAGCCGAGCAGGTTGTCCCTTACATGCAGCAGATGCCGCCGCACGGCGTCCATAGCTCGCGCCGAGTCGCGGTCCTGCAACGCTTCGACGATCTCGCGGTGCTCGACTTGGTAGGCCGCGCGCCGTTCCGGCGTCAGGCTTTTCCGCTTGAGTGCGCCCCAAGTCGCCTGCGAGCGCGCAGCAGTCATCAGCAGGAACACTTTTTCGATGAAGAGATTGTGGGTGGCCTTGGCCATCAGCTCATGCAGTTGCGCGTCCCAGACTTCGAAGGCTTCGAAGCTGGTGGCAGTTTCGGCCTCGTCGCAGGCGTGCTGCATGGCCGCAAAGTCAGAGGGAGTGCCGTGCTGCACTACCAGTGCTGCGATTGCCGGCTCTAGGACCAGCCGCGCTGCCATTAACTCAGCGGGGCTGGTGGCCAGCACTTCCGTGCGCAACAACGTTTCGGCCTGGGCGAGTCCGGACGGCGCGTTGGCGTAGGTGCCGCTGCCGACGCGCTGGGAGATCAGGCCTTCTTCCTTCAGTTCTGACAGGGTCCGGCGGACCGTAGAGCGGCTGAGGCTGAATTGTTCGCTCAGGGCTCGTTCTGTTGGCAGGCGGTGCCCGGCCGGCCATGTGCCCGATTTCAGGTTTTCGATGATAACCGCGCGCATGGTTGACGCTTTGTCCATGGAAATTTCCTGGATGGATGATGGTGAATGATACCAAATAAGCCCAAATATGCTTGGAGGATATCGAAAACCCTTAAGGTTGATTGGTTTTTTTGGTATATCATTTTCCGAAATTGGGCCTAACTATTTGGCTGATTGGTATTTAATGGTTCAAACTGCAAGGTGGCTCGGGCTGCCCAGGGAGCAAGAATGAAGATCGCGGTATTTCGAATCGAAGGCGAACGGCGGGTCGGGGTGGTCTCCGAGGATGGAGGCACCGTAACCGCGCTGGATTTCCCACGTGATCTGGCGGCAATCGGCGCGCTGGCAGCCGTGGAACTGCTGGCTGAGGGACGGGGTCTACCGGCCAAAGTGGGTCCTGCCTATCGCTGGGACCAGGTGGAGCATGAGGCGCCCTTGCCGGCACAGCGGCGCAATCTCTTTTGTGTGGGACGCAACTACCACGCGCATGCGAAGGAACTGCGCGACTCCGTGTTCAAGGACAACGACGCTAATCCGGAATCTTGGCCCATCGTCTTCACCAAGGTGCCGCAGACGGTCGTGGGGCCTTGGGCAGATGTGCTTTTGCCTGTGGGTGTCTCCGACAAGATCGACTATGAAGCTGAACTGGCGGTGGTGATCGGCAAGGGGGGACGCAACATTTCGCGAGCTGAGGCCATGAGCCATGTGATCGCCTACACCGTCGTTAACGACGTCACGGCGCGCGATGTGCAAATGCGCCATCAGCAATGGGATCTGGGTAAGTCCTTCGACACTTTCTGTCCCATGGGCCCTTGGCTGGTGACGGCCGACGAGTTCGACGGACGCAAGACGTGGGTGCGCTGCTGGGTGAACGGTGAATTGCGCCAGGAAGGCAATACCGAAGACCTGATCTTCGATATCCCCGCCTTGATCGAAACGTGTTCGCGCGGCATCACGCTGTATCCGGGGGACGTGATCGCGACCGGAACGCCGGCGGGCGTGGGGCAGGGGCTCAACCCGCCACAATTTCTAAAAAAAGGTGACACGGTTCGGATCGAAATCGACGGCATTGGGAGGATTGAAAACCGGTTCATCTGAAGGGATCGCGCCACAGGCTCCGGCGTAACGCAGCACATAAATCAATAACGGAGTGAGACATGAATCTGCGCTACAAGCAGGTAGCAGCGGCTGCCTTGTTATGGCTGGCGGCCGCCCCGATGATGGCCGCCGATTATCCCGAGCGTCCCATCACGATGGTGGTGCCGTTCCCGCCTGGTGGGGTTGCTGACACCATTGCACGACCGTTGGCACAGGCGGTTGGGGCCAGGCTGGGCCAGGCCATTGTCATCGAAAACAAGGGGGGCGCTGGTGGCGCCATCGGCATCGGCCAGGCGGGACGGGCCAAGCCCGATGGTTACACATTGTTGATGAGCCTATCGGCTATTTCAATCTTGCCGGCAGCGGATCGCCTGCTGGAGCGCAAACCCGCCTATCAGTTGGATCAATTTGTTCCCATCGCGCGAATCACCGCCGATCCCACAGTGCTGGTGGTCCGCGCGGACGCGCCCTACAAGACGTTGCAGGAGTTTGTCGATGCGGCCAGAGGTCAGGCTGGCAAGCTTAGCTATGGCACCTCCGGCCTCTACGGCACGATGCATGTGCCCATGGAAATGCTGCAGAACGCCGCCGGCATCAAGATGATGCACGTCCCGTTCACGGGGGCTGGGCCGGCTGTGCAGGCGTTGGTCGGCGGGCAAGTCGATGCGCTAGCTACCGGCCCCTCCAGCGTCATGCAACTGATCCAGGCCGGGCGTGTTAGACCACTGGCGCATTGGGGCGACGGCACGCTTGATGGCCTGTCGCAAGTGCCGTCCTTCAAATCCCAAGGCTATGACATCAGCTTCGTGCAATGGTCGGGGGTTTTCGCGCTGGCGGGGACGCCGTCAGCCGTGACGGAAAAACTGCGGCAGGCCATCAAGGACGTTGCCACCGATCCGGAATTCCGTTCGCGGATCGCCGCCACCGGCAGCCCTGTTCAGTATCTCGACGCGCCTGCGTTCGACGAGTACTGGAAGAACGATTCCGTCTCGCTCGAGCGAGCGGTGAGCAGAATTGGGAAAGTCGATTGACGCCATAGAGCCGGCCGTCCCGGTCGCGCCATGGCATCGCTATATCCGGCCTACGCCGGTTGCATAACGAGGTGAGTATATGAGTTCCAAGATCATCAACGGTCTGTGGGTCGAAGACTCCGGCAGTGGCAACGATGCCGTGCTGGCCATCCACGGCTTGGGCGGAAGCTCCAATTTTTGGGGTCCGGTGCTGCCCGCGTTTGGCGAGCGTCGGGTTGTTCGGCCAGACTTGGCGGGCGCCGCGCGCAGCGCCGAAGCGCCCGAAGGATTGAGCATCGGCCAGCATGTGGCTGCGCTGGTTGGTGTACTTGACGAACTGGGCCTGGAAAGTGTCGATGTGGTGGCGCACTCGATGGGTACCATCATCGCCCAGCACTTGGCTGTCACGTATCCCCAACGGGTGCGATCTCTGGCCTTGTTCGGCCCGCTTGCTGCGCCTGCCGAGGCCGCCCGTGAACCCACGCGCAATCGGGCTCGGCTGGCCCGCGAGGGCGTCGCCGCCATGCAGGAGATCGCCGACGCCATCTGCAAGGCCGCCACCAGCGCGCAGACAAAAGCCGAGCGCCCGGCCGTGCTGGCGCTTATCCGGGAGTCCATCATGCGCCAGCCGGTGCAGGGCTATGCGCGCAACTGCGATGCACTGGCAGAGGCGGTTGCAGCTGAGGTCGAATTGTTGGCTATTCCGGCGTTGTTGGTCACCGGTGACGAAGACGGGGTTGGCACGCCGACGGGAACCGCTGCGCTTGCCGAACGCCTGAAAACGCGCAACACCTTTGTGCTGCAAGGTTGCGGGCACTGGACTGTCTACGAAAAGCCGTTCGAGTGCCTGCGCATTCTTACCGATTTTTATAAGCCCTGAAGGCAACTCGTCACAAAGGAGGCAAGACATGAGCAGAATCGCCATTACCAATGTGAGCATCTTTGATGGATCCGGCGCTGATCCCTACCCGGGAGAAGTGCTGGTGGACGGCAACCGTATCGTCTCGCTGGCTTGTCAGGGGGAGTACTTGGACACCGGTGATGCGCGCATCATTGATGGCCATGGCGCGTTCCTCATGCCGGGCATGACCGAAGCGCACACGCATTTTTCGTGGAACGACCAACCGAGCTTGTCGGCGATCCAGTTCATGCCGCCTGAGGAACACATCTTGTGGTGCGTGCGGGTTGCCAAGCGTTATCTTGAGATGGGTTGGACCAGTGCACTGGGTGCAGCTACTGCCAAACCGCGCCTGGATGTTGTGACGCGCAATGTCATCGAAGCCGGCGCTTTTCCTGGGCCTCGCTATCTTGCAGGTAGTCAGGAAATCACGACAGCGGGCGGCCTGGGCGACAACACCCTCCCGCATCTGCCCTACGAGGCGATGAACTTCGGTGCGGTATGCAGTGGGCCAGAGGATATGCGCCGCATCGTGCGCATGTTCGTCAAGTATGGAGTTGACCATCTCAAGATCAACTTGTCTGGCGAGTACATCGCGGGCATACCCGCCGAAGCCAATCCATTTTCTCAGGAAGAAATAGCCATGCTGGCTGCCGAGGCCCGGCTAGCTGGAAAGCGGGTTGCGGCACATGCGAGGTCCAATGAGTCCGTCAAAACCTGTGTGCAGCAGGGCTTTGAATTGATCTTCCATGCCAGCTTTGCTGATGAAGAGGCGCTGGATATGCTGGAAGCCAACAAGGACAAACACTTTGTCGCACCGGGTATAGGCTGGTTGGTCAACACTCTTTACAACGCCTCCGAGTATGGAATAACTGAAGCCATTGCGACCAAGATGGGCTACAAGCGCGAACTGGAGGCTGCCGCCGAGACACTCTCCAAGATGCACAAGCGCGGTATCCGCATCTTGCCCGGTGGCGATTACGGTTTCGCCTGGATGCCGCACGGCACCAACGCGCGCGATCTTGAATACTTCGTCAAATATATCGGCATGACGCCCAAGGAAGCTCTTCTGGCTGCCACCCGGCTGGGTGGCGAATTGATGATGCGGCCTGCCGAACTCGGCCAGCTCAAGGAGGGATTTCTGGCTGACTTGATCATGGTCGACGGCGATCCATTGAAGAACTTGGCGGTGCTGCAGGACCCGGCCAAGATCCTCATGGTTATGAAGGACGGCGAGATATATAAGAACTCTCGTACGCTATTGCCGCCGCGCGGTGTGATTCGATCTGTGTATGGCGGCAATCCGCTAGTCGAGGTCGGAGCTCGACGGGCGCAACCCGTGGATCCAATGAACTCGAAGCAGGTTGAGGCCCAAGGCCGGAACACGGCCTGACATCCTCTTCCCCTTGAGGGCTGCTGTGATCGGAGCACCCTCAATTCTTTTGAGAGCACTGCTAACACCGATTACTTCGAGTGGCGAATGCCAATTAAGGAAGCAATTAAGGCCAAGACTGATCTCATATGAAGGGATAGGGGCACAATCTCATGATCCTTTTTTGTCGACGGCACTGATCATGGCTGTGATTGTTTAATCAAGTTTGATTCCGGGCCGAAGTCCTTTGTTGAGCAGGTCAACAAGCCAAATGGCGCTGCCTCGCCAAAATCCATGGACGCGAATTTGGTGCTTTCGGTAGAGCATGGCGTGGCTGAAGTGAGCCAAGCGTCCATAAAAGGTCTGGCCACGAAAGAAGCCGAATCTGCCCAGCGACCCATAGGCGTCATATTCAGATAGTGAAACCAGAGAACCAAAGTCCTTGTGTTTGAAAGGTGGGGGGGCGCTTTTGCCAAGGATGGCAGGAAAAAGATACTTGGAAAGATGTCCGGCCTGCTGGCTGGCAACCTGCGCGGTTGGCGCCAGCGCTTTCTCTTTTCCGGGCAAGGTCAAACTTGCGCAATCTCCTATCGCGTAGATGTCCGAGTCGTTGGTGCATTGCAATGAAGGCCTTACCACCAGGCGGTTTCCGGCTCCGGACTCAAGTCCGTCTATCCCAGCCAGAAAACCCGGCGCTTTCACTCCGGCCGCCCATACCTTAAGTGTCGCTGCGACATGGGTTCCATCTTGAAGTACGAACCCATCGGGCTGGGCCGACCTTACACGTGAGCGTGACATAACCTTCACGTTCAATGACGTTAGCCGTTCCATCGCCTGCCGCGAAATGTCCTCGGGAAATGCTGCCAGCAAGCGGTCTCCGCTTTCGATCAAGGTGATCGATATTCGACCGGACAAGCCATGCGCGCCATACGCTTCAGAGAGTTCCGTAAGACGTACGAGCTCTGCGGCGAGTTCCACCCCCGTGGCGCCGCCGCCGACGATTGCGATATCCAACTGTTCGTGCATCACAAAGCTCTGTAGCATGCGGAGTCGCAGTTCGTTATTGAACGCTTGCGCCTGATCAAGCGCATCTATTCTCCAACAATGGTTCGCTACACCTAGTGTTCCAAAGTCGTCGGCCTCGCTTCCCAAGGCCAGCACCAACGTGTCATACGCGATGCGTTGTTCGGGGATCAGCAATCGGTCGTCGGGCGACCTTGCCGGTGCGAGAACAATCTCCTGCGCGTGCCTATCTATGGCTGAAAGGGCACCTGGCAAGTAGCTAAATCCCGCCTGAATTGCTTGGGCGATAAATGGCGTCTGCTGCTGTGATATATCGCTGGTACCTGCTGCAATTGTGTGCAGCATAGGCTTCCATATATGAGAGGCGTGTCTATCAACGAGGGTGACGGTGAAAGAACGGCTGCTGCCTACACCTCGCCTGGCCTGGCGTCCCAACGATGATGCCAGGTCCATCCCTGCGACCCCGCCTCCAACAATGACGATTTTGTGGGACTCAGCACTTTTCATGGGTTAACTCCTTGAAGGACTTTATCGACGGCGGAGATAAACCTAAGAGATCTCGTATAAAAGGCCTTCGGCGGTTGGGAATACATGACTGACGGATGCCCGATTTCGCTGCGTAGGACTAGGTGGACGAAGGTTGAGGAAGACGCCTATACCTGCAGAGCACTCTCAACTGTAGGCTGCAAGAATGGTCCAAGTTCCACCGTGCCGTCTTCGATGAGTTCGTACGTGCTGACCTGAACTCCAAGACGACGAGCGGCCTCTGTTTTTGAGTAGCCGCGCCAATGCCTCCAGGCCCTCATCGCAGTCCAGTCGTGGATCACCATAAGTTCCTGGATCTTTGCTGGCGGCGGGCAGGACTTCTGCTGCGCAAGGAGGCGAAGGGAAAGCCGAGCCGAAGTACTGAGACACGTTGTCGATTCGATCTCATCGACGGCGCGCTGACCAGGAATGTCGCATGAACTCGTATAGGCATTCGCAAAACCGCTCATGGTCAGCTCCCAGGGCTGTACGCGCCCACATTACTCATACTGGGTGTCTTCATGCCAGCCGCCACCCATCACCTTGTAGAACGTTATCTGGTTGGTAAAGCGTGACAAGCGCGTCGTAATCAGCGTCTTCTGCGCGCTGTAGAGCGAGCGTTGAGAGTCGAGCACGTCCAGGTAGCTTGCGACGCCGCGGTCATAGCGCACGGTGGCCAAACGATAGCTCTGTGCTGTGGCGTCGGTCAGCGCTTCCTGAGCCTGTAAGCGACGAACCAATGTCTCGCGTTCGATCAGTGCGTCAGACACCTCCCGGAACGCCGTCTGAATGGACTTCTCGTACTGAGCAACATTGATGTCGCGGCTGATCTTGGCCACGTCCAAGTTTGCGCGGTTGGCCCCACCGTCGAAGATCGGAATTGAAATCTGCGGAATAAAGGTCCAGGTGCCCGACCCGCTTTTGAAGAGATTGGACAAGCTTGCGCTGCTGCTGCCCGCCGTGGCGGTCAGACTGATGCTGGGGAAGAACGCCGCCCTGGCGGCGCCTATGTTGGCGTTGGCGGCGCGTAACGTCCGCTCGGCTTCGAGGATGTCTGGGCGGCGTTGAAGCAGATCGGACGACACGCCTGCGGGAATGCGGGCCAGCAAGTTGGCATCTGCGGCGGAGGTTTGAGGCAAGGCCGACGGTAATAGGTCATCAGGGACCTCGCCTCCCACCAGCAAGGTCAACAAATTTCGGTCTTGCGCCACTTGGGAGAGGTACGTCTCTACGTCCACGCGAGCGCTTTCCACCGTGGTCTGAGCTTGGCGTAACGCCAATGCTGTCTCCAAACCCCGATCGAATCGACGCTGAGTCAACTTGTAGCTGGCGCTTTGGCTATCCAGCGTGTCGTGAGCGAGCCGAAGCATGTCCTGATCGGCGGCTAGTGTCAGATAGGCTGTTGCGACTTCGGCGATCAAGCTGATATGCGTGCTGCGGCGAGCTTCTTCGGTCGATAGATAGGTCTCCAGCGCCTGCTCGTTCAGACTGCGAACGCGGCCAAACAAATCGAGCTCGTACGAACTGAAACCGAGCGTCGCACTGTATGTATGAGATGTGGTCGGCGCTCCGGTCATAGAAAGATCTCCCGGCGTGCGTCCGCTGTTGCCGTTACCCGAGGCGTCAATCGATGGGACAAGATCGGCGCGCTGTACGCGGTACTGTGCTCGGGCCTTGTCCACGTTGAGCGCTGCAATTCGCAGATCTCGATTGTTCTTCAAGGCAAGTTCGAGCACGCTTTGAAGACGGGAGTCAGTAAAGACCTGCCTCCAACCAATCTGCGCCACGGGCATATCGGGCCTGTCGCCGTCAGCGTTGGAAAAACTTCCAGGCACGGGTGATGCCGGTCGATCATAAGCCGGCATCAAGCTGCATCCGGCGGACAACAACGTCAATGTGAGAACGGCAGGGGCGATGAATATACGAGTCATGTCAGACGCCTCGGGAATCGTGAGCAGGCAGCGCGGTGTCAGGTTTCGCCTTGCGCTTGAAAAGCCCGCAGATCAGCACGAAGAACAAGGGCACATAGAAGATCGCCAGGATGGTGCCTGACAGCATGCCGCCGATCACTGCCGTGCCCAGGGCATGTTGGGCGCCTGCACCCGCGCCACTGCCCAGCACCAGCGGCAGTACGCCAAGAATGAAAGCCAGTGAAGTCATCAGGATCGGACGCAGGCGCATCCGCGCCGCCACCAGCGCAGACTCCATCAAGCTCTTGCCGGCCTCGTACTGCTCCTTGGCGAATTCCACGATCAGGATCGCGTTTTTCGATGCCAGGCCTATGGTGGTCAGCAGGCCTACCTGGAAGTACACATCATTCATCTTCCAGGTGAGGATCGCGCCTGCCAGAGCACCCAGCACGCCAAGCGGAACCGCGAGGATGACCGAAAATGGAATGGCCCAACTTTCGTACAACGCCGCCAGGCAAAGGAAAACCACCAGTATTGCTAGTCCGTACAGGACACCGGTTTGCCCGCTGGACGCTTTCTCCTGTCGCGAGAGTCCGGTCCATTCATAGCCGATGCCCGTGGGCAGCTTCGCCGCCGCGGCTTCAACGATCGACATCGCTTCTCCGCTGGAAGCCGCTCCGGGCATGGCCATGCCGAGTATTTCAACCGACGGCACGCCGTTGTAGCGTTCCAGCCTTGGCGAACCCGAGGCCCAACTGGCCGTCGAGAACGAATTGAAGGCAATCATGGCACCGGTGTTGTTGCGTACGTACCAGCGGTCGATGTCTTCGGGCACCATGCGGAAGGGGGCATCGCCCTGCAGCATGACTTTCTTGACGCGCCCCTTGTCGATAAAGTCGTTGACATAGGTACTGCCCCAAGCCGTCGAGAAAGTGTTGTTGATGTCATCAATGGAAACCCCCAGCGTTTCCGCTTTGTGGGGATCAATTTCCAGCCTGAACTCGGGTGCGTCATCTTGGCCGTTTGGGCGAACCGCAACCAGACGTTTGTCCTTGGAAAGTTCGGCCAGCAGTTGGTTGCGCGCCTGCATCAGCACGTCATGTCCCAGGTTGGCGCGGTCTTGCAGCATGAGATCAAAGCCTGTCGCGTTGCCAAGTTCTGATACGGCGGGCGGTGCGAACGCGAACACTTTCGCATCGCGAATGCTGGCGAAGAAGCCGCCCGCTTTGGCCGCCACATCCGCAGCGGTCTGACCAGGGCCTGTGCGCTCGTCCCATGGACGCAGTTTGATAAATGCGAAACCTACGTTCTGACCGCTGCCAGCGAAGCTGAACCCGGATACGGCGAACATGCCTGCCACCGAGTCTTTTTGATCGACCAGGAAATGTTGTTCGACCTGGCGCAGGACTTCATCGGTACGCGTGGCCGTGGCGCCAGGCTGCAACTGCACCAGGCCAAACAGGGTGCCCTGGTCTTCGTCCGGCAGGAAGCCAAGCGGCAATTTCATGTAGCTCGTTACAACCAACGCAAACAGTGCCGCATAGATGATCATGTAGCGTCGGCTTTTTCCGAGCATGTGACGCACGACTCCTTGGTAGCCCTTGTTGCCGCGGTCGAACGTCCGGTTGAACCACCCAAAAAAACCAGTGGTGGCCATGCCGTGATCTTTGTCCAGCGGCTTGAGCAGCGTGGCGCACAAGGCCGGGGTCAATACCATTGCCACCAATACCGACAATGTCATTGCCGCGATGATGGTGATGGAGAACTGCCGATAGATGACGCCGGTAGAACCGCTGAAGAACGCCATGGGCAGGAAAACTGCCGCCAGGACCATCGCTACGCCCACCAGCGCGCCGGTGATCTGCCCCATGGATTTGCGCGCGGCTTCCTTCGGCGAGAGGTGCTCTTCGCTCATGACCCGTTCGACGTTTTCCACGACCACGATGGCATCGTCAACTAATAGTCCAATCGCCAGAACCATGGCGAACATGGTTAGCGTATTGATGCTGTATCCAAATACCGCCAGCACGCCAAACGTACCCAGCAGCACCACGGGCACGGCGATTGTTGGGATGAGGGTGGCGCGAAAGTTCTGCAAGAACAGATACATCACCAGGAACACCAGCACGATGGCTTCGATCAGGGTTCGTACGACCTCTTCGATTGAGATCCGCACGAACGGCGTCGTGTCATACGCCTTTTGCACCTTCATGCCGGGGGGAAAGAACTTCTCTTGTTCGGCCAGACTGGCATCAATGGCCTTGACTGTATCCAACGCATTGGCACCTGGGGCCAACTTGATGGCCAGGCCGGCGGCCGGCTTACCGTTGTATCGCGCAGTGGTGTTGTAGCTCTCGCTGGCCAACTCGATCCTCGCAACATCGCGCAACCTAACTTGCGCACCATCCGAGAGGGTGCGCAGCAAGATACCTTCAAATTGCGCTGCGGTACGCAGCCTTGTTTGCGCGGTAATCGTGGCGTTGATCTGTTGGTTGCTGACTGCAGGCAGGGCGCCTAGCTGGCCTGCGGAGACTTGCGCGTTCTGAGCCTTGATGGCGGTACTCACGTCCAGCGGGGTAAGGCTGAAACTGGTGAGTTTGGTGGGGTCCAGCCATACGCGCATCGAGTACTGCGACCCGAATAGCGTGGTGTCGCCCACTCCCTGGACTCGGCTGATCGCTTCCTGTACGTTGGCCGCGACGTAGTCGGACAAGTCCGAATCCGTCATGCTGCCGTCTTCGGACGTAAAGGCCAGAACGTTCAGAAAGTTCGTCGCTGATTTTGTCACCGTGATGCCCTGCTGCTGAACCTCTTGCGGCAGCAACGGGGTGGCGAGCGAGAGCTTGTTCTGGACCTGGACCTGCGCGGTGTCCGGGTCTGTGCCGTTGTCAAACGTGAGCGTGATCGTGACTTGGCCTGTCGATTCGCTCGTGGACGCCATGTAGCTCAGGTGGTCGAGCCCCTTCATCTTCTGTTCGATGACCTGGGTGACCGTGTCTTCCAAGGTCTTGGCCGAGGCGCCTGGATAGTTTGCGGTGATGGCGATGGCCGGGGGGGCGATGCTGGGGTACTGCGCGATCGGCAATGTCAGGATGGACAGCGTACCTGCCAACATGACCACGATGGCCAGGACCCATGCAAAAATCGGTCTATCAATGAAAAAGCGTGCCATGAGGGTCTATCCAGTCTCAGTTCGCCGCCTGCGGCGCGGTGGGGGTGGGCGGCAGTGCGGCCCGAGCACTGGGTTGCCACTGCACAACTTTGACCTTTTCACCGTCACGGGCGCGCGGCAACCCTTCGACCACCAACTGATCTCCTGGCTCCAGGCCGCTGCGGACGACCCATTGGTCGCCCACCGTGCGGTCCGTTTCAAGGGCTCGCAGTTGCAACGTGTTGTCGGGTCCGACTACGTATGCGACTGGCTTACCCGCACTGTTGCGGCTCACGGCACGCTGCGGAATTAGCAGGCCATCCTCTTGGACTCCTTCTTGGAGTAGAGCTCGCACATACATGCCGGGCAATAGATCGGCATGTGGGTTTGGAAATACCGCCCGCACGGTGATGGCTCCCGTGCTTTGCTCGACGGTGATGTCGGAGAATTCGAGCCGGCCTTCCAAGGGGTAGGCGCTTCCATCTTCCAACAGCAGCTTGACCTTGGCGGCGCCATCACCCGCTTTTACCAATTCGCCTCTTGCCATCGCCTGTTTCAGCTTGAGCAAGGACGCGCTAGGTTGGGTCACGTCGACATAGATCGGATCCAACTGCTGGATGGTGGCCAAAGCTGTGGACTGGCTTGCGGTAACCAGCGCGCCGGGGGTCACGCTGGATTTGCCGATGCGGCCCGAAATCGGTGCATCGACCTTGGCATAGGCTAGGTTGATCCGCGCACTTTCCACGTTGGCCTTCGCCGCTGCGACATCGGCCTGGGCCTCGCCTAGCGCGGAGGCCGCATCGTCGTTGTCCTGCCGGCTCACTGCCGCGTCCGCCACCAGTTCACGATAGCGGTCGGCTTTCAGGCGCGCAGTGCGCAGGGTCGCGTTGGCCTTGCCAAGGGCGGCTACCGCGTTGTCATAGCTGGCCTGATAGGCCGCGGGATCGATTTGATAGAGTGTTTCGCCGGCCTTGACCTCGGCCCCTTCTCGAAACTTCCGTGACTGAATAATCCCTCCCACCTGCGGCCGGACTTCGGCGATCAGGTAGGGAACCGTGCGTCCCGGCAATTCCTTGGTTAGGACGATCGGTTGCGCACGTATCGTGGTGACCGCCATTTCCGGCATACCCTCGGCAGGCGGTGGGCCACCCGGGGGATCGCCGCACCCGCTCAGGAGCAAGAGGATGACGAGCAGGGAAAGGGCGATGATGGGAGTGTGACGGCGAGGGTTGACGGTGATGGGCACGGAGGTTCTCGGCATAACGGTACAGGTCGGTATACTAAAGAATCCGCTTGAAAAGTCAACAAAAATACACACCCCCGTATACTATTGCGTCCCTAGAACGAAGAGGTCCCGATGCGAGTACGAACAGAAGCCAAGCGCGAGTCCATCATTCAGATCGCTGAAGAAGTGTTTCTTGAAGAGGGATTCGAGGGAACGTCGATGGCGCAGATTTCGGCGCGTCTGGGAGGGTCCAAGCGCACGCTGTATGGCTATTTCGAGTCTAAAGAGGACCTGTTTGCCGCGGTGTCGCTGAAGGCTGCCGATGAGCTTTTCGGACCGATCTTCGAATCACTGAGCGACACGCGAGACCCGCTGCCCCGGTGTTTGCATCGTTTTGGGGAAGGGCTACTGCTGGCGATGTGCAATGAGCAGACCACCCGGATGTTGCGCACCATGATCGGAGTAGCCGGCAGGAGCGAACTAGGTGCGCAGTTCTATGCGGCGGGTCCGGCCACAGGCGTGGCTCAGTTAGCCGCGTTTTTTTTGACGCAGATTGACGCTCGTGCGTTAAAGCCTTGCGACCCCAATGTTGCCGCGCAACACTTTTTGGGATTGGTGCAGTCAGAGACGCTTTTGCCCTTGCTGCTCGCCAGTCCTCATTCCATCTCCGTACAGTTCATGAGGGATGCGGCCAAACGTGCCGTGGATGTTTTCCTGGAAGCGTACGTGATCAGGTCCTAGTTCTTGGCGGAATAGTCAAAGGTCGGAACTTGTCCCGAGGAGGGCTGTGTGGCTGGCGGCCATTAGCACTTAGCTTGGAACCTGAGGCCAGAAAGCAGTTGGTAGGGAGGCTGCCAGCCCGGCAGCGACGTAGCGCCAGAGCGCCTGCCACGGGTTCAAGGCATGCGAGAGCCAAAAGTTGCACAACCTTTCGACAACCGGGAAAATCGACCGCTTGGTCCACCCTATCCGTGGCCGCAGACTATTCAGGAGTGAAGGACGTGCGCAACCCCGTTCTCGCGGCAATACCGACCGGCATCATGGAAGGCCGGTGCCGGCAAAGCGCTCAAGGCAAACACGCGATCCTGCATGCTGTAATCTGCGCGGTCCTCGCCAGCGCTCCTTTCCTGCAGATCGGCG
>Ga0213829_1000651_pt1 | contig 30472 bp, 19 predicted proteins | sample MC6MC0896MG_FD_180665 | JGI IMG/M metagenome (GOLD analysis project Ga0213829, IMG submission 180665) | Enriched soil aggregate microbial communities from Iowa State University, Ames, United States - MC6-MC0896-MG | ecosystem: Environmental > Terrestrial > Soil > Unclassified | place: USA: Iowa...
GAAATTATAGATAAACATTATGGAAAGCAGAAGAGAGTTTCTTCGAAAGACCTTGTTATTTTCCGGAGCTGCTGGTATCGCTAGTTTTATGCCGGCCTCGATTCAAAAAGCCTTTGCGATAGATCCGGTGCCGATTGGAGACGGGAGTGGAAACCACTACTGATCCTTTTATAGCATATTCATTTTCAAACTGTTCCGTGGTTTTTTTGTTTGCGGGATCTCGTGTGCGGATTTACTTCCTGTGCTGCGGCTGTTGGCCTGATCATTTGGGCATAAACTTAATCGTCGTTAAATAATTGTAACCGGTTCTGAATTTTCATGAGATGATTTTTTGATTAATTGCAATGGTTACTGTTTAAACCTTAACTTTGGTAGTCCGAAATAAACATAATGAGTAGTCCGGTTAGTATAGGTTTTCATTCGATTATCAAGATAGACCGCCGCAAGGAGGATGCGGTTTATATACAGATCGTCTATCAGTTTATCAATGCTGTTAAGCGGAATCTGTTGGAGGATGGGGATCTTCTTCCGGGAAGCCGAAAGATTGCGTTGGACTTGAAAGTGCATCGTAAAACAATTGTCGCTGCATTGGCAGAACTACAGCAGCAGGGTTGGGTGGAGATTCTGCCAAACAGGGGAACCTTTGTGAAAAATCCCGAACGCGTGTCCACAACAACATTAGCAATTGAAGCCTTTAGGGCCCCCCCGGAGCAGGCCCCCTACCATTTTAGACGGGAATTGATTTTGGACATCCCGGTATTTGAGAGCCCAAAGAAATATTATTTCACAGACGGTAGCCCTGACTATCGTATTATCGAAACTGAGGAGTTGGTGCGTTTTTACGCAGCAATGGTAAAGCGGAAAAAGAGAGGGGATGAATTTCCGGCTACGACTGATGGAAACTTGTTTTTCAGGGATCAATTGAGCTATTATCTCAATTTGACACGTGGTTTCCATCTCTCCCGAAACTTTTTACTGCCCATTGCCAGCCGTGAGCAGATCTTTTCTATTTTATCGCGCTTATTGATTCAGCGCGGAGATATTGTACTGGTCGAAAATCTAAGTTATTTTTTACCGAACATGATCTTTAGTCAAGCCGGAGCCAAACTGAAAACGGTTCCAGTAGATATGATGGGAATGGACATTGATTATATCGCAGATCATTTTGCGCCCAGTGAGATCAGGTGTGTTTACATCAATACAAAATGCCAATACCCTACTACAGTAAGCCTTTCTGAAAAAAGGAAAATACAGCTGTTACAGCTGGCCGAACAGTACAATTTTATTGTGATCGAAGATGATGTTGATTTTGAGTCCTCATTGGTTAAAGACAAGGGAGAATCGCTTTTTCGGAAGAATGCAGGTCATCGGGTGATCTACACGGGAACATTTGGCCGTTTTTTGGATCCCGGTTTTCAGATGAATTTTTTGATCGCCCCGCAAGATTTCTTGCAGGAAGGAAAAAAATACCTAAATCTTTTTGGGAAGCCTAATTTTATGATTGAAAAGACATTGGGTGAAATTATTGCTCAGGGCGATATCTTTCGTTATCAGCGGAAGTTTCAAAAAATAGTTGCTGAACGGAAAGACTTATTTGCGCAATTGTTGCATACCAATTTTGAAAACAAGATCACATTTGAGGTTCCGGTTTCGGGATTAGCGTTTTGGGTCCGATTCAATTTCAGCTTTTCACTGACCATCTTACAGGAAAAAGCAAAAGAAAAAGGCGTATTGCTGCCAAGTAACTGCTTGTACCAGAATAGAGCTGTGACAGCCTTGCGCTTAGGTTTTGCACATCTCGATGAGAAAGATATGTGTGATGCGGTCTGTTTGTTGCATGAAGCCTATCAAGAGACTGTCGGAGCTAAGTGAGCAGTGTCAACCTTGCGCTTGCGGTTTGTCAATCTCGATGAGAAAGATAGGTGTGATCCGCCTGCAACCTGAGATCTATATGAAGATATGATCGGAATTATAGTCAACTAATCTGCAGGATAGCTATCAATTTTTTCTTTATTTCCTGAGCGGGAATCCTAAGATCAATAAAGTATTGTCCCTGCCAATTTTTACTGCTTGTTGCCTGCTTGTTTTCTGTGATACTCCAGTCTGGATATACACGAAATCCACGTTTGCCCTCCTTTCGCGCTGTTGATAAGATTTGTCTGTCGATCAGAACCTGTTTTGGAAAAATAAAAAAGCCGTTATAAGGAGCCTGCTCCGCTACGATAATACAATAATCAATATTGTCGTTGGCTGTAAACGGCATTGTCTGGCCTTGGCTATTACGTTGCCAGAGAGTAACGAACAGCCCTATCTTTTTAGGGGTTATTTTGGCCTTTCTAAATTTAATGTTTTGCCCACCAAGTTGAAAATCACAGCCGGAATAACTTGCAGATTCCTGATCTTCGGTTAAGTTCGTTATCGGGTGGGATAGGATCTCTTCCAGTTGTATCAGTTCTTTAATCATATTAATGATGCTCTTGTTATATGTTGGATACCCAGATTACCGTTCATAGATAAGTTAAATTTAAGTATAAATAATTTCATATCGCCAAAAGGTTTAAAATATCTCCGTCGTTCAATTGCTTGTTTTGGTCGATTATTTTCCGATAATCTTAACTATATAAATAAATTTAAGTAAGGATTTATTGGCTTTGCTGCACTGAAATTGAACGCATAATGGAGAAGAAATATTGCAACGCGGTATGGCCAACGATCACATCAGCGCAAAAAATGGCTGGCTTAACATCTCCGATACGAGTGAACGGGGGGTATTAGGTAACCATACCGTTAAGGCCACAAAAGCAGTAGTGCGCGTACCCGGTTCGGCAATCCGTTCGGGACCTGATTTCTCCTTTCCCGTTGTCATGAATTATCAGCAGGGAGAAGAAGTTTTTGTTTGCCAGACAAAAGGGATTTGGTGCCATATTGGTCTCCATGATTTATGGCTGAGCAGTGCTGATATAAGTGTCCAATAATTCAACAGCCAAATTATTACCATTAAACAATAGCAAATATGTCACAGTCTTTATGTACTCTTTCCTCACTTTTTGAGATTACCGGAGACACTATTTTCCCGGGTACGGCATTTGAAGTAGCCCTATCTTTGGCCCATTCCACACTTGATCCCATAGATATATTGACCTGCGAATGGTACCTGGACGGGTTGCTTGTCACCAATGTCAACGGCTTGCAGCTTAGTGGGGAGGGATATTGCGGTGAACATATTGTTGCTGCGCGTATCCTTACAATAAACGGCTGGTCGGGACTACGGACATTTTCGTTTAGCAATTGCACACAACGGGATATCGTTTTTATTCAGGAACCTAAGGCTGGTTTTATTGTAAAAGAGGGGGACACTATTGCATTTCGGGTAATACAGCGTTTTAAAGATCATAGTGAATCTGATGTCACCGATCAGTATGTTTTTTCTGTGACTGGCGCCGGTTACTTTGAAGGGAATACTTATTTTGCCGCCTATAACGAAAGCCTTAGCGGTTTTGCCGTTGAAATAAATGCTTCTTCCGGGCAAGGGGACAATCCGGCACCTATACTGCTTCAGGTCCAGAATATCGATCGGCCGGTCCGTTTTCTTTCGACCTATGATTATATGGTACTCCGTCTTTTTTGGCAGGATGGAAGGTCAAGTGGCTTAGATATGCTTGTAGGGCTTGAAAATAGCAATACAGTTTATAACGGTCAGTATGTGGGGTACGGGGCGCCGAGCGCCCGGATACCAACAGATCACACGCAGAATAGCAGTGCTTATCTGCAATGGGCATCGGACAATATGGAACGCAGTGGTGAAGAAACCGTACTGTTCAACCTGCGTCAACTCAAGGCTGATAATGCTGTCAATGGTGTAAAAGGTGATTTTTTTCATAGGGATTTTGCAGCTGCCGACTTTCTTGTAGATGACATCAAAAACACAGGTGAGCTCGGTGTTTATGCCATTTGGAGAGGTGAAAATATCGGGACGAGCTTTTTTAATGTTGAGTTAACGACCTACAAGGGTGGTGAGATGGAGCTACAGGGGACAAGCTATACCAACACAGGCGGAAATTTGGTGGACCAGCTTACCTTTAATCTGTCAACAACAAGGATAAACAGTATATATCTACGGGATTATTACAGTCTGGCTAAAATACGTTTCGATATGGCCACAGGGCGATCTACTTTATTTTTGTATGAAGATAACAGTTAGTATCTTAACGGTAAAATGAACCTGTTTTAAAGAAAATAAATTTAGCGACCGACTTGAAGACAGCTATCCGATGCTCAAATATATCCTGTACGACCCCAAAGTTCGGGATAAAGTGTTATTCGGTACCGATGACTATCTGGTTTTCCCAAAAGAGCAGCAAAATAGAACATTATAGTCGTCTAAAAGGGTATCCGTGGGATGATTTATTTGAGCTCATCAGCGATCATAATCCAAGGCATTTTCTTGGTACCAAGTGGCGGGCTTATTCATAAAAACACCTTTTGGTGATCTGAGGATACTATTTTTGTAAAGTTTTTTGGCTTCGTCGACACAAATAATGGCTTGGTCGATTTCGTGGAAAAGAGCTTTATTTATTCAATAGATTTAAATAGGTAAACGATTTTCATTACCTGTGAAAACGCAGGTTTGAAAACAGTACTATGTTTAGGTTAATTGAAAAAATAAACGATTCATATGCCATTGAATGCCATTGTAAACCGACGCTATTATCCGGAAATCTCCAAAGTTGTAACAGTAGATGACTTGCCCGAATTTTTACATTTTGTAGAAGGGGGACTCAACAGCTTATTGGGACGTATCTATTATAAAAACCTGCAATACTCGCGCTCACCGCGTGGAGACTCAGCTTTCTACAGCTTAGAGATTATTACGGATAAGGTTGCTATACCGCTATTTGGAGGAATACAGCTTGTACTCAATCCGGATAGTGGCGGCGACTCAAGTATTTCCTCTTTTCCCATTTCCTTGCGGTACGAATGGGAGATGCTCGCATTCCTACGATCGTTTAAAGTTCAGAATTTTTCCTTTACGCCGAGTGCTTTTTTTGAGCTTGGGCTGAATATCTTTAAGATCAGTGAAGGTGAGATGATTGTCCAGATCTTAAATAATTTTATCGCCTCAGAGGGTACTGTAATAGATAAGTGTTTACAGATGGCGCAAACGGTAGAGGCAATTTATGCGGTGGATTTGGAACTGTCCTCCGGGGCGGATCTTACAGCCGAACGCATGGCAGCCCGTATTAAGGAAAAAGTGACCGATCGTTCCCTCGTTGCTGTGGTCTTTGGCGCCTATATACTGGATAGTGACCCCGACAAGGTGACGGCAAATCTGCAGCAATTTTACGGACAGCTGTTGCCGGAGGGTATCGAAGAATATATCAAGGGGCTGATCACGCCCAAGGTCAGGGCCACGGTCACGCTTGCGGCGGCGGTAGAATTTCCGCCAAATATATTACGGCCGGTGCAGCCAGATGGGAAGGACGCTGCCGGTAAAGCACTTTTCAAGTTCGCTGAAGCTACATTTTATGCGAGCACAGAAGAAGGGATCGGTTCAGACATTGAACTTGCCGGTACATTGTGGCCAGGCCCCTGTATGATCGGCAATACCGGACTTATTATCGATTTTGAACAGGCCAAACTCGATATCAGCAGGCAGGCCAATATTACTGAAGCCGATCAGATGGGTTATGCGCCTGACTTTGTGGGACTCTATGTTAAGAAAGCCAGCGTTACCTACCTCGGTTTTGGTGAAAATCACCAAGGCGATCCAAATTCCATAGGCATCGTAGCCAATGATCTATTTGTCGGTACCGGTGGTATTTCGGGTAGCATGTCGCTGGAAAGTCAGGGACTGCTGAAAAGGACATTTGGTAGCCTTAGGGTCGAACTGAACCATTTCTCCTTAACTTTTGATAAGGGCAAAATTACCCATTCAGACATTGCCGGGATGCTGACCATTGCCAACTTTACGCAGGACGGAGGTCCCTTTATTGTCGCTGTGGAAGCCCAGATCGAAGATAACGGCAATTTTATGATGACAGCCAAGGCCATGGGCCAGGCCTATAAAATTACACGTGAAGATGTGTTTGATATAGAAATCAGGAGCCTGCAGGTCGGGCGGGCCGACCGTGGATTTTATGTAGAAACTGCGGGTAGGCTAGATTTTAAGGCCAACATACCGGGGCTTGGCAAGGTGCTGCCGACGGGACTTGAGATAAAAAGGCTGCGTATATGGCAGGATGGGGGGATTGAGTTTGAAGGTGGTGGTCAGCTCCTCGAAAAGTCAGTTAAATTGAAGGTGGGACCTGTCAATATGGAAATAAGCCATATTGCGATCGGCGCCTACAAGCGGATGTTGAATGGTGTTGAACGGCATTATTGTTATTTTTCTTTTGATGGGACAGTCAATACCGGCAATGGAAGTTTTGGTGCCCGGGGCGATGGGATCAAATATTATTTCACAACAGACAATAATAGCTCAGACCGGCCTTTTGACCATTTTACCAGTATTGATGGCATCGCGGTAGATATGACTATACCGGCCAATGTGCCGGCTGACAGGGCAGCTTTTACCTTGAGTGGCTACCTCAGTATGAGCAATCCCGATCCTGACATTGTCGGTTCCGGTGCCGGCAGGGAGTATACGGGCAAGATTACCTTTGGGCTGCCAAGGCTCAATATCAGCGGCTCTGCGGCCATGCGTCTGAACCCCAAAATACCTTCATTTCTGGTCGACATCGGACTGGAAATCCCTACACCGATCCCATTGGGGGCTACAGGATTGGCCGTATTTGGGTTTAGGGGACTTATTGGCCAGCATTATAGGGTTTCCAAAAAAGCGACTACACCGCCACTTTCCGAAGATGCATCCTGGTGGGAATACTACAAGCGCCCCAGCCGGATCACCGGACTTCCGGGGATCGAGATCGACAAGTTTTCCGGCGAGCCCGGATTTGCGCTAGGAGCCGGGGCCACGATCGGGACCCTGTACGATAGCGGGTTTACCTTTTCATCAAAGGTCTTTATCCTCCTCAACCTACCTAACTTTTTTGCGCTGGAAGGCAAGGCCGGCATCCTGCAGCGGCGGCTCGGCCTCAAACAGGATGTTGACCCACCATTCAGCGCCTTGATCGTGGTCGACGATAAGTCCGTATCCGGCAATATTGCACTGGACTATGATCTTCCCAATAGCGGAAAATATAAGGGATTGATCGCATCGCTCCATGCCCAGATGGAGTTTGCCTTTTATTACCAAAAATCTTCGGTCTGGTTTATTAATGTCGGAAAGGATCAGCCCGAGAGCGCTCGTGTCAGGGCACGTATCCTCACACTTTTTGAGGGGTATTCCTACCTGATGATTTCTGCCAAGGGGATAAAGGCGGGGGTAGGTGCCGCATTCAAGACCAAGCTGAATCTTATCGTCGCGGCGGTGCAGTTTGATGCCTACGTCAACCTGGCGGGCTATATCAGCTTCAAGCCCCTTCAGATTGGCGCATCTGCCAACCTGGGCGGGAGCGTGGCCGTTAAAGTTTTGGGCATTAAATTGATCAAGGCCTCGGTCAACTTTGGGTTTGGGGTCGACGCTCCCAGTCCATTCAGGCTGTATGGCACATTCAGTGTCCGGGTTAAGATCTTATTTATCAAGCTCCCCGCAATCCGCTTGGAATTTCTTATTGAAAAGTCCAAAGATAAAGCACCATTGCTGGAACCCATTGATATTCTCCGGTTGCCGAGCGAATCAGAGAGCTATATGCCAGTTAAAGCAACCAACATACTCAGCGAAGAAAATTTTCAGTTAAATTACCTGGCTGCCGATTTTACCGGCGGGAATATGCTGATCCCCGCTCCCGGAGCTGTGGGCTGGCGATACAACTTCAATATTGACCAGGAGGCTAATCAGGTTACCATTCCGTTGGACAGCTTTATCGATATTGAATTTTTGTCGGCCGTCATACCCACGGGCGGTGACCGTATCGGCGGTGGGGCTACACAATTGGCGGATGGCTATCGGCAACTGGTACCACCACAAAGGGGCCTCACTAGCCAGGTCGAGCATAAGTTGGAACTGACGGGGCTCGATATCTATATCTGGGGTGGAGATAACTGGCAACCGTACTATGTATATGAAGCAGTCTCCGCGATCCCCCGGGATGCACTCCCGGGGCAGTCGCTCCGTACACTGAAAGATGGCTATTGGCAATTTCAGGAGGCAAATAAGTTTGACCGGATTCGATTATTGTCTCAGCAAATGTTTAGTACAGCAAAAAATGAGCATGCATTGGCACTGGAGCTTGACGCCCTCAATTTTAACCGCAAGGACCTATTCTGTTACGAGGATGCCGTCAGGAAGTACACTGTTGATTGGCGCTTTTTTCCGGTAGGATTTTCGTATTCCAAGGGCGAGTCCTTTGTAAGGGAAAGCTTTCATTTTACCCTGCAGAATATAGCGGCTGCGATTGCCAGAAATAGCACAGGTTCCTATCATGTCCTGCGCATCAAGGAGAATGACGGCGCCTTGGCTATCCGCTTTCCCGAGCCGCTTACCTACTTTCAGCTGCGATTGGCTACCAATGAGAATAATGGGGAATTATCCTTTGTTAAATTTTCCTATAGCACTGATGATTTTGGCAAAACAGTCGTGACCGAAACAGTGGTGCAGGTGCAGGCACTAAGCTTACAGGTGGAAGACCAATTGCTGACCTACGACCACATCGACCAACCGATCGACAAGGTTGTGTTAAAACTACAGGCCAAGCGTGTGCTCGGCTTCGAAGGAGATCTCCGGATCGGCGGCTATCTACCATTGCCGGCGGCGGGGTACTATCACATGACGCACAGTAGCGAACAGCGAAAGACCATTGGGGATGTCCATCTGTTCGGCCGTAACCTTGGTGCGGCCGAATTGAGTGCGACCAACCTGGCCGCTCTGGCTGGAGCGGTGGGTTTCTGGAACGGACAGGACCGGCTGGATCATATCGGCACAAACCATGGGATTGCTGTCAATAACCCGGTGCTATTCGATGCCGGCTGGAGCAAGGGCAGCAACGCCAGACTGGGCCGGGACAAAAAATATACCTATGTGTCCAATGCAGATAGCCTGCTCATCAAAAACAGCGAATCCATACAGGTGGAAAACGGTGACTTTAGCCTTGTGCTCAATGCCATGGTCAGCGCCCAGGACATGGGGATAAGCACCCTGATGTCAAAATGTTATGTCCATCCGGACAATGACGATAAAAAAGGATTTTCGGTCCATCTCGTTCGCACCGGACGGATCGTTGCAAATCGGGATTATAGGGCAGATGCCCTGTTGCCGGGCTATGATATCGTCTTTACAGCCTACAATGATCAGGCGGCGGCGACAGTCGCTGTGTCCGAATTATATGTACTGGACTGTGATAATGGCTTTATACCGATCACCCAGTTTGTGCAGGTGGCCATCACGGTCGACCGTGCCACTGACCAGTTGTCGATATACATCAATAAGGTGCTTAAAAAACAAGTTGCCATCCCGGCGGAGCTCAAGCTTGGTGAAGCCAGGACCTATCAGACCGATATTGAGGAAATCATCTATATGACCGCCGATGTGCATAAACGTGTCACAGACAGTGAAATGACCAAGGAAGGTTTTATTGAAGAGAACGAACGCATCAATGCCAATCTCAATCACACTATTCAGCCCGTTTGGCGACCCGATAGCATCTATGCGGTACATGTTAGGGTTCGTGATCATGTTGTTGACGGAAACTATTCCAGCGCCGAACAGCGTCATTTCGTTTACGGATTTAAGACCGTGGGGCCGATCGGTCATTTTCATGAACACGATCCCCGTTATCAGCATCTGGTCAGTCAGGACGAAGCTAAGGCTTATAAGCTTGCCAACCTGCAGAATTATATCGACTACAACCGTTCGTTTCCCGATGCATTGGGCAGACAGGATCGGAGCAAGCCTCTTTTTTACGAAGAAGCTAAGATCGGCATCCTATTCAACAAGGCTTATGTCAACGCCATGTTTTCCGACTGGGATGCTTATCAGAATAATGAAGCCGTCAAAAGCCGCTTGGATATAAGCCTTTTGGCCCCCGATGGCCAACGGCTCATCCCGGGCCTGGTCTGGAAACAGTTGCCGGAAATTATCATTACCGATGAAAATTATCGCAGCTTGCCCGCCGACCAACAGCGTGTTTACCTGCTCAACAGGGCAGCGCATCAGGAGGCCTGCAATCCAAGCGAAGTAGTCATCACCCGGAAGAAAAACCGGGGCGAATACCTCTTTCCGAAGCTTGCGGCAACCAGCCTCTATACCGCCATCGCAGAATCCGTGTATCAGCCCGCCGGAGGCCAGGAGAAGAAAGTCGAGGTGCATCGCTTTGGTGTGATGACATCACGGTTTGCGAATTTTGAGCAGCAGGTCAATAGCCTGATGCAAAAGAAGGCTGATGGAAATACATTTATAGCTTGTTTTCCGATCTTGCTTGAACTGCCTGCTGAGCAGCTATCGGCAGTAGCCGGGCAGATCTGGCAGGACAGCTATAGCGGTACGGATCCCGATATCCTTCGCTTTACGGACAAGTATGACCGGCTGCTGTTTGGCGGCCTGCAGCTGCGCAATTTGATAAGCTATGAATACACGGTGGTACGGCCCCTGATACAGATAGACCCCAATACCCGGGCAACACGGATCCTAGGCTTGCTGGTCTGCAATCCGGAACCTTTCAACCATCCAAACTTACCAGCGGAAGAACTGTCGGATACTGTTGTGTATGGGAAATTGTCTGCTGCCGGAGCTTTTGTGCAGAATCATGCCGTTACTGTAGTGCATTCGTTCAATCTTTCGGCGGTATTCTTGAGCAATCATCAGCTCGATCTTGCCCCCGGGGAGATCGTGCTGCGCTTCAGATACAAGGAATTTAATGGAGAAGATTATTCCTCAGATGTTGTGGAGGTCGTTACGCCGCCAATCATGTTGTCAAAGGAAAACCTATAGTAAAGTATCAATATAATTATGTTTTAGGAAGCGAGATATGGACAGATCAGTTAATTACCATGCCTATTATGCAGATTATGCTGCTGTTGCCTCATGCCTGGATACTATCCGGGAGTATGAGCTTCGGGGGCAATTCTCATCCGGCGATCAATTGCTTACGATGCTACGGAGTCTGGAAACGGACTATTTAAAGAAATTGTATATCCGCAGCAGATATACCCTTGCCGAGCTTACAAAGACGGCACCGGAAGGCTCAACTGTGCCCGAAAACTATTTTTACGGTGATTTTGATGAGGAGGATTTTATCTTCGACGATTTTTATGCCGGCTACGTAGATTTTGACAGTACATCTTATGCGATCCTGTTTCGGACTGTTTTGCGGATTTTTGCCGAGATAAAAACAAAAGGATATATCCTGTCCGAAGCACAGCTTGAAGCATTGGATGCAGATCTGATCGCTTTTATGCGGATATTCTGGGAAATCCAACAAAAATTAAAAGCCCTGTTGCCGGATGTCTGTACCCCTATTACAAGCAATCGTTATGACAACAGCAGGGGAATTTTGGTACAGGCAGCGGGATCCGATGGGAGCAATGGCATTGTCAAAGGAATCCATCTCCGCTGGATGCTCACACATGAGCTTGGGCAAAACCATCTGCCCAAGGGCAATTTATATCCGGTTGGTCACACAGGGGCCAATATATTCAACAGGGCGAATGATTTTGTACGGGTTTTCCGGACCGGATACAGTAATGAACATGCACTGTTTTTTGACCTGAACCTACAAAAACCCGTTGTACTGTTTGCCGAGGCACAGGCAATATTTACGATCAACCTCAATCTCGCAGATCGGCTATTTACCAATCATGTTGTTTTGACCTTTGAAGACCGGGCGGCACTTGAAGCGGCGGCTGTAGCCTGGGATATTCATAGCGGATTTGGTAAACTTTTGAATGCGTATAAGGGCGTAATCCGGATCGATCTGATTGGCAAATGTTTTTTTAATCTCGCTATCCAAGTACAAAATATAGCAGAATCTACTCAACATCTAAAACTTGAAGCCATCTCGCAGATAGACATTGACCATGACAATATCGATGATCAATTAAACTCGTATTTCACGCGCAGTATTGCGGCAGGTGAGGTCAATGTGCTCGATTTTATGGCCGATAATATGACTGCTGTCCGCCTAAAGAAAGAACCCGGCCTGCAGTTGATCAACTTACAGTTGGAAACCTACGAAAGCCTGCTGCTGGCCAAGGAGCCTGCGGACTGGACCGAACTGGAAGACGGATTTGCATTATCCCTGGATGATACCACCGTGTTTGACCGCTTGGAAAATAGCAGCAAACCCATCGACAACCGATGGCCCCAATATAATGAGGGGACGAGACTACGCGCCGCCAATTATAGGGACAAATGGCTGCACGATTACAATGGCACTCCGGGGCTTAAGCTTTTTTTGGCCAATTATCTGCAACGCTCTGATACCGATCCGCGTGCATTGGAGGTTATTGAGCAGACAGACCCCGGGACCGGCGAGATCAACCGCTTAAACCTGAGCTATATCGATATGCTCAATTTCATTGCCTTTGATTATCATTTTGCCCGTATGCTTGGACTTGCCTACATCGATAACGCCCCACTATTAGATTCAAACAACAGGTTTATCTACCAAGTCCGCTATAGCAACAAAAATACTGCCGGTGATCTGACCGAATCGGAGTTGTGGTACACAACGATCCCGATAGCCATGACAGATACACGGATAGCCGAGAGGCCTAAGATGCGGCCTGTAAATTATCATTTCCCACATGGTGAAAACAATAAGGAGGACCAATTTGATGAGCTCGGCTACAACAAATTTGAACGGACCAGGATTGTTAACTTGGGACGCGAACAAAGCATCACTGAGCGCATGGCGGATCATTTTTTTACGGATCTCTCCCGTATCGTAGGATATAATGAGTTCTTGGGCTACAAAAATATCCACTATGGGATAGAATATCGTAAGTCTACAGACCAGTTTTATATCAAACCGGAGATTACACATAGTGAAGGGTTGGGAGACCGTCTATACTATAACTATGATGATAGCAATCCGAATGGTGTATTGGAAACGGTGCCGGTGCTGGACAATAAAGACAGCCTGTACATCCATCTCGTCAAGGAAAACGGCAAGCATGTCTATGCGATCTATGGTGTCAACCTGTTTGACCGTGCTACGGCAGTGAGCGAAGAAGAAAGTACGGATGAAACGTTCTTTCCGCCGATTAATCGCCTGCAAGCACCTTTAAATGTCACTGCGCATTATCTACAGACCGAAGATGAACTACTGTTTACAACACAGACCGAACAGCATTGGCTGCAGGCTAGAAAACAGCAGTTTCCGGACAAAGATATCGGCTTGACCCGGTTGGTTTTTGACTGGCTGGACATTGTTGATATTTCAGACCATGTATCGCTGACTGCTGCGGAACTGATGGCTGTTCCTAAAGCTGATACGATCAAGGGACTTTTTTTGGACCGCATGCCGATGACTGTCAGTGGCAGAATTACTGCTGTGGAGGAACTGCCCCACAACCCTGATTTTGCCCGGCTGATTACCGGATCCTATGTGTTGCTTGACGGAACTCAGCTAGACCCATTTATCCCGGAGCAAGACTATTTTAGATTTGTAAACAGTATCCTTACGACAGGGGAAGGCAACTTTCGTGTGCAGGGGATTGAGCAAGGTGCGCTAGGGATCGAAATTATTATTGATAAGACAGTGGTCTCTTCCTTGGTCCCCGGTACGGAGGCCGATTCGATGGCCGGTATAGACCGAAAACTGTTCGCGCCTAAGAAGGATGGCAAGTTTATGCTGGTTGAAAACCTGGGCAACATTGAGGCCTGGCATGCTATTGCCGCAACAGTCCGACTACAGTCCTTTGCGCAGGCCGGCAATCCCGTTATCAGGTCCACGATAAGTCCCACCGGAGTCCTATCCACCTATTGGATCGGCGGAATTACAGCGCAGGCACAGGTTACTCCCCTATTTGGAGCCGCTTATACGGATAGCGCGCCATTACCCGGGTGTTATCGGGTCGACTTTCCCGACTATGAGCTTGCCGAACATCCACAGGCCAATCCGCCATATTTGGCAACTGACCCACAGCGCAATGCACCCGATCAGTTCAATGCCCCCCATGTGGAATGGTACAAAGGCCTTATACGCATGCCCCTTGTCGATAAGGAAGTAAGCGGCGACAAGGATATACAGGTGTTGCGCATTGCTTCATTAAATCCTTTACAGCTTTATGTGATGGATCCCGATTACCTTACCGCACCGCTTTTGACCTCATCGGACAGCGGGGAACTGATCGAAGTGAATTTTCACCCCGGCTATAAAGCTTATATTTTTAGCGAGCCTAAGCCCTCGCTGTTTCATCGGGATCACATAGAACCGCCTACTGAAAATGATAAAAAGACCCTGATAACACTATATAGCGAGCAAACAGCTGCTGAGCAATACCGCTCCGCGGTTGCTACACCAACGACGATCTTCGCCATGCGTCAGGAGCATTCGGATGATCTGGCAGCCCCGGTAGCATTGGGGGGCAGCCCGGTGCCAAGTCCTTTATTGCGTAGGGCACGACGTGCCCTTGCGGCCCCCGAACCGTTAAAGGTCAAGAAGCTGCGTCCCGATTCCAGGGGTCGGGCATCCTTTACCTTTGACTCCACTATTTTTTCGACCGCTCAGGGCGTACTGAACACATCGCCCTATGGCTATGCCTTCTATCGGCTGGATGTAGCGGATCTGTTGGAAGCATTGTATGAACCCCGGACCATTGCTACGATATGGGCCGCACTCACTGCTTTGCAGGATGACCACTATTATTACCAGCGGTTTCAGGATTTGGCCAACCAGGTCTTTGTCGGTCCCGATGCCGGGGAGTACCCTGCCTATGAGGCTGCTGCTGAGGTTTACGGTTTCCCCCTGCCCGACCGGGCAGGTCTGACTGCGCCATCCGATACCCTTGGGGTACGGAAGGAAAAGTATCAGGAAGCGATCCGGCAAGTACTATTACCGCTGACGGAGCGTACCGTTGTTTTTGAGGAGATCAGGATCGGGATGGAAACGGAAAACAGCGTACCCACGATCAAGGATAGCGATGAGCGTCTGCTTTCACCCGCTGATCCGCGGTACGATCCGTTTCCGATGGTACGCCGCTATCAGGCCAATGCCGGGGGCAGTGAGTGGACCCTCCGTTTTACCGACTATAACCTGGACAGTAACTACCGCAGTCTGTACTTTTATGCCATTAATTGGGTAAATATCAGGTTAATCCCCGGTACGCTGAGCAAGTTTATGGGGCCGGCCGAAGTCCTCCAGACCGTAGCCTCGGAGGCACCGAAACTGGCGAAATATGAACTGCTGATCAATACGAATATCGAGACAATTGGTCCTCGGGTACGCCTTCTATTTGAAAAGTTTTCCGTGTTGGATAACATCAGCAAGATAATCGTGCATCGGTTTTCCTCACTTGAAAACGCCGTCAGACTGACGGGGAGCGAATGGACTCAGACCTACCAGCTTGTGGATGATGATGCACAGATAGCCGTGCTGGATGATTTTGCCACTTTTGCCCGGCCGCCATTTGGCGCAACATTTTACTACCGCTGTGCTGGGGTCAGGGTTATCCGGAATGAATATGGCGAGCAGGAGGAAGTGTTGACAAGGTATACCGAAATCATTACTGTCGGATTGCCCGAAAGGCGCAACCGGAGCGGTATAAGCCTGCGTTATGATGAGGAGGCCGCAGAGCTGCGCTGGACATCCAATGGTGATCAGTATACCTACTACCTGTATAGGTTGAATAGGGTCGGTAACTGGGAGCGGGTAGGCGAATATAGCAAGGTCACAACGGACGGCCCGGTAGTCTATCCGATGGATGCAAGCCGGTATCCCAAATACGATAGTGACGGCGATGCGCTGTACTATCGCTTCAAATTGCGGGAAGCGAATAGTCTCGGCGAGTTGAGCCTGCAGGATAGTGAAATAACAGTTTAATAGGATTTTAAAAAATATTGAATTATGTCAACAATAGAAAGCAAACCACAGGTAACAGATACCTACATTGATGATGTTATTAGATCCAATGAGGTGCCCGATCCTGACTCGGGGACAACACAGGGTTTTTATCTGCGCAAATTGGTCAAGGATCTCCGGCTTCCAGAAATAGAAAACCTCTTAATAGTATACGGATTTACTACAGTTTCAACCCAATAGCGATGGCAAAGCAAGTAACCAACGATTACATTGATTCCATAATCAAGGCTAATCACACATACAATCCCAATTTAAACAAGACACAGGGCGAGAAGTTGCGTGAGCTGATCAAGGCCCTTCGTGACGAGATCGGAGCAGGCGGAAACGCTGGAAATACCGAACTGCTTATCGAATCTGCACGCGAAACAGTACCCGACCTGACCTTTCTGCGTACGCTTTACGGTGAAGAGTATGGTCAGGGTACCCATGTGTATTTCCCACATCTCAAACGGGTTTATATCAAGCTAGATCCGTTCAATTGGATCTGGTGGGATGTCAACCTGCTGACCGATGCTGAATTTGTCTTTTCGATAGAGACCACTCCGGAGGATGCGACGGTCATCATCAACGGATCCGTGCGAAAATCCATTAAGGCACCGGCAGGCACAGCTATTGAGTGGACCGTCTCCCGGTTGGATTACCATACCGTCAGCGGCAATACGGTCATGGGCAGTAGCGATCATACCGAAAAAGTTGCCCTGGCACTGGACCTGAGCAAGACCGAACTGCTGTTTACCGTCAAGACCACTGAGCCAAATATAGCGGTGCCGACGATTTTGTTGCGCACAACACTTATTTCGGGTACTGCCCTGATAGACTATGGCGATGGAAATGAGGAATTTTTATCGGTGCCGTTATATCAGGGCGATACCGAATGGACCGATTCGGAGGGAAAGACTCATTCTATTGATAACGGCAATGCCTTTCGTCATACATACGCCGAGCCGGGTACCTACCAGGTCAGGGTACGGGCGGGTAGTGCCGTCAACTATTTTAGGTTGAATGATAGCTTGCTGAAAGATCTGTCGGGCTACGTTTGGCCGATAGATAACCCCTATTTGATTGAAGTTTCAAAAATACAGTCCAGCACACTGCAAAATCTGGATTTCAGTTTTGGTGGTCTGGTCAATGCCGTGGTGACCACAGATTTTATACTGGATACACCCGAAGTGGAGACCATGACCATGGCATTTTACAGATTTGGCCGCAATAATCTCACTCACCGCTGGAGCTTCCCGGCAGGTATGCTGTCCAGGATCACAAAACCGACCGCATTGCGGGGCACATTTTTCGGGTGTGGACTGCGCAAGGTCGAGGCTGGATTTTTGGACAGTTTTGTCAATCTGACTTCTGTTTGGGAATTGTTCAAAAATTCGATGCTGGGGGCGGGCTATTATCAGGATGTCAGTCCATGGGGGCCTTACCCCAATAGTGCGATCTCGGGCGATGACGATTTTATACCCGTGTCCCTATTCTGGAAAAACAAGTTTCTGGCCAATATCAGCCATGCCTTTAATTTTATTGGAGATACAGGCTATGGCGGACTACAGAGCGGTTATTCGAGCTTTTTGGTATTGCGGCGGGAATTGTTCTGGAATGGCAAGAGTGTGGGCAATGCCCACGGAACCATTATTGAGGCCTACTATGCATTTGGTAAGTGTAACCGGATCCTATTTGAGCCCAACCTGTTCAAGCATCTGCCGACAATTCAGCGTATGGGCGGCATGTTTACACAGACCAATTATATGACCCATACCGTGGCCTGGGCGACGATGGTTCCGATGGCGGCCTCCGAGACGACTATTGTGACCGAAGCGGACGCAAATGGCATTAAGACAGCGCCAGGCAAGGGGCTGACCTTTGATCTCAACCTTATCTTTCCGGAAACATATCCCTCGGTCACCTGTATGAGCGGGGCGTTTACCTGTGCTGCGGATGGGGTGGACTATGGGTTTAACCGACCGTTGGACTATCGGCCGGCCAACCTACCGATCACGGTGTCACAGGCCTTTAGCGGAGCAGATTTCCTTGCGAAGTTTCCCAATGCCGGAGTGGGTAGTAGCGATGACCGGGACCTGATGTTCCTGGGACAGGCTACAGGTACGGATACGGAGAAACGTGACGGCCGGCATGGGGTATTCCACCGGCTGAACCAGCCTGATGGGCGTATCAGCGATGCCCCTACTTTGCCATCGTTGCTCTTTAACAATGCCATCGCTTATTGATGTGGAGCATTGAGGTTTTTGACAGTTTAAAATAAAACGGTATGTTTTTGCCACAGTCTTTTTTCTTTACGGATGCAACTAATGTCGACCAGTCCGAAAGCCAGTCTTTCGGGCCCAAGTCGGTTGATGTATTCGATCTCACCTCCCGTTTTCAGAGCTCCGGGGGAATGGCCTACGCCCTTTGTAAGGGGGTGGTGTTGATTCAGCCCAACGCTGGCGGCGCTGACCGGGTAAACTTGGTGTTACGGCCCTTTGGGCAGCCCATTACGGGTTTTAACATCCGCTATATTGTCTACAGGGGTCTGCTGAAAGGCGATTTTTTCAATGGAAACAATGTATTGCCCGCCGATACCGCACAGTCAGATTTTATCAAAGGCATCAATACAGCGTATGATTCGTTCTATGAAACAAAAAATCTGGATAAACCGGCCTTTACGGCCGATTTCATCGGATACGATGTTGAGAACCAGCCATCGTCCATGTTGGTCGACCGGCTTTTTTTCAAGGAATCCCTTGTCTCCGAGTCCCATGGTGTCATCAGTGAGTCCGGAGGAGCCTTTGAATTGCCAATGGTACATGGGGGCAACAGCCTTGGACGTTTTGCCGATGGCGAATGTGGTATCGATGTTGTCCTGAGCTATGGCGACTATTACCTGGAAAAGCCCATGGATGAGTTTATTTTCGATCTTAATTATGTGCGGAAGGCCTACGTCCGGCTGGATGTGACCGGCCTCAGTGATGAGCCCGGGAAAAAACGGATCCGTGAGCAGGTCTGCCAGTTTATCGATATTGCAGCCTTTTATGGTTTTCATGTGGAGCATGGTGTCGTAAATGTGCCGGTCAATGGCGGGGTGAACCGCTATAAGGGGCAGGAGATCTATCAGCAGGTGGTGGGCCGGTTCCATTCCCGCAATCGCCTATACCTCTATATCCAGTCGGACCGGGGGCGTTCGTACGATTTCTACGGCAACTACAGCCTTCCCGCCGCGGAGCTGCATAATATGAAGATCGGGACCGACGCTGATGGCTTGTCGGCAACAGCATTTGGTAGCTACGGATGGCCGGTCCATATCGTCGACGGGTCAGCAGGCCGCGGTCAGGACAGGTTTAGCATACAGCTACAGCTTGTCTCCGATGGCAACCCCGAAACCATGCTGTACCTGCAGGCGGGAAACCTGGTCAACGGGACGAAAAATAATTTTATGGATGCCCGGGCACTCAAGGTATCGATTGACGGGGCATCGGAGGGCACCAGGGCCTATACGCCGTCTATTATACTGTCGGCCCCCCATAGTCAGGGCGGGACAAATGATGGTATTGCCAGTTTCTACAAGCTTATCTATCAAGGTGTGACGCTGGATTATGTCGGCACCGCCGCCGATGAAGACAGTCAGTCGGTTACGGCTATTTACACACGGAACTTCTTTGACGATGTATTTGAATCCCCACATGCCCTACCATTGATCAAAAGCCCCGAACAGAACACAGGGTCGCTCGCCCTCCAGAGGCTCAAGCTGGTCAGTTATATTCAGGACGGACAGCAAAAAGGAATTATGGCAGTCCAGTGCATACGCGTATATGACCGTATCCTGCGGGACGGTGACCCGCAAGCGGGGACCGACCGGGTTACCTATGTCAGCGAGCAGGTCGATGTGCTGAACAATCCGCTCAGTTACGACGCCAATATCAGTGTGGACAGCAGTGGTCATCCATCCATGGGGAGTGTGCCCGGTATGGGGGGCACCTTTAGGCTCCCGCCGCCCTTTGGTTATGATGTCAGCGAATTTTCGGCATTCGATCAGACTGTGCGCGGCATCAGGCTGACAGCTACGGATGGCACCATACCGATAAAAATTATTGTCGGGCTGACCAAGGCCGAGCATGATAGCCTGATCAGCCTTATCCCAACGAACATGTTAAACAATCCATCCCTGTTTCTGGCAGACCATGGGCCCATCAATGCCTATATCTCGCCTGAAGGGATTCCCTATAAAATGTACCGGATAGCGGTGACCGGCGAGGATGGCAATAACCGGCCCGGGCTATATTTCCCGGCAACGGAAATTATCCTGTATTCGATAGATGATAATTTTCACCTGTCTCCGGGCTACAGCCAATTGATGACAGCAGATCCGCAGCTATTCACCAATAAACCCATTTTTACACGAACGATACGATGAGCGTAGTCATTATATTCGAGGGCACGCCGGTCAATCTACCGGACGATGTATTCCCCAAAGAGAAACTGCTGTTTGACATCTACGGATTCCTGTGGCGTTTCAGCATGAAGCTTTCCATCAATGGAAATGAGGTGGAGGTCGCGTACCGCTATTTTACACAAGATAATTTCAGGGCCGCCGACCGCGGGGTCATCAGCGATGTCCGCGGCTATTACAGTGAGGCGGATTACCTCGCATATAGTCGGGCAGTGCCATTTGGGAACAGCCCCAAAATGACCATCCGGCAGTTAAAGAAATTCAGGTTCGACAACTATAGGGCAAAGGCGGGCGATATGGTCCATGTGGAAACGCTGTACGACGGGGAGCCTTTCCTTTACTATTTCAGCAAGGTCATCTATAGTTTTCCGGTAGCGGATGCAGCCGATGGCCATGCCGTCAAGAATTATCGCCGGGAAAGGTTGGTGGACAAGCTGAACGTCAGCGCCGAGATTGACATTCCCGCAGATGCACAGGGTACCGTGACCTCATATGCGCAGACGTCCTCCCCCGAGGGGATTTTTTTCGCCCATAATTTTAGGGGACATCCGGCATATTCCGGTTCGGACGGAGACCAGAAGGTCCGCCATAAACATGTACTGAGCCTGATCGCTTTCCAGGTACATTTTATCGTCACCGATATATTCGCGGGCAAACTGGTGGATGAGGGGGTGATCGATATATCCATTGTTGACGCAGGCGCCGAGGCGTCCGGCGACATCATGCAGGACCCCCGTGTAAAGCCGCTCGAATATCTTGTTTTCCTGCTCAAGAAAGTATGGTGCTACTATTACGATCAGGCGGAGCAAAACAATCCGGATTTCCCCAATAAGCAGCTGCCGGAAGCTATTTTGGAGGGATATGACCTTGAGCGGCTCTGGTCCTATTACCGGGGGCTGGTCAACCTATATGACACGCTCTATGTCCTGGATTTTGGCGGGGATGTCGTGGGGCATAGCAACCGGGTGTTTCTGGACCTGTTGGCGGCAATCCCGGATCCGGCCTTTCTTTCTTTTCCCTATGCGGGCCTGAAGGCGATCATTACCCTATATCTCAAACGCAATAAGCTGACCGAACAGGAAGAGCAGGTTCTGGTCAAGACCGTGGTAGCGATAGCCAAGGGCGGCACGCAAAAGGAAGATTTTCTTAGCTACCTGCTACAGGTCGAGGTAGGGACATCCCTGACCAACTATGAAGTGCTCTACCGCCTGCTGGACGATGCCCGGTTGGAGCGGTATACGATCATCAACTGGTTCGTTGAGGAGCGGCCGAACCGAAAGCACTATGTATATGCCGTACACGAGATATGGAAAGGTTCGCGTTATGACTGGAGTGCCGCAGGGGAGGGACAGGATTTCTGGAAGGACAACCCTGCATTTAACGAAAATGTCGTGATCGAGATGCTCTCCTCATCGGCCGACTGGACAGCGGGGAAGATAGCGATCGACCGTCCGGCCAAGGTATTTGACCTGCGGACGCGGCTATCGGGCCAATTTGTTGCCATCGAGGCCTGTGCGAGCTACGATAGCATAACAGTCTATTCCAGTACCACGGTGGGTACATCGGTATCCACGGTACAAAAAGTTGCCAAATACGAGCCTCTGGGCGAGTATCACCTGTACCAGCCCATTATCCTTGTCAATTTTGGAGCCGATCAGGACCTGGAGCTGAGCGGTTCCGCAGTATACCCATCTTTTCTGCTGTATTACGCACAGGAATATGAGCGGCTGAAAGATTTCGATGCATTGGGCGACTTGGCCCTGAACATCGCCATCGAAGCTGCCCTGTTCTTTGGTACGGGTGGAGCCGGTACCTTGCGGCACCTAAGGCACCTGAAATATATCACAAAATTGGGACGGGCACTGAGCGGAAGCGCGGGACTGGACGCCAATACCGCTGTGCTGGTCTGGCGGGGACTGTGGGCCGGGGGGGAGACATTATCGATGCTCGCAGGGTCGCTGGCCAATGTTGGGGTCTATCTGGGCACCGTGGAGGACGATCCCGCAGGGCAGGAGTTCTGGAAAAAAATGCAGGTGCTGATGTTCCTGGCGGTACTGTGTACGGCCGGCGTGACGGCCGGTGCCAACCGGATGGCAGCAAATGCGGCGGCGGATGCCTATGCAGCCTACCGGCTGCTGCCCGCGGGTACGGGCGTCAACAAGGATGTGGCCGAGCTGATCGGCCTGTTCCAGTCGGCGCGCCTGAGCAGCCTGGACCGCTTTGACGATTTCCTTATCGACAACAATGCCCTTATCGTGCGGAGCTGGCTCTTTGACAATCCCCGGCTGGCCGAAAAGACGCGCATGCTGTTTATCAACCACTACGGGCTGACCAAAAATGAAGAATTGCTCCTGCTCAATGACAGCCATGTGCTGGAGGTCTGGCTCCGGCTGGTCGAAACGGGGGTGGACCGTCCGCTCAAACAGCTGTCGGTCCTTTTGGCACTGGCCAAAGAGGAGAAGCGCATGAACCAGGTCATCCAGCTCTATGAGCAGCTCAATGCCCGTCCGGTATTCGAGAACCTGGAGCCCAGGATGTGGCAGGACATCATGGAAGAGTTTATATTCAGGTTCAACATGACGCAGTCCCAGCAGGTTGCCCGTCAGCTCGGGGAGCGGCCCAGGCTGTTCACGGAGCTGATGCTGACCCATTTTAGCAAGATAAAGCGGAACGACCTGGACAAGTTCCGTGTTGCGGATATCCTCAATATTATGCGCGTGGGGCTGAGTGACATTATGGTTCAGTTTTTGACTATCAAGAATGCAAGCTCGCGGGCAGCCATGGCAAAGCGGTTCCGGCCCGGTGTCGCCAGCCATCAGAACATCTCCGAGGAGCGGATCGTTTCGCTGACAAGGGGTACTGCCCCCGAGCTAAATGGTATGGACCTACAGATGGCAGACAGTTCCCAAACGCCAAATATTTTACTGACCCGGGTGGGGATCTATCAGGGTGGAGTGGAGGTGGAGCAGCCGGCCGGCTGGACGGTGTACCTGTCCTCTAATGGCGTCAAACACCTGTTCAAGGACGGTAAAGCACCGGATTTTATAAAGGAAATAGCGCCTGCCGACAGGGAAAAGTTCCATGTATTCAAACAGCAGGCGATCGATAAAAAGGGGATCTCGCGGCGTGAAGACACGGAGATGAAGTTTATCTTTAACTTCCTGAAAGAATCATGGGATAAGGGCGACCACTTTATTATCGAGATGGAGAGTAGCCTTAAGGTCTGCAGCAGCTGTGAGGCCTATCTGGTGTACCTGCAAAAATTGGCGGAACAGTACGGCAAGAAAATAGAGATCCATCTGAAAGACAATTATGAGATTAGGGCATTTAAGAATTTAAAGAAATAAGATTATGGAAATTAAATATCTGCAGTTATTGAGGGATAACCCAGAGGAATATCCCAAAAACAAAGAAGGTAGAAAGCACCCAATAGAACCTTTTTCTATTGTTGAGATCGAACAGCTGGAATCGGCCTATAATTCGGGGAAGAAGTTTCCCCTGGCCCTGCGGGAGCTATTATTCCTTGCGGGAGAAGACTGTTACGTTTTGGAATATGGGTACAAAGGCAATATGGAGAGCGTACAGCGGATTGTCTGGGGAAATCTGGCACGGGAGAGCAAAGTGATGCCGCGTCCTTTTCTGGCGATTGACATATACAATATGTTGGACCAGTTCCTATTTGTCTTTCTGGATGAAGGGGATGATCCGCCTGTGTATGAAGGTTATTATGATCCGGAGGCATTGGGGGAAAGCAGCCTATACCGTAAAATACAGCCTAGCCTATCGACTTATATAAATATTTGTGTTGCGGATGTACAAGCTGGAGGGAGCGCATTTTAGCGGGGCCTAGCTCGGTAACTATCTGTGGGATATTGTTCTTGCCTTGGTATTGGGCGGTATCTTTCCGCCAGCCATCAGGGCATCTCCGAGGAGCGGAGCGTTTCGCTGACAAGGGGTACTGCTCCCGAGCTAAATGGTATGGACACACTGCTTAAGGAAAGTAGGAGAACGCCAAATATTTTACTGACCTGGGTGGGTATCTATCAGGGCGGAGTGGAGGTGGAGCGTCCGGCCGGCTGGACGGTGTACCTGTCCTCTAATGGTGTCAAACACCTGTTCAAGGACGGTAAAGTACCGGATTTTATAAAGGAAATAGCACCTGCCGACAGGGAAAAGTTTCATGTATTCAAACAGCAGGCGATCGATAAAAAGGGAATCTCGCGGCGTGAAGACACGGAGATGAAGTTTATCTTTAACTTCCTGAAAGAATCATGGGGTAAGGGTGACCACTTTATTATTGAGATGGAGAGTAGCCTTAAGGTCTGCAGCAGCTGTGAGGCCTATCTGGTGTACCTGCAAAAATTGGCGGAACAGTACGGCAAGAAAATAGAGATCCACCTGAAAGACAATTATGAGATTAAGTCATTTGAGAATTTAAAGAAATAAGATTATGGAAATTAAATATCTGCAGTTATTGAGGGATAACCCAGAGGAATATCCCAAAAATAAAGAAGGTAGAAAGCACCCAATACGACCTTTTTCTATTGTTGAGATCGAACAGCTGGAATCGGCCTATAATTCAGGGAAGAAGTTTCCCCTGGCCCTGCGGGAGCTATTATTCCTTGCGGGAAATTCCTGTTATGTTTTGGAATATGGGTACAAAGGCAATATGGAGAGCGTACAGCGGATTGTCTGGGGAAATCTGGCCCGAGAGAGCAAAGTGATGCCGCGCCCTTTTCTGGCGATTGACATATACAACATGTTGGACCAGTTCCTATTTGTCTTTCTGGATGAAGGGGATGATCCGCCTGTGTATGAAGGTTATTATTCGGCGGATTATTGGGAAGGGGACAATGGGGAGTGGTACCGTAAAATACAGCCTACCCTATCGATATATATCAATAGGGTAGTAACGAGAGTACAGGCAGGAGGGAGCGCATTTTAGGGGGGGGCTGGCTCAGTAACTATTTGTGGGATATTGTTCTTGCTTTGGTATTGGGCGGTATCTTTCCGCCAGCCATCAGGGCATCTCTGAGGAGCGCATTATTTCGCTGACAAGGGGTACTGCTCCCGAGCTAAATGGTATGGACACACTGCTTAAGGAAAGTAGGAGAACGCCAAATGTTTTACTGACCCGGGTGGGTATCTATCAGGGGGGAGTGGAGGTGGAGCGTCCGGCCGGCTGGACGGTGTACCTGTCCTCGGATAGTGCCAAACACCTGTTCGAGGACGGTAAAGCACCGGATTTTATAAAGGAAATAGCGCCTGCCGACAGGGAAAAGTTCCATGTATTCAAACAGCAGGCGATCGATGATGAAGGGTATAAGCGAATGAATGACACGGAGATGAAGTTTATCTTTAACTTCCTGAAAGAATCATGGGGTAAGGGTGACCACTTTATTATCGAGATGGAGAGTACCCTTAAGGTCTGCAGCAGCTGTGAGGCCTATCTGGTGTACCTGCAAAAATTGGCGGAACAGTACGGCAAGAAAATAGAGATCCACCTGAAAGACAATTATAGATTTGAGTCATTTGAGAATTTAAAGAAATAAGATTATGGAGATTAAATATCTGCAGTTATTGAGGGATAATCCTGAGAAGTATCCTAAGGATAAAGAAGGTGAAAGATATCCAATAGAACCTTTTTCTATTGTTGAGATCGAACAGCTGGAATCGGCCTATAATTCGGGGAAGAAGTTTCCCCTGGCCCTGCGGGAGCTATTATTCCTTGCGGGAAATTCCTGTTACGTTTTGGAATATGGGTACAAAGGTAATATGGAGAGCGTACAAGAGATTGTCCGTGAAGATCTGGCCCTGGCGAACAAGGTGATATCGCGTCCCTTTCTGGCGATTGACATATACAACATGTTTGACCAGTTTGTTTTTGTCTTTCTGGATGAAGGGGATGATCCGCCTGTATATGAAGGTTATTATGATCCGGAGGACATGGGGGAAAGCAGTCTATACCGTAAAATACAGCCTAGTCTTTCAACTTTGATCAATCGTAAAGTACAACGGGTACAAGCAGGAGGGAGCGCATTTTAGGGGGGGCTGGCTCAGTAACTATCTGTGGGATATTGTTCTTGCTTTGGTATTGGGCCGTATCTTTCCGCCAGCCATCAGGGTATCTCCGAGGAGCGGATTGTTTCGCTGACAAGGGGTACCGCCCCCGAGCTAAATGGTATGGACACACTGCTTAAGGAAAGTAGGAGAACGCCAAATGTTTTACTGACCCGGGTGGGTATCTATCAGGGTGGAGTGGAGTTGGAGCAGCTGGCCGGCTGGACGGTGTACCTGTCCTCCAATGGTGTAAAAGAGTTATTTAAGGACGGCGAAGTACCGGATTTTGTTAAGGATATAGACGTTGCGGACAAAGAAAAATTCAAATAATTAATCAATTTATAAAAACAAATATGGCAAAAATAGAACGCAAAGATCCGATTACGGATGCTGATGTAGATCAAATCATTAAGGCCAATGAGGTCGAAGACCCGAATTCGCCCAATACGCAAGGGGTATCTTTGCGCAGGCTGGTCAAAGCTCTCCGTGACCGGCTGGAGACGGAGATCGTAAATACCAATGAAGATATCGCCAATAAGGTAGATAAGGTGGCCGGTCTGGGACTGTCGGAGCTGAGCTTTACGCAGGCAGATAAAACGGCTATCGATAATTTCAACATCTTGGTGGATGGTGTAGCCACAGAAGCCTATGTCGATGAAAAAGTTAAAGCTGTGTATAAAGTAAAACCTGCTGTTCCCTCTTATCGTGACCTCAACTTGCTGGTAGGTTCGGAGGAAGGGGATGTAAGGAATGTGAATGAAACAGGAGATAATTATGTATGGACCTCAGAATCGGGCTGGGATAAAATAGGCGGAAGAAACCAACGTAAGTTACTTGTCCAGCTTCCTTCCTCCTCCTTCTCTTCGAGTGGTTCCGGTTGGCAAAATTTGGAAAACGGTACTACTGGTAATGATTGGTCATACACCATTCCGGCAGGTACTTTGGGAACTTACGAAGGAACATTGGACATAAAATATGATGCTTCGGCATATGTAAAAGTTACTGATTCAGGACGGGTCTTTGGAATTCGGATGCGTATAAGTCAGGGAGCGAATAATAAGGTTTTTAATGCAATTTATATGGATGGGCATGACTTTTATAGCGCCACGAGAATTATGCTGGATTGTTCCTGGAAAATTATTTATCGCGGCAGTGGGGTTGGTTGGATTACCTCAAAATGTTTAAAATCAGGAGAAGACGGCAGGTTACATAATTATTTCAATTCCCCTGGGGAAGGTATCGGCGGGGATATAGATTTGACAGGGGAATTCACCATAGACTTCCAGACCTATAATCTTGATTCGGACGATGCAGATTATGGTGGCTGGATCTCCATAGAGCAGGCCAATGGCAGGCCCCTCTGAGTTAATGATATGGGACTGAATATACTTTAACCGAGCGTACAGCGGGTACCGGAAGGCTGGTGTATTCGCTTTCTTCCCAGATGAATGGGACAGGGAACAACTGCACAATGAACTCGCTACGCTCGGTTTATTGGTTGGAAAGAAACTTTAGTTGGTATTTATAGCTGTTGGTGATTGCGAAAATATGAAAATTCTGCTTTATACAATTTTGTTTTTTTATTTGATAGGTTAAAAAAATGAAAAATCTTCGGGACAATTTGCCTTTTCGACCGTCATGATATAAAAGTAGTGTTTGACAAGGAATGAAAGTAAATACTACGAATAATCATAAACAGTAAGGTAATAAACTAAATTATTTTAAAGTCTGAGCAGCATGGGCCAAAAAACGATAAGCAAAATAACTGTTATTATTCTGGAGGATGACCCTGCCCACAGAAAACGATTGGAGAATATGGTTAAAAAGGTGGATTTTTTTTGCTATCTCGGTGCGTTTGAAAATCCGCTTGCTGCGCTTCCATTGATTGATACAGGAAAGGTTGAACTGATTTTTTCTGACATTAATATGCCCGAAATGGATGGCATTTCCTTCCTTAAATTTTTGGACAAACCGCCACTTACTGTATTTATTGCCTCCTCTGCTCAGTATGCTGTGGATGGATTTGATTTGAATGTTGTGGATTATATTCTAAAGAGATCCTTGTCCCAAGCGCGCTTCGACAAATGTCTGGAAAGGATAAAGAAAAAATACTATTTATTCGATTCATTGAATAATTCCGTGATGGTCAAAGATGGTCAAAAGACATTTTTCCTAAATCCGAATACCATCTACTATATCAGTGCTCATCGCGATTATATTCAGGTCAAAACAATCAGTTCTGAAAACCTCTATATGTGTACGATGAAAGAAGCTGTAGAACGTTTTGGAGCTTTCGACTTTATGCAGGTACACCGTTCATATCTTATCAATATAAATTATATTGAAGCAATCGGACCGCTTTCTGTGGGAACTCTAAAAGCACGCTTGAAACATTTAAATGTTGAGATTCCAATAGGACCCAGTTACCGCGAAAGTCTATTTAAGCGATTGAATGTGAAAAATGGGTGAGGTTTTGGCTTGACCGGTAATCCGATTGGCAGTATCCCTCTAAGTTTGATCTGAAATAACTAGGGTTAAAAGCGATCTGAAATGAACCTCGATGATCAAGAAGGTACTCGGTATAATTACTGCCATCATCTCCGGATATCAAAAGAAAAAGCCCGGAGAGGAATCAACCGGGCTTAGAGATTATATAAGGGGAATAATACTTGCTTAAAAAAGTGAAGACCTAGTCTTCATCGGTGATAATGTCATCACCATCTAACTCGAAACCTTCACCAAGAAAGGTATGCTCTAGTTCGAATAATTCTGAATCTTTAATCATTTTATTTCTTATTTTTTGATATTCAAATTTATCACTCTTATTTAAGTTTATCGTCAATATAACATGAAGTTTCTGTTAAGGCGACAATTATATCTTTTTGAGTGCAATATCTAGTTTTTGCGCCTGGATGATCCGGCTAAAAAACTCTTTTAGATCAAAATATTCTTCGGGCAGATATAGCGGTTTATTAAATTGTGTTGCACTCTCAATAAGTAAGGTATTCGGATCTGAATTGCTGACTTTAAAAATATAGCGGGCTGCCCGTTCAGGTAGCGCCATACTGATGTTTTTTAATTTTGTCTCGGGAGCGTATGTATACCCTTTTGGCAATTTGATTTCCATATAGCTTTCTTCCTGGATCAAGGATCCAAAATCAATCGGGTAATTCCGTTCGGTCAGATTAAAAGGATTTTTGGTGGTTTTGCTTTCAATGTAAGGATTGAATGCGAGCTGGTCATTTTGTAAGTTGGCAAAATTTTCAATCTCGATTTCAAACTCTTCAGCGAGGGGTTTGTCTAAAGAATCCCGATTGGAGACTTTAAAGCTATTGATTTTGATACGGTTGTTTTCCTCATCCCATTTTTCGTAAAATTCCTCTTCTGAATTGCTGCCCTGTAAACGTTCACGCATTCTTGATGCCATATAACCATTACGGGAGGTTACCCATTTTCCTTTTAATGTGCCATTCTCCATGAGCTCACCGAAGAAGAAATTACTTTGTGAAGAGGGGAGCTTTGACTCGAGTTTCACCCAGTCAGACTCGCCAGTCAAGGGAATAGAACGGCCTTGGTAGTTGACGCATTTTAAGGGGATATTTCCGAAGGGTTCATAGGGAGAGGTTGCATCTAATAGATAGTAGTCTTCGCCGATTTTTACCTGGGCCACAACATGGTTGAATTCGGATATTGCAGGAGCATACAGTCCAGCATAGCCGTTGTCGCGTGTAGATAAAATAACTGGAATAGCATCTAACTGGGCATAACGCAATGCATTGACCAATCCGAGATTGATGTCGGCACTATTACCTGTTCTTTTTTCAAGTGCTTCTTTGATGTTTTTCGCATAGATCGAGTGCTTATTGTTCCATTTGATCCGTTTCTGAAAATA
>Ga0213829_1000652_pt1 | contig 30443 bp, 17 predicted proteins | sample MC6MC0896MG_FD_180665 | JGI IMG/M metagenome (GOLD analysis project Ga0213829, IMG submission 180665) | Enriched soil aggregate microbial communities from Iowa State University, Ames, United States - MC6-MC0896-MG | ecosystem: Environmental > Terrestrial > Soil > Unclassified | place: USA: Iowa...
TTTCCGCCAAATCTGAAATAGAAGATAGACAGTGGATTATTCGTTTTATGCAGGATGTGGATATTACGGATATTCTGGATAAATATATGATGCAAGATCTGGAACAATATTTATCGTTACCATTGGAACCCTATTCAGCAACCAAAACATCCTATTACCTGGAACTGATATCGACAAATTTTCTGTCGCTAGACTTCAAGAAACGCGATCTATTAATCAGACGCTCTATTTATGAAATAGCTAAAATCTTAGATTATCTCAACGTATTTCTTGGATCGATTAAGTCTCAGCATCCTACAAAAAGTATTATTGTCGATTATTGCAATAAAATTGATTGTGTACTGGAAGATATTAATCGGGAGGAATTTGATAAACTCTTGAAAAATAAGCTGCCCCTAGAGCTGATGATTAAATACGATTATCTGTTCAGAAATATAAAGCGAAATACGATACAGGAAGTTTTTGAGGTTTTATATCAGCTGGACGCCTTATTTGGTGTGGCCCAAGCAACCAAAGGTAAGCACCTTAATTTCCCTAAAATTGATGATCAAAATCTAGGTTCCGAAATGATTAAAATAGGTGCAGCGTACAATCTTTTTCTAGAAGATCCGGTTAAGAATGATATTGAAATAAAAAGAGGTGGTAACTTATGGTACCTTACGGGCGCGAATATGACGGGCAAGTCTACCTTATTGAAAACCATTGGAACCTGTGTGTATTTGGCACATCTTGGCTTTCCTGTCCCTGCGGATGCTATGGAAACTGTGCTCTTTGATGGGATCTCTGCGACAATAAATCTAGGAGATAATATTAACGCTGGTGCGAGCCATTTTTTTAATGAAGTACTTCGCGTAAAACACTTAGCTGAATTACTCGCTGAGGGTAAAAAGATGTTTGTGCTGATGGATGAGCTATTTAAGGGCACAAATCACAATGATGCCAGTGAGGCAACCTTAGAACTCATCAACTGTCTTCACAAATTTGACAATAGTATATTTTTATTATCTTCCCATATCACTGAAATTTCTTCTGTGCTAGCGGGAGAGGGCACCGTAATGAAACACTTGGGTGTCAGGCTGGATGAGGAAAAAGGACTCCTGTTTACCTACCAGCTTGCCGAAGGTGTGGCCGAAGATAAACTAGGTATGTGGCTCCTGCGGCGAGAAGGTGTATTTGATATTTTGCGGAAAGCCAAGTCACAGCAATGATTACAATAACGTAAAAAGTCCAAAAATTGGGCGATTCAAATTTACCTTCTCCATAGAGTTTTCCAGGAGATAGTATAAATGGCCCTTGATATTGCGTCGATGGGAGCATATTATCTTTGAAATGAACCCCCCACATAAAGGGTTCAATAGCACTGACTTTTCCATTAAATGTGAATTCTCCATGGACAATTTTGGTAGAGTCAATTTGCTGACCCCGTTTTAATCCTTCCCCATGCCGGAGATAGATCCAGCCGCTGTCGTAGTCCGTTAATTTTCCTGAAACAGTGTAATTTCCAGTGGAATCTTGAGGAGAGAAATGATTAGCTTGTACTAATTGGAGGGACAATATTGTGATGACAGGAATTGCCACTACATGAGGCAACAAAAACGTTTGTTTGAATAGGCTTATTTTCTTCATAAAATTAATTTTGAACTTGGTGATTTTTTTTGAATGTCTTGATCGTGTTAATATTGTTCCGATTTTAAATTCTAACTAATTGCTTTAATAATATGTCGATTCGAGACGCTATATCCCAAGTTTATTTTTAATTAAAACGTTGAATATTATGATAAGATCTAATTGACGCTTGCAAATAAAACACCGATAATGGTCAAATTTGACCTAGTTGTGTCGCTGGTATATTTTAAACTTTACATAAAAATAGATGGATTTGGTTTGACCTTTCCTATTCCCTAATTATGTAATGAAACAGATAGCACATCATTTTGATCAATTATTTAAAGAATATCATCAGCGATCCTTTTTGTTTGCGAAATCTTTTGTCCATATTGACGCCGTGGCAGAAGATATAACAGCTGATGCCTTACTGGCGACCTGGGAACGGATGCAGTTGGAGACCTTGTTATCTCCAAAATGTTTTTTATTACGTGTTATTAAAAATAAGGCTTTAGATTATTTGAAACACCAACGCATTCATCGCCAACTGATAGGATCGTTGGATAATTGTGATGAAAGAGAACTTCAACTGCGTATTGATGGCTCGAATGAATTAAATGAGGGCCGTATTTTCTTTAAAGAAATCCAAAAAATTACAGCTCAAACTTTAGAGCAGATGCCTACAAAAACACGTGAAGTCTTCGAACTGAGCCGTCATCAATACATCAGTGGTAAGGATATCGCTCAACAAATGGGGATTTCGCTAAAAGGCGTGGAGTATCATATCACGAAGGCACTTAGAGTCCTAACACTAAATCTGAAGGATTATACGGTTGCTTCTTAGTAATTTAGATCTTATAATTCAAATAGAATGCGATGTATAATCTGGGAATAGATAAAATAATATTAGGTACAGCAGGATTGGGGGGCGTATGGGGTGCGGTAGACCCTGATGAATCTGTGCAGGCTATTCATGAGGCATTATCTCATGGTATACGTGCTTTGGATACCGCTCCGGCTTATGGAGATGCGGAGTCCATTGTCGGGCAGGCCCTGGAACTATGGACTGGCGAAAGACCTGTAATTAGTACAAAAGTTGGTCGATTAAAAAGTTATGTCGCTACCGAAGCTAAATACGATTACTCCACTGCCGGTATGCAGCGTAGTGTAGACGAAAGTTTAAAGACACTTGGGATATCAACTGTTGATGTACTTTTTTTACATGAACCTGCTGTATTGACTGCGGATAACGCTGAAAGGGTAATTTCAGCTATAGAGCATTTTAAAGAACAAGGATTGGTCAAAAAAATTGGTGTCGGCGGAAATCCCCCTAGTTGGTTCCTACCATTTCTGAAAGAAGGTCGATTTGATATTCTGATGGAATATAATAAGCTGAATGCGTGTAGTATAGAAGCGCTCCAAAATAGCATACCTATATGTCAACAGACCCAAACGGAATACTATGCGGCGAGTCCACTGAATATGGGACTTCTAGGTTGTAAGTTTCAAGAGTTTTCACAGCGCATACCTGATTGGCTCGACGTTCGCACGGTTGAACAAGCGCGACGAATTCAGGCTATTGCAGAACGGAATAACTTACCATTGGAAGTGCTCGCATTACGATTTTTATTGAATATGAATACCGTATTCAAAATAGTCCTGGGAGCAGCTAACAGGCAACAACTGCAGAATTCTTTAGACGCAATCAAACAAGGCATACTGCCAGTCAATATTTATAACGAAATCCTTCAAACGTTTAATGATAATAAATGAATAGAATAGATCAGGAGATTTTTAATATCCAAAAAGTCAGTATTCGAGTTTTGGAACCTGTTGCCAACATAACTCCTTTTCAGGATGCAACGATGGGGCCGTTTCCAAGTTTTGGCATATCCGTTATTCGCATCGAAGATGCTGAGGGATTCGTAGGAGAAGCACCCGTTTATAATAGTTATACTAATATCTTGGAAACCTGCCTATTTCCCATATTGTTCCATTGTGAAGGTTTAACATATGCAGAATTTTTTCCTAAGTTGTACTGGTCTATTCGAAATGAAGGGTTTAAAGGTGCGGCATCAGCTCTTTTAGGACAAGTGGATATGGCTTTATATGATTTGGCAGCCAGGCGTCGTAATCTACCATTATATCGTTATATCGGGGGCAATCGGAATAGTGTAAAAATCTATGGAAGCGGTGGTGGAACCAATTATACATTGCAGCAACTGGAAAAGGAAGTTGCGCTTTTCCTGGATGCTGGAGTAGATTGTTATAAGATGAAGATTGGAAAGGACTTCGGTACAAATGTGGCTGCCGATATCGAACGCGTGAAATATGTACGCAAACTGACTGGAAAAGACATGCGCGTAGCGGTGGATGTCAATCAGATATGGTCTTGCGCGGAGGTGTTTAGATTTTTGGATGCCATTGGTGAGGATGAATTGGCTTGGCTCGAAGAACCGATACATTCAGCGGCGTATGATCAGATTGAGGAGCTTTGCAAGCGTACGTCAGTTCCCGTAGCTTATGGCGAATCTGAGCGGACCTCTAAAATATTTCCGATGCTTGCCAATTGTGGGATAAAACATTTACAGCCTGTTCCAACCCAATTTGGTGGAATAAAAGAATGGATGGAAGTCCGGGATTTATGTGCGGATCGCAATTTGCAATTATCTTCTGGTGGTTATTCCTTATATTCTAGCTTTTTAATGACCACAGCCAAAGAAACCGGCATGATAGAATATCTGTATTCACTGATGTATGGCTTAGAAAAGTATTTTTTGATTCGTCCGTCATTAGAAAATGGACAGTTCCATTTACCAGAATCGGATGGATTGCCCGTACGTATCAATTGGGATTATTGCCTGAAGGAAAATAAGGTGCTAAGGGAGCAGGTCTGGTTAAAGAAGGATGTCCCAGGATACAATCCATTGGTCAGTATGTAATACAATAAAAAGCGAATCTGATTATGAATTTAACATTTAATTATATTGATTACCTAGTTTTAACAATATATGCTTTAGTTCTTTTATATGTAGGTTTTCGTTTTTCAAGAAAAGAGAAAAATCAACAGGATATATTTCTGGGGGGGCGTTCCTTAAAATGGTGGCAGATTGGATTCTCTATTTTTGGAGCTAATGCCGGACCAACGATGTTAATTGGATTTGCCAGCATTGGTTTTTCGCATGGAATTGTTGCGAGTAACTTCGAATTATTGGCTTGGATCTTTCTAATGTTATTGGCTATGGTTTTCTTGCCTTATTATCTAAAAACCAAGATTAATACTATACCACAGTTTTTGTTGATTCGTTTTGGCAAAAGGTCTTATAATTTTCTGATCGTCTATAGCCTGATTTCCATTTTAGTCGTGTGGCTGGGCAGCGCCCTGTACGCTGGGGGCTTGCTCATTTCAGGGATTTTCGGCTGTCAGTTATTTACAGCAATCGTTATTATTGGTGTCGTCGCAACAAGTTTTACTGCGATAGGCGGATTGAAAGCTGTTGTCCGTACAGGTGTCTTCCAGTCCATTATCATTATTGTATCGTCGATCATTTTGACGTTCCTTGGTTTTCAGAAGATTGGTCATCTCGATGCGTTGATCAACCAAACTCCTGCATCGTATTGGAAATTATTTCTACCTGCATCAAATCCCGAATATTCATGGGTTGGCATCGTGTTGGGCTATCCTGTCGTAGCCATATATTATTGGTGTGCCGACCAGACGATCGTACAGAAGGTTTTAGCTGCGAAGGACTTAAAAGAGGGACAGTATGGAGCTTTATTTATCGGTATACTTAAGATTATCATGCCGATTATATTTATTTTGCCCGGTATCATGTGTTTCGTATTATTTAAGGATACTGCTCCGGATAATGCCTACATTACTATGATCAAACAATTGATGCCGCATGGTCTTTTGGGATTGAGCGTAGCGGCGCTGATTGCCTCTTTAGTAGATACGGTATCATCAAGCCTGAATTCCTTTTGTACCGTTTTTACGTTAGATGTTGTTCCGCAATTTAAAGTGTTGGATAATAATCAGCAGCGACGTATGGGAAAATGGGTGACTGTCATAGTTGCGCTGGTGGGAATTGGCATAGCGATGCTATTTTCTTATTCTGGAAAAGGTTTTTTTGACCTAACGCAAGGTTTGGTTTCCATTTTAGCACCACCATTGGCCGTTGTTTTTTTATGGGGAGTGATCTGGCGCGGAATTAACGGGAAAGCAGCCGAAGTTGTCTTATATGGAGGCGGTCTAATTTGTTTGATCCTAGGGGTTTGCCATGTCTTAAATTATCCTTACCGAGGTTTCTGGCCGCATTTTCTCATGCTTTCTTTTTATATTTTTGTAGCTTTGAGTGTGATCATTGTGGTGGTATCTTTCTTGACCAAATCCAATGGAAATTCGGAGCTGCCGACCTTATTCGATGGATCGAATGCAAAAGAGTCTGGTCAATCTCGCTCAGTTTGGTTGACTTGGGCTGGACTAGCCTTTGTCATGATCATGATTTATATTTATTTTAATTGACCTTATTCGTGGAAAATATCACTAGCCCATGAATAACATGGCGAAGTGGAGATTGAATAGAAGAAAGCTCATTTAGTAAAATTAAACGAAAGTAAAGATGAAAATGTTGGTTTGCCTAATTATATTATGCACTTTAATGACATTTGTTATGTGCAAAGGGGAGGGATCAACACCCAATGTACCGCAATACGAAGAGCATGTCTTTGTTGTCAATATTGTCGACAATCCAGAAAAATTAAAGGAATATCTGACTTACCATAGTCATGTTTGGCCAGAAGTGGAGTCAGGTTTTAAGAAAGCAGGCTATGAACGGATCGCATTATATCGTTTCGATAAGCTCATTGTGATGACAGTTAGTATCCCAGCGGGTGCTAACCTTGATCAAATGGGTAAGCTTGCCGAATCCTACAGTCCTAAATGCGCCGAATGGAACGCGCTGATGGATACCTATCAACAAGGTGTCAGCGGTACCGCAGCTGGACAAAAATGGGCCGAAACGAATCTCTTTTATGAATTTAAACATAAATAGCTTCTGGTGTGCGATATTGCTTTAGAAAATCCCGGGGGGAACTCCCCTTAACATCTTTAAAATGTTTGTTAAAATTTGAAATATTATTGTAACCACTTTTGTAGCAGGTCTCTGTGATATTGTACTTTCCTTCCATCAATAATTTTGCGGCGTGACCAATGCGTATCTCTTTGATAAAATCCACTAAGGTCCTGTTTGTTTGCATTTTGAAGAACCGACAAAAGGCAGAGGAAGACATAGGCACTATAGAGGCTACATCTTGTAGCGTTATGTCCTCTCTAAAATGCTTGAATATATAGTCGAAAACCCGGTTAATACGATTGGCATCTGTCGAATTTTCAATGATATTGAAGGATGGCGAAGATAATGTCTTATATGAATTGGATAAGGCAAGTTTGTCTAAGAGCTGTAGCATCAATACCGCGCGGGACAGCCCTGTGGCAACCAACATCTCATTGAGAATATCTTTCGCCTGTCTAACTATAGGTCCAGAAAATAGAACTCCTTTTGCAGCATTGATAAACAATTGATTCAGAAGAATTGCTTCGGGTTTGGTCAGAAAATCTTTACCCAAAAAATCAGGATAAAAATGAACGATGGATGCCGTAGCCGGTTTATCCTTATCGATTGTATTATAATATTGCCAGCAATGCGGAAGATAGCTTCCTAACAATACCAATTCATCACCTTCAAAATCCTCAATGTGATCGCCTATAAACCGTTTCCCCATACAGTTACTCAGTAAGACAATCTCAAAGTTGAGATGTGACTTTAATGAAGTGTATTTTTTGATTTCAAGTTCTTCACTACGAACAGTAAACGACTGATCCGGTGGGAAAGTAAAGTTTTCATAAATATGCTGCATCATAATAAAAGCCTTAAATGGGTTTAAAAATCATAATATTATAGCAACCGGTTGCATAACTAGGTTAAAGGTAAGAAAAAAAAATATGAAAGTATAAAATTGACGCATCTTGTATGTAAAATGTTTAATGCAAAAAAACATTACAAAAGAGCAAATTACTGGTGGTTCTCGTTATTTATTATCCTGAGATTTATTCCTGTCATCAATTATGAAAAATAAAGACTTATAAATAACCAAGTTCACTATTGTCTTTTCTTTCGAGACTAGGGGACCCTGAATACAGATAATTATGAAAAAAGCGAAATTAACACAGTTTCAAAATTGGCACAAAAGCACAAAGAATGCCGTGCTCTTTTGTGCTTTGGCTGTCGCCTCCAGTCCCATGGAAGCGGAAGCAAGAGCAATTTTAATGGAGGGTGAGCATCAGGAAATAGTTGCATCTGATCATGCTCAGGATGACATCATTGCAAATGGTCGCGTAGTTGACAAGGACGGGCAACCTATGATCGGTGTATCCGTTTCTGAAAAGGGGAAGCGAAATCAACAGACTACGGATAAAAATGGTCGTTATCAGATCAAAGTATCTTCATCCGGAGTATTGGTTTTTACCTATGTTGGACATGAAACCGTGGAGCAAGCTGTTGGAGGGCAAAGGACGCACGATGTTTCAATGAAAGAAGGAAGGAGCGATCTGAATGAGGTTGTAGTAGTCGGATATACAACGCAGAAAAAATCATTGCTTACAGGGGCCATTTCGACAATGAAGGTCGATGAACGGATGAATGCTATTCCAACAACTTCTGCTGGAAATCTTCTTATAGGTAGATTGCCAGGCGTGAATGTAAGTACAGTAAACGCTATTCCCGGGCAGCAGCCGAGTATAAGTATACGTACACGTTCATCAACTAATGATCAAAATGTGACTTATGTCATTGACGGTGTGGTTCGGGGAGCGGGGGATTTCAATAACCTTAGTCCAAATGAAATCGATGAGATCTCCGTATTAAAAGATGCGGCATCGGCAGCGATTTATGGTTCGCGTTCCGCTGGGGGGGTCATTCTTGTAACCACCAAGAAAGGAATGCAGGGTAAGCCAGTTTTTAACTATTCAACGGGGTACAGTGTCGATACCCGTACAAAGAATGTTAGTTTGACCAGTGCCGTACAGGCAGGCGAGCTATATAAACGAATCAACGGCGCTGCTGACCCAGCAGGGTGGGCTTGGTCACAAGAAGAATTGGATCATTATAAGACACTAAACAATGGCTGGGGGTATGATCAGCTGGAAACTGTGTGGCGTAATCCGTCTACACAGACGCATAACCTTAGTGTGAACGGGGGGAATGATAAAGTACGTTATTTCGGTGCGGGATCCTATGTGAAGCAGAAAGGATTTTTGGATCCCATGACCTATGATAAATATAATTTACGGATGAATGTAACTGCTGATATTACAAATGATCTGGAGTTGTTTACTGGAATAGCACTTTATAATACGTTCACAGGGAATGTTGCCGATAATGCAGATCCCGCTGACACTTATGGTAAATTGCGGATTTGGCAGCCCGATCAGCCTGTATATACAAATAATGGACAATATGTGGATTATGGCTGGATTGGCAATGTCGGAGCACGTGTTAGTGGTGCGAGCGGCTATAATAAGCAGGCCATGTTGAAGCCTCAGATGATTGTGAGTGCAACTTATAAAGCCCCATTTTTGGAAGGGTTGAAAGCAAAAGTTACGTACAACCGGAGTTGGACAAATGATCTCCGTAAAATATTCTACACCAATTATAATATGATGGTAATGAAGCGAAGTGGAACCAATGGGCGTATTATCTCTACAGATGACAATGATGTTATAAATGTAAAAAAATCGACATGGGTGGGGAAAGATTATATTGAAAGGAAATCGACATGGAGTGATGACAAACAATTCAATGTTCAATTGAATTACGACCATGTATTTAATGATGTACATCGTGTATCTGGTGCTCTAGTAACGGAATGGTATGAAGGGGCTGGATCAGGTATCACTGGCGGAAGAGAAACTTTTCCGGTTTATCTGACGGATCAATTCTGGGCAGCTAGTAGCGCACGCGCTGACGGATGGGCTAATGGTGACACCGATTGGGTAAGTGGTCGGATGTCTTATATCGGTCAGTTTAATTATGCTTATGCGGATAAGTATTTGCTTGGATTTTCTTTCCGTGAAGACGGTTCCATGAACTTTGCACCGGATAAGCGCTGGGGATTTTTTCCTGCAGGATCTTTGGGCTGGGTTATTTCAGAAGAAAAGTTTTTTCATAAATCACTAGTGCAATTTATGAAATTTAGAGGTTCCGTTGGTTTAACGGGAAATGATGCAGTAGGAGGATGGCAATGGCAGGAATCTTATAAGGCGGGTAGTTCTGCCTATTTTGGTACGAGCCCTTCACAGTCAGTTGGACTTAGCTATGGCAGTGTGGTCAATCCTAATTTAACTTGGGAAAAAGCATTGAGTTATAATGCGGGATTGGATATGAATTTCTTGAAAAACTGGAATATTTCCCTTGATTACTGGTATCGCAATTCGTACGATATTTTAGGCAATCGCCAAACGACTTTACCATCGACATTTAGTTTGTCCATGCCTGCCGAGAATTACGCTAAAATTAAGGCCCAAGGTTTTGATTTAACATTGGGATACCATAAGGATCGCCCGACCTATTCTTACCATGCCGATTTAACGATGTCTTATGGTTGGAATAAAGTGATTACACAGGATTATGCACAAAATGCCCAATGGATTGATATTCCAGTAGGAAAAAGCCTCAGCACGATCAAAGGCTGGGAATTTGATCGCATTTTGCGCACCCAGGCGGATGTGGACGCTTTTGTTGCGGCCAATCCAAATTATAAACATAGTGGGTTGTCACCTGCGTTGGGGATGATGGTTTATAAAGATCTGAGTGGACCGAATGGTAAACCCGATGGCGTGATTGACGATTGGGACCGTGTAATGTTAAAACCCAATAATTACCCTATTGTATACGGTTTAAACTTGGGGGGCAGCTGGAAAGGTTTACATATAGACATGATGTTGTCGGGACGTCTTGGCGAGAAAAAATCGATGGGAGATCTAAACGGTGGGGTTGAATGGAACCGGATGTGGGATCAGTGGTATTCAGATAGCTGGACAGCAGAGAACCCGAATGCTACATTGCCAAAGCGGGTAAGTGCCAATAATCCGGCTACGTACCGGACAACCAGCTCTTTTTGGTTGAAAAATGGCAGCTTTATGCGGATGAAGTACCTGACCGTCAGTTATGATTTGCCGAAAGGAAAGTTCTATAACAAGGTGTTTGATAATGTGCGGATTTTTGCTACCGGTACCAATCTCTTTGTGCTCAGTCCTTTCAATAAATATTATGATCCGGAGATTGGGGGCGGAAATGCATTCCCTGTACTGCGTTCGTATAATTTTGGTATCGATGTTAAATTTTAAATGTTTTGCGAAATGAAATCTAAAAAATTAATATATGGACTCTTCCTGGCGTTTTTGACCAGCTGTAGTTTAGATTATAAAAATACAGGTGCAATCAATCCCGACAATGTTTGGATGGATAAAATCATGATTAATTCCTACTTGACTGACGTTTATGGGAAAATGATGCCTGGATGGTCCCCTTCGGCCAACGGCACCGACGAGGGTATGAATGGCCCCACAAGTATGGGAGACTTTGCTCGGGGGCAGATTACTATCGATAATCAGGGACAAAAATTGGATTATGGCAATATAGACCGGATCAACTTTTTCTTGGATAAGATGGAAAAAGTAACTGTACTTTCAGATACTGAGAAGAAACCAATGATCGGTCAGGCGCTATTTTGGAGGGCCTGGGATTATTGGGGTAAAGTGTGGAATGTGGGCGGTGTGCCATTAATTCTTCATTTTCAGGATGTAACCAATGTCCCTTCCTTATTTGTATCGCGCAACTCGACAGCAGAGTGTATGAATCAGATTCTGAAAGACCTCGACGATGCTATTGCTTCTTTGCCGGATACTTGGACGGGAAATGACTACGGTCGCATTGACAAAGGTACAGCGATGGCATTTAAAGGACGTGTACTTTTGCGCTATGCTAGTCCTCTATTTAACCCTACCAATGATCAAAAACGGTGGGATGCGGCCTATAAGGCCAATAAAGATGCAGTTGATTTTTTAAAGAGTATGGGTAAGGGCTTATATGAAGGTAAATTTGAAGATATTTGGTATAATGAGCGCAATAAAGAAGTGATTATGCTAAACCAATATTATATGCCTGATCATAAGCTTGATCAAAAAAATATTCGCCCCGAACCATTGACAAAGGATGGAGCAAATGATAATCAGACGATTTTTCCTTTGTTGATGGCATATCCTAAAAAGGACGGAACACCCCTAAAGTTGGATCTTAATCGTTTGGCTAATGACCCCGCATATAATGAGCAATTTATGACGGATTTTTATGTCGGACGTGATCCTCGGTTTTATGCTACCATCTTTTGCCCAGGTACAGCATATCCCGCAAAGGATGTGCTGACAGGCGGAATGAAATACTGGAACGCATGGAAAAAAGTAGTGGACGCTACCTCACCTACTGGATCTAAGTATTCGACCTTGATCTTTAATGAGCTTGGGAAAGGTGTTGGCGGCAGTTCATCAGGTTACTTTCAATTAAAAGGAGTGGATAGAGATTTGACGATTCCTACTGTTTATGAAGGGAAGACCGACTGGATTGAAATTCGTTTTGCAGAGGTGCTGATGAATTATGGTGAATGTGCCAATGAAACAGGAAAATCCGCGGAAGCGCTGGGTGTTCTGTATGATATCCGTAAAAGGGCCGGTATCGAAGTAGGCGGCGGAAATTATGGTATAACAGCCAGCTCGCAGGCAAATATTCGTCAAGCCTATATGGATGAACGTTTTATTGAATTTGCTTACGAGGGTAAGCGGTTCGCAGATTTACGTCGGTGGAAGCGGTATGATATTTTAAATAATCTGAAATATCGCTCCGGATTAAATGCTGTGATTAAAAATGAAAGCAGTTTAGTAGGTTTCGATTGGACCAAAGATATGTATGATCCTGCGGTGCGTAAGCTTTTCCGTTTCGAATATGTCGAAAATTTAGATGGTGATAACCAGTATCAATTTAAGGTGGATCTACAGCATTGGTTTTATCCAATTCATAAAGAAGTTATCGATAGAAACTCAAAAATTGAACAAAATACAGAATGGGGCGGAACTTTTGACCCTTTAAAATAACTATAATTTGAAAATTAACATAGCGTGGTAGGTGTATCCATTAATGTTTTTTAGTTGGACTGCATAGCCAGTCCAACTCTTTTGCTATATAAAGTAATTAGATTTGAAGGACAGGGGTAAGTAAAATATTTGAGGACAAATTTTTTTGAATTTCCTAAAAAAGAATCGTTTGTCAAACTAAAATAAATAAAAGGATGAAAAAAATAGTAGGAAGTTTTCTACTTTGTATACTGGCTTTGAATAGCTTTTCGCAAGATTGGCTCCCCCAAAAGCGGGATAAAAATGTGCTGTTCAGATTGCTGGATTGCCAATATGAAGGCGCAAAATTGCAGCACAGTTCAACAATAGGAGCAAATTCGGAGAACTGGCAGGTGAAGGAGGAGATTTTGAGAAAGAAGGGTAGCCACGAAGTAACCTATCGATTTACCTTTAGGGCGAAAAAGGCCATGAAAGATGTGGGGGTGGCTGTTGCGTTTGATGCTTATGACTGGTCGAGCGATAATTTTGTGATGATTCCTGCGGTAGTTTATAATGGCAATCGCCAACGGATCGTTAATCGGGAATATGCAACGGGATTAGACAAAACGGATTATTACCGCAAAGATTTAGCCCTTACCTCCAATCCAATACCGCAGCTTTCCCCGGAATTTGGTGCTAATTCTCGATTAGAAGTAAACATCAGTAATACTAGTACACCGCTGATGGCATATTTGGATCGGAAACAACAAAAGGGAGTTTTTCTTTTTACCGATCAAGGGATTACATGGAAGGATGAAGTGAAAGATCATGCACTCATTATTGAAGAGAGCAGAGATCGGAGCCTGGCCAGTTTTGTCATTAGTGCTCCCGGAGTAAGGTCACGTAAGCCTGAGTTTATTGGCTTTAGTGAAAGTCCTGATCGCGGGATATCTGTAGCTCGAGGTGATGAATTACAGATCCGAGTGACAAGAATTGAGTTTCAAGCAGATGATGTTTCACAGTTGTACGCACGTTTTATGCAAGAACGAAAATCGCATGTCATGGAAACAACTCCGCGTAATCTGATGCCCATGAGTGAGGTTTTTAAGCGTATGGCAAAAAATATTGATGAACGCTATTATGCAAAAGATGCTGTTGGGTTTTACTGTCCTGAAAATGCCGATTGGATGTCTTATGGTTGGGTAGGCGGATTGATCAATACTTATCCTATGTTGGCTTTGGCAGATACGGCCCATTTCAATCGCGTAAGTCATACGTTTAACTTTGCTTTGCCACAGGGGCGCGGAGCAAGCGGATACTACTATGATGTATTGGGGGCAGATGGTCAGGTTATTTACCGTGATGGCGCCAAACTAAATCCAGGGATCGGATTGACGCGTAAAAACGCTGATGTACTGTACTGGATGGTGAAACAGTTTATGTTATTGAAAAAACAGGGCAAATCTTCTTTGATTTCCCAAGAATGGGAAAACTCAACTCGGCAACTTGCGGATGCATTTGTAAAGACTTGGCAAGAAGAAGGAACCTGGGGTAATTATTTGGCTGTTGAATCTGGTAAAGTTGCAGCTTATAATACAACAGGCGGAGCGATGGCTGTTGCTGGTCTGACATTGGCCGCTTCCTATTTTCATAATGATAATTATCTGCTGATTGCAAAAGAGGCTGCAAAAAAATATTACGATGATTTTGCGTTGGTTGGTTTTACTTCGGGAGCCTGTGGCGATATACTTCAAAATGCGGACTCCGAAACTGCGATCGCTTTGACTACTTCGTTGATGACACTTTTTGAACAAAGCGGCAAACGCGAATACTTGGAACAGGCTAGGAATCTAGCAAATTATACGGCATCCTGGACAGTGTCTTTTCCGTATCGGCTGCCTGAAAATACAGCTTTAGCAAAATTGGGTGCCAACCTCACAGGGGCGGTTTGGGCAAGTACCCAAAACAAACATGGTGCCCCTGGGTTCTGTACACAGTCTGGCGATGTCCTCTTCAAGTTGTTCCGGGAAACCGGAGTAAGCTTGTATGCAGATCTGATGCGTGATGTTATCCATGCGCATACCGAAGGTATACAACCCAATGGTAAGATCACCGAACGTTTGACCTACTGTGATGCAGATAGTCGGGGATCACGTGGCGATGGTGGTAAAACAGGATGGAATGAAACCAATGGGGCATTGATGGCTCTAGAGATACCGGGACTTTACGTCCGTAAGGACAAAGGGACAGCTTATGCCTTTGATCATATTGTTATCAAGACGATAAAGAAAACAGATCGGGGATTGTCTTTGACACTTCACAATCCAACAGCCTACGACGCACATATCACAATATTGGCAGAAGATGCAGCCCAAGCGGCTCGGCCTTTGGGAGAGAATGCGTTTTGGGATTGGAAAAACAAAGTCAACATCAAAGCTGGAGAATCCGTTGCTGTTGACCTATAAATGAGAACTAAAAAATACGACACGTTTAAAACTAAAGGGAATGAAATTTCTAAAAGCTAAACTGCTATGTCTCGGATTGACTGCCTTGTCAGCCATGGGATATAGTCAAACGACATTAAAAACCAATTATTTTAAAATTGTGATTGACCAGAAAGGGTACATCACGAGCATGCAGAACATTACAAAAAAATCGAGTCCGGAATTTAGTCCCGCAGATAAACCATCCCCGTTGATGGTGCTATATAATGCGAAGAAAAGGGTGTACACCTATCCAAATCGGGCGAACTACTCTGCAAGTGATAAAATCATGACTTTGGGGTATCCGAACGGTTCCACCGCGCGCATCAGCATCTTACCTCAGGCGAAGTATTTCAAGATGAAACTTCTTTCTTTGACAAACTCGAAAGAAATTGAGGCTGTACAATGGGGATCTTATCATACCAACATAACTAATTTGCTGGGCGAGATTATTGGTGTCAGCCGGGATACGAGTAAGGCTGTCAATTATGCGATCGGTATGCTGGCACTCAATGATAATACATTGGGCGGAACAGCAGATATTCAAGGCGATGCAGCACCATTTCAGTATATTATCCATTCACCGGACGCTGCGCGTTTTCCATTGCCAAATGATCTGCATGAAGGCCAAATATTTACTTTAGGTGGAAATGGTATCAGCGATGTCGCCTTCTATGCGCACAAAGAACCTTATTATCGGATTATGTACGGCAATGCAGCTGAGGTGGATAAAAATGGCCGAATATCCATTACGTACCAATCTCGGGACCGTAGAAGTCCGCGTGAGGTGTATTATTCGTTGATTCCCAATATGCCTTCAAACAAGCCAAACCATCTGCAGGTTCAACCCTTGCCCGGTGTCGATTATATTGGTTCATCGATAGCCTTTTGGGGAAGTCCCGATAGTACGGCTTTGATGGATGTGATTCAAGATATTGTCCTAAAAGAAGGTTTGCCACATCCGACCGTCAACGGAAAATGGATAAAAGATCCAGCGGCTTTTGTGCCGGATATCCTGACTGAGGGTAATCAGTACGATAACATGATCGATTATGCCTCGCGTTTGGGTTTTAAGGCAATCAGCCTGTATGACCAAGGATTTTTACGGCCTGATCGCGGAAATGCAGGTTATATCGACGGTAAAAATTTTGAACATAAACCGTTGAAGTTTGCTAATGGGAAAGCACTTTCCCACAAGGAATATGGAGCGTTGGCAGCCAAACATAATTTGGTCATCGGTCGTACACCGATTACAAATGCATTGGCTCCGGGTACAAAAGATGCAAGCCCGGTTCCGAGCGATAGTATCTGGTATCAGCAAAAACGTTTGCTGGCTAAGGCAATAAGTGCTACGGATACATTGATCTATGTGGATGATCCGACGCATCTGGAAGAAATTGGCAGTTGGGAAGGACACGTTAAGAGTTTAAATATCATTAAAATTGGAAAGGAGTTGATCCATTATCTCGGGGTTAGTGAAACAAAACCTTATCACTTATTGAATGTGAAAAGAGGATATTGGAAAACGACCGCTAGTGCGCATAAGGCACAGGATACTTTGTACAAACTACAGGTTACCATCGACTATGGTTATGATGGTCTGATTCCGAATATACAGTTGCAGGATAAAATAGCCGAATATTACGCCGATGTCTGCGCAATCAATGGTTTGGGCTACTATGATTTTGACGGTCAGGAATTCTTGTTCAACAATGGTCATGGTTACTACTCGGCGAAACGCTTTTTCCGCAAGATGTTTGATCGCGCGAAGGAGCATGGGCTAGCTGACATTCGATTTACAGGGGCCACTTTGTCCGAGGGATCATGGCATTACCAAAGTATCTGGAATGTAGGTGGGGGAAAAAACTTATATGATGCCCAAACAAGAGAATGGGGCAGTACAACAAGTCAAGGGAAGGATCTAAGGGATGTGTGCCAAGCCAATTTCTTTCCTGTAGGAATGGGCGGGAATTTCCCTATTACAGAAAAGTCTACTGTAGAAGAATATGAGCATATCCAGGCCATGTCCGTGGGGACGGGATCGACCTACAGTTTAAAACTGAATCAAAAACAGGTAGAAAGCTGTCCACAGAAAGATGCTATTTTTAAGGCGATCCGCACTTGGGAAAACGCCCGTGCGGCAAATGCATTCCCGCGATGGGTGAAAGAGTATCTAGTGGATCCTACGCAGAGTTTTAGACTCGAAGAATTGGATAAAGATCATTGGAATCTTTATCGTATCAACAGAGATGGTTCGGGTAAGAAACTATTAACAAAATTGACAAGAGCAAAAGGATATTAAAAACTATATCCGGCCTAAATGGGCCGGATATAGTTTTTATGGCATTAAATTGATTAAAATGAAAATTACTTTTTTTCTAACCTGTATTTTCTTTTTGAGATTTGGAACCTCATTGGCGCAGATGAAATCGAAGCCTAGGGAATACCATGTTGCGGTCACTGGAAGTGATACACAGGCCGGCACTCCAGCAAAACCGCTCCGCAGCATTATGGTTGCAGCCAAGCTTGCAATGCCAGGTGATATTATCACGGTTCATGAAGGGGTATACCGTGAAAATATCGTGCCACCTCGTGGTGGAATTTCGGCAAAACAACCCATTATTTATCGTGCTGCAAAAGGTGAAAAAGTGGTTATTAAAGGCTCGGAAGAAGTGAAGGGCTGGAAGTTAGTGCATGACGATATTTGGCAAGTCGAATTGCCTAATTCATTCTTTGGTGCTTTCAATCCCTATGCTGAAGAGATCCGTGGGGATTGGTTTTGGCCGACTCCTAAAGAACGTAAATATCATCGTGGCGCGGTCTATTTAAATGGTCATTGGCTAATGGAAGCTTCATCTAAAGAGCAGTTGTTGGCCGACCGTTCCCTAAAAGGAGGATGGTGGGCTTCGGTAGACAAAGAAAATACCGTTATATGGGCGCGATTTCCACAGGTCAACCCTAATCGGGGAAATGTCGAAATCAATGTCCGGCGAAGGGTTTTCTATCCAGATCGTCCATTTGTCAATTTTATCACGGTCGATGGCTTCGTCATGGAACAGGCAGCGACCAATTGGGCTCCACCGACTGCAGAGCAGGAAGGACTCTTAGGAACACATTGGAGTAAGGGGTGGCGAATTATTAACAATACCATACAATATTCCAAATGTGTTGGGATTGCGCTAGGAAAATATGGTGATGCCCATGATAACAAAGATACCGAGTCAGCTGAAGGTTATGTCGGTACGATAAAAAGAGCCTTGGCTTTCGGATGGAATAAAGATAGCGTGGGTGGTCATTATGTAGGGAATAATAAGATTGCCTATTGTGAGCAGGCGGGTATCGTGGGCAGTATGGGCTGTTCTTTCAGTACGATCGAACGGAATACCATCCATGATATCCATATTGAGCGCCTGTTTACGGGAGCGGAAATGGCAGGGATTAAATTTCATGGCGCTGTAGATGTTAGCATTCTAAATAATCGCATCTTTCGCACAGATAAGGCAATCTGGTTGGACTGGATGGCTCAAGGTGCAGAGATTATGAGTAACTTGTTGTATCAGAACGATCTTGATATATTTCTTGAAGTAACTCATGGACCAGCGTTGGTTGCTAATAATATCATGCTTTCCCCAAAAAGTTTGTTAATGAATGCACAGGGGGCAGCTTTTGCACATAATCTTTTTGCCGGAAAAATAGATGTGGTTGCCTATGACAGCCGATTGACACCCTATTTGAAACCGCATGGGACAAGGATTAAGGCATTAAAGGATAATCCGGGAGGAGATGTGCAATTTGTCAATAATATTTTTGTAAAAGGCGGAGACGTCAGCGATTATAGTAAGGCCTATTTACCCGTATTGCTGAATGGTAATGTTTACTTAAAAGGTAGCATAGGCATATCAGCACATAAGGAGAATGCGCGTATGGGCGAGGTGCATGCCGATGCCGAACAGAGGATGAAAGCCTATGTCGGGAAAGGAGCGGTGGAACAAAAGGCATTGATCGATACGAATGAGGCTGTTCTGGTCAATTTGGTAGAAAAGCAAGGTAAGGTCTATTTGGGCTTTCCGTTTCAAGAAAAATGGTTGCAGCAGAAAAGAGATTTGGTGACATCAAGATCATTGCAAGCTACAGTGATACCAAATCTACCATTTGATGATCGAAATGGGCAACCTTTGCGGATTGACCGGGACTATTTCGGTAATGCTCGAAAACAATCCAATCCGTCGCCAGGTCCGTTTGAATATACTGGGAAAAAGAATAAAAAGCTAACATTGATCTATGAATAGAAATCTAATAATACAATTGAAATCGTATGGAGGGTGCCCGACTTTTCGGACACCCTCTTGTTTATGCGCTAATTCATAGCTTTTTACACTTTTTTCAAAGATGAGACAGTTAAATATTACTGTTAATTACGCTCTAATCAAAGATGCTAAAAATCCCGTAAAAAAATCTCATTTTTCATCTCATGTAATGAGACTCCATTTTCTGTTATATATGCCCTTCAATTATTCTCATGTCTCACCCTTCCTCTATCTTATCCTTATAACGTATTTTAAAGCCTTCTAAAAAAAACTGTCGGAACATTCGTTCTGGTGGACTCATATGGGCGGTGAAGTCGTCTTCAAGCGAAGTTATTGACAATACTAGTTGTTTTGAATCTAGGATTTAGCTTCGTGAACTCTACATCTTAACGTTATTCTGATATAGAACAACGTTTAATTAAAATATAGTAACGTTAAGATTAATTAAACTAACGTTGTTATACTATGTAATAACGTTGAACTGAAATACTATAACGTTAATATAAACTAAATCACCGTTGTTATATTTTATAATAACGTTGATTTATAATATTGTGACGTTAATATAAATTAAATTAACGTTGTTATGTTTTATAATAACGTTGAATTGAAGTGTAATAACGTTGAAATGAATTAAACTAACGTTGTGATATTCTATCGTAACGTTATAATGATAGATATTAACGTTAATCTAAGCTAGATTCTAACAAATGTAAACATGCTCATAACGTATCTTCATCGACAAGGCTCCTGAGTCGAGCATACTGCCAGCTCTCTGAAAGTATGGATGTACTATCAAGGACAGGTAGAATGGTAAAGCCCGTACTGATCTACTACAACCGGAGGTGGCGGACACCTATTTTTTGATATTTCTACTAGGGAACTGTGTGAGTAGATCGTCTTTTAAGCAAAGCACCATGATGAATTTTTCAACTCTTAAGATTGTTTTTTTACTAGCTTCCTTTTTACGTATGGAAGGCGCTTTTTGGTTTCATCCGAGCTGAAAAACGGACAGATTAAATATGTCAAAATCTATAGCGAGCAGGGGAGAACCTTAATCTTGGATAACTCTTGGATCGGTCCTATGGTAGCATACCTATCTGAATGGAAAAACAATACCACAGTTGCGGGGTGAACGCTTGCGCATAGCAGCAAAAAAAAGTATTTAGAAGTGAGTACCAGCTAATGTTCTTTTTAAACTTTTTAATTTTGATTTTTAACTTAATACAAAATGAAATATAACTATTATTTGTTGCGAGTGAATGTACTTATCCTCTTGATCCTATGCACAGGAAAGTATGGTTTGGCACAAAACAAAAATTACGCTTTTCGCAATGTGAAAATGAACCGCGAAGAACGTATACAAGATCTGATTGCGCGACTGACTTTATCCGAGAAAGTGCAGATGATGAAACATGAGTTTAAGGGCATTCCACGATTGGACATCCCGGCATACGATTGGTGGAATGAAGCACTGCACGGAGTCGCCCGTACAACAGAAAAAGTAACTGTATATCCACAGGCAATAGGGGTGGCCGCTACCTTCAATACTGCTGCGGTCAAACAGATGGGTGATTACACGTCGACTGAGGGACGCGCGCTTTTCAATGAAGATTTAAAGGCCGGAAAAACAGGTAAACGTTACCGGGGCTTGACCTATTGGACACCCAATATCAATATCTTTCGCGATCCACGGTGGGGAAGGGGACAGGAAACTTATGGTGAAGATCCTTATTTAACGGGACAGATCGGAACAGCAATTGTTCAGGGACTTGAGGGGGATGATCCACATTATCTAAAGGCAGTGGCTGCAGCCAAGCATTATGCTGTGCACAGTGGTCCCGAGCATAACAGACATTCTTTTAATGCCGAAGTAACACCTTATGATCTTTGGGATACCTACCTCCCAGCGTTTCGCCAATTGGTCGTAAAAGCTAAAGTACATGGAATTATGTGCGCTTACAACCGTTTGGATGGAATGCCTTGTTGTGGGAATAATGTATTACTCAACAATATTTTACGCCAGCAATGGCGCTTTAAAGGTTATGTGACATCGGATTGTGGCGGTATTAATGATTTTGCCAGTGGGCATAATACACATCCGGATAATACAGCGGCCGTTAGTGCTGCAGTATTAGCGGGAACAGATCTTGAATGTGGCAATTTATATCAATTGCTGGAACAGGGGGTAAAGCAAGGTGCTTTATCTGAAAAAGACATCGATGTATCCTTGACCCGACTTTTACAGATCTGGTTTCAATTGGGCATGTTTGATCCACAGGAACTCGTACCCTATGCGAAGATCGGCCGTGAAGTTATCGAAAGCAAAGTACATAAAGCTCATGCTTATAAAATGGCGCAGGAGTCTATGGTACTCTTGAAAAATGAAAATAAGATCCTGCCACTTGATGTCAATAAAATTAAGCGAATCGCACTGATTGGACCCAATGCCGATAATGGACATGCACAGCTCGCCAATTATTATGGTACCCCTTCAGAAATCATAACTCCATTGAGTAGTTTGCAGCAACGATATGGTAAGCAAATCGTTATTGACTATTTTGCAGGAACTGAAATCATGAAAAAAATTGATGGTGGTCCTTCTTTTGAAGAAATTGTTAAAAAAGCTAGTGCAGCAGACGTTATTGTCTTTGTTGGCGGTATCACTGCAGATTATGAAGGTGAAGCAGGTGATGCAGGGGCTGCGGGCTATGGTGCTTTTGTCAATGGCGACCGTTCGACCATGGCTTCTCCTGAGGTACAGACTACGCTTTTGAAAGAACTGAGGAAGGCGGGAAAACCTCTTATTTTGGTTAATATGTCAGGCTCAGTGATGAGTTTTGACTGGGAGTCGCAGCATGTCGATGCGATATTGCAGGCGTGGTATGGCGGACAGGCAGCTGGAGATGCTATTACCGACGTGCTATTTGGTCGCTATAATCCTGCAGGACGTATGCCGTTGACAACGTATAAATGTGATGCAGACTTGCCAGATTTTGAGGATTATTCGATGGCAAACCGGACCTATCGTTACTTTAAAGGTGAGGTACGTTATCCATTCGGTTATGGACTAAGCTATACAAACTTTGAATATAAACAATTGCAGGCACCTACGATCGTCGAAACAGGCACTGATGTTCAGGTCACGGTACAGGTTACAAACATAGGCGATCACGATGGAGAGGAGGTTGTACAATTATATGTTGTTCATCAAAAAGAAGGAAATTATAGGGTTCCAAACAGTGCTTTAAAGGGATTTCAGCGCGTGTTCGTCAAAAAAGGACGTTCTCAAAAGATAATTTTTACATTGACCCCTGAAGATCTGGCCTTGGTAAGCGAAAAAGGTGAATTGATGCAAAAAATGGGATCTGTGAAAATATATATCGGTGGTGGTCAACCGGGAAAGTCTGTAGGGGTAGAGCGTGAAGTTACAATGCAGGGAACAACGTATCGACCTTATTAAGGCAAAATAGAAAAAGGCTTGTATAGATTCACACCTTTAATAATCAACGAATGAACAATACTGAATAAAAGCAATTTTCGGAATGATCCTAGCGATGTTATCCTTCTCCTTATTTGGACAACAGCAGGAAATTACACGCATGGGAAATGCTCGTGTTGAGCTTTTTGATCGGGACTGGAAGTTTTCCCGCTTTGGTTTGTAGGCTGAGGGTAATCAATTGGCTGAACCGAATGATTTGTATAAGACCGAGTTTATTGATAGTACCTGACGTAGCTGGGATCTTCCGCATGATTGGGCTATTGAGGGACCATTCCGTATAGAAATTGGCTAGTGAATCTGGAAAGCTGCGCCTCAATCGGACGCACTGATTGATTTTATCTCGTTCCAAAGTCATTCGCGTAAAGCATACAACGGAATGGCATTGGTTATCGTGAAAGCAAAAAAAGGGGAGCAGGGAGCAATTCGAATCAATGCATCGAGCAAAGGGGTGAAAGTAGCAACAGTACAGGTATTGGCAAAATAAAAAGATGAATTACTTAAAAAAACAGATCTATTTCCTGTGCCTTGCAGGATTGTTGGGGCGGATAAAGCAGGGCATGGGCGGCTGCGTTTGTCGTTATATAATAGAGCATTTTTGTTAATATATTATTCAATATGGAGCAATTTTTTACTCTGTTTTGAATGCCCATTTTCATTGAAAGCCTCCACTGAAAAATAGTAGTCCTGAGCACTATTGAAAATACGTCCTTCAAATTTGTTGTCGTAGATGACGGTGGCATTATATAATTTTTCTGCTGTAATGCCCCAACGTAGGATATAGCCTTTAGCATCTGTGCTCGCTTTCCATTGCAGGTAGATCTGATGTCGATCTGCTTTATTTCGTTGTCCGGTTATGGAATCCACTGTTCTTGGTTTTTTCCCAAGACCATTACCAAAAATCCGGAAATCATAAAGCGAAAATTTACCGGGAACCTCTTTCTTGTTCGTAATACGGACATAACGTGCGAAAACTTTGCGATCTAAGTTGAACAATTCGTGGGGATGATCTTTCGTGTTTTTACGTTGATCTATGAGGGAGGTCCATTTTATACCATCTAAGGAATATTCGATCAAATATTGATAGGGATAGGATTGCGGAGCTTTAAGATCGAAGTCCTGATCGGCAAAATTAACCTGAAGGGCGTTGATGGCCATTTTCTTCTCGAGGTCAATTTGGAGGTATTCACCAATAGCCCCTGAAGCTGCAGACCACCAGCTTTCGATACGTTCATCGTTGGCATTATCTTTCGGAAATTTACTTAAAGCACTCGACACTTGAATGGGTTTGGTTTGAGACAAAAGATTGTACGGAAGAGAAAGATCCTTCTTTTCGAGGTTAACTTTAGTATTGGGAATCTGAAAGGGAAGATCGGTATATACTGTTTGTGCGTAAAGTTTACCTTCCTTGTCAAAAAATGCCGGAAAAAGACCTATACGCCGTTCAAACCAGTCTCGTACTGAAATTTTCATTGTTGCTACATGCCAAAAATTGCCAAGTTTGTCTTGAAATGTGTGACCGTGACCTGCCCCGCCAATAAATCCCCCCGGTTTATAGGAGAAAGGACTATTCGTTTCGTAGCGAAAAGGCCCTAAGGGTGAGGTCGATGTATAGACACCATCGGCATAACTCCTGAATTGAGTCCCAGGAGATGCATATTGGAGATAGTATATGCCTTTATATTTAATTACTGATGGGCCTTCATTCCAGCCCGGAGTTCCTAGTTCGTTATGCTCCCCCTGTACTTCCCATCCATATTGTTTTTCATGATGTTGGATCAATACTTTTGGCTCGCCAATAGGTTTGAATCCATCTTTTGGATCAACCTCCACCCCCATAATGGGGTCTACGTTGGAACATCCCCAGTATAGATAGACTTTTTTGTTGTCATCCATGAAAAAAGCGGGGTCAGTCATTCCTATGGTAAATTTGGTGGGTACAGGTTCCCATTGATCCTCATCCGGATTGACTGTTTTATAGAGCTGAGGTTTTTCTCCTGACGCTAGAAAGTAAAGTGCACCATCATAACTCAGTACCGTTGGTGCATAAGCTTCTATGCTTTTGATAGTTTTACATGAAATGTAATTCCAGTCTTTTAGGTCCGAAGAGCGCCAATATCCACCAGATTTGGAGGCAAATAGATAATGTTGACCTTTATAGAGTTGGACGACAGGGTCTGCTGCTTCACGTCGACTTGGACTTTCTGGCATGAAACGGTACTCGAGCGCTAGGGGATTGATGATGATTTTTGAGGATTGTTGCCCGTAGATAAGCCCAGACCAAAAGAATAGAAAGAGAAGAACTGATCTGATAATCTTATTGACCTTATTTTTATACTGAGATGCAATTAGATATTGCATGGGAAGATATTTTGGCTTTCGCATAATTTTCCTTTTCTAATAACGTCGATTGAAGGGACCTTTTCCCTAAACTTCCCAATACCAAAGATAGCCATCTCTTAAGATGGCTATCTTTGGTATTTTATCCGTAAAACCATTTTATCAAAATGATCAAACGAAAATATAAAAGACGTATTTGTTAATTATCTTCATTTTTCAAAGGAAGTCATAAATCCGGTACGCATACTCATCTGTTTAAAAGTATCGTAGACATCTTTTCTACAGCTAAAAAGGGTAGCGGATTGTAGGTCGTCAGTTTCAATGTTCTTTACAGACTCTTTCTCTTTTTCTGTCAAGATAACCCCTTTGTAGTCAATTACACCAGCAGAGACCAATACGATGATGCGATCCTCAAGCTCCCATTTTCGTAGTTCATAGGAAGAAAAACCCCTTGATAAATCGGTTAAATTTGCATCCCCATGCGTTTTATTTAGCTCAGCTATAAAACTGTTCAGTTTTTCGGGTTCTATCTTGCCTGTAGTACCGGACAAAATCAGGAGATCATTGTCGAGGTCTGTAATTGCATTTATTTCATTAAATTTTAAATTCCGGAAAAAACCGACGCTATAGTCCTTTTTCCAACCACTTCTACCAATACCAGTTTGCCGGTATTGAATTGCAAATGCCGTATCAATGTCAAAATTCTGTCCTGTACGGTCTATCGTATCCGTTTCTGCCTGAAAAAAATAAATCGGCTTTTCACCGGCATTTATCTTTTTATGATAATCTGACCATTCGGCTTTTAGGGCCGTTGCATAAAAAGTCTTAGCATTAAAGCTGTTGAAATTTACCTTTTCCACATCTAATCCCCCAGCTTCAAGCTGCCGTTGGCAATAGCAAAAAGTTGTCAATGGTATCAGCGCAAGCAGAAGTAACTTTTTTCGTATCATTTTCATTAAATTTATTTCCCTTCCTTTTTCTCCGGCCAGCCAACAAACACGCCGGTCTCTAATGTTAACTCTCCAGTGGAAGGATTATAACTGTCTTTTGATAAGATGGGCATTTTTCCAGCTACTTTACTTTGTTCGGGATTATGTGTACGGTTGTGGGATGTGGGCACCTTCTCAAGATGGACCATTTTGCCATTGATCTGTAAATTTTTTTGGATAATGGTTACTTTAGGCAATTTGTCGTAATGTATCACATTCATCCCTTCCAGATTTCTCGGTCTTTGCGAAAAATCTATAAAGTATTTGTATTGTTCTAAGAACGAGGTGATTTGTTTCCTCATTTGGATTTTTTTACCGGGGAATGCCAAAGACCCCACATTGGTGATCTTTTTGCTGCCTAAATCTTCGACATACATGGTGATCCAGGAATGCTCATAATCTCCCCAGCTGAAATAGGTCTCTTTCTGATTGATCGAGTCTGGTACCGCCTTGCCAGGGATATAACCGTCTTTTTTTAGCGTTATCCGATAAGCCCCCTTATGCCATCCCACGGTATTTCGGACACTGATAAAGTCGCCTTCGGCGTCCGAACTGGCATAATATCCTGTTGTTTTCAATGCCTTTTTCGTCCGTTCAAACCAGCGTGAGAAGATCCCATTAAATTTGATCTCTTGCTCCTTGCCTGTCTTCACACTGATACCACCACCAGCAGATTGAATACCGCAATACAAAGGAATATTGTTCAGCGCAATATTAAAAGGAGAAATATAAAATGAATAGTGGTCAGGTATATCGTCCTGTACTATAATATCGATGGAAATAGATTGGAAATCATTGATTGCCGAATCCAATACATAATAGGAATTGGTATAGTGTAAAGGAGGCAATATTAAGCTATCAGGAAAGACAAATTCCGTAGCCATCTTTTTCTTGAGTTCTTGATCAATACTGCTGTTCTCGTACTTTTTTTTGAGTTCTTCTTTGGTTTGAGAAAATGCTGTCACACCAAATGATAGCATCAGCAACAATAGAGGATATTGATGTTTGAATGACTTCATCTTTTTGTTTTTAATTTGGTTTGAAAATAGGTATTATATTTTACATTATTTACTCATAAAGTTAAAATTCTGTACATACATAACTGTCAGAACTACGAATCATAAATCATTTGGGACGAATTGTAAGAGCAGGAAAAGGAAGTGTAAATGGCACTTTATATTTGTATAGGGAAATTATTTTAGCTGTAGCCTATTATTAGTTTATGTTATTAGTTTATGGAAATTATTAAAGCATTTATCACTTATCTTGTTACTTACGTCATCACTTATTATGGTATTAAGTATTCACTTTCCGATCACTTTTTGGTCAGTACGCTAAATATTGGAATCTCTGCTCTGGCTGCGGCATCCATTACTGCTTTATTGTCAACTGATTTTTTAAAAAGAAATAAAAACGAAGCATAAGTTCCTATTGTTTGAAATTCGGAAAATAAAAAAAGAGGGCACTTTACATAAAAAAGTACCCTCTTTTAGATCGAAAAAATAATCTCTATCTTTTTTCGAATTTATACGAAAGCGTTGCCATAAAATTACGCGGTGGGATAGGGTTTACACTATAGTTTTCGTGGATGTAATAATTAAATGCATTGTTGATATTGGACAGTTTTCCAAGAATACTCCAATTTTTATAGGTGTATCCGGCAGAAAAGTCAATTGTGGTAAATGGGCTGACAGAAATCAGACGATTTACACCATCTCGGATATTTACTTTCGTATTGTTCCATCCTGCATTACGTCTGCCCGTATAAAAGGTAGAAAAACCCAGTTTTAATCCTTTGACAGTTCCTTGTTGAAAAGTGTAAAATACTGTTCCATTTGCGGTATGGGCAGTGGTACCCACTAAGCGTACGTTTTCCTCACTTCCTGAAATTTCCACGACTTTCGTTTCATTTCCGACTGTTGTATAGCTTGAAATGGGATTCGTATATGTATAACGCATATAGTTGTAGGAATAACCAGCTGTCACATTTAGACCTGGTAGTAATGTTCCCGTTAGCTCCGCTTCTAGACCCTCAGAAGCTGTTTTTCCGGAGAACTCCTTCATATTGGTATCGCCGTTTTCGGTGCCATCTGGTTTCAGTAGCAGCTGCTGAGCGAATTTATTGTTATTGATTCTATACCAGGCAAGATTTGCAGATAGACGACCATTGAAAAAATCATTCTTGATACCGGCTTCATATTGATCAATTATTGATGGTGCCAGAGGTTGATAGTTGATATCGTAGCCGGAGTTGGAGGTGAAATTATTCGCATAGGTTACATATATACTTGATGAGGGGATCGGTTGATAGATCAAGCCGAATTTAGGTGACCATGCTTTATCAACTTTGGCTCCCATTGGATTCCCTTGTCCATCTTTCGTAATAACGTCTTCTGTTTTATTTTCTTTGTAAGTAAATAGCTCGGAATAAGGCGTACGTTGATACGAATAGCGTATTCCGGCCAAAACTTTAAACTTCTCATTCAGTTCGATTAGATCCTGTAGAAATACACCGTATCGATAGATATCTGTTGTGGTTTTTGTCAATAAATTAGCTCCTGGGATATCGGATCTCAACCCACGGCCTGTAGCCATATGCTGTGCTGTTTGACTTGGATTGAAAACATAAATCGAATCGTAGGCATTCGCCTTTAATACATTTTTGTTATCGTAATAATTGATCCCCTCCATAAAAAACGCATATACATTTGAATGAGATTGATCTGCATCGGCACCGACTAGAATCTTATGTTTAATAGAACCTGTTTTTACAGTACCTGTTAAATTTAACTGCTGGTTGGCCGTAAATTCGTTTGATTTGGATCTTGTCAGATTTCTGGGAGCAATACCATTTTTGTCAGCCTGGATCCGATCAGATCCATAATAGTCGCGATCGTAGGTTTGATAACTTGCGATCGCATTTAAATTCCAGGATTCGTTAAATCTATGGTTGAAATTGATCTGACCGTTTGAAGTATTTGTATTGTTGTAAGCCCAAGGTACATTTAAGAATGTATTTCTTCCGACAGATTGATTTAATTTGCCGTCGACAGACCCTATTCCGAAGTCTGGTGTGAAATCACTTTTCAAGTAATCAAATGTAAAGTTTAGATCCGTTTGCTCGGAAATCTTATACAATACGGATGGGTTTACATAAGTTCGTTTTGACTTTACCTGATCTCTAAAGCTTCCAGCTTTTTCATAAGTGCCTATCATGCGAAAAGCAACTTTATTTGAAATTGGGCCGTAAACATCGACTGTAGGTTTATAAAAGTCATAACTGCCTACACGCATTGAAGCTTCTCCACCGTAGTAGAACTTAGGCTTTTTAGTAACCAGATTAACCACTGCACCGCCTGATACACCACCATATAGTAAAGCAGCACTTCCTTTAAGGATCTCAACGGACTCTAAAGTACTGGCTTCTATAGAACCGCCATTGTTTGTTCGTGCGCCATTTTTAAAGATATTGTTTGCCCCCAAGCTGTAACCTCTCGCATAGAAGTTTTCATTCACACCGCCACGATTTGCCCCCATGGCTACGCCATTCGCATTTTTGAGGGCATCACTCAATCTGTTGACTTGTTGATCGGTAATGATCTGTTTATTAATAATCTGTACGCTTTGCGGCAAGTCTTTATCTATAATGCCAGCTTTGCCAACATTGACTGTTTTATTATTATGGGAATTATACCCAAATACTTCAACCTGCTCCAATTGCGACTCGGAAATATTCATCGCTACATGAACTGTTTGCGCTTTACCATCTTTAACAGTTATTATTTGTTCTTCAACAGCGTTGCCTATGCTCTTGATTCGAATGGTATAGGTCCCATCGGGAAGATTGGAGAAATGAAAACTGCCATCACGGGAGGTTGAAGTAGACCTGCCAAGTGATGTAATGGTTACTGTAGCTGACTCGATGGCTGTGCCATCTTTGGTTTTGACCTGTCCATGTACCCCTTTACTTTGAGCCGAAACATCCAAATGTGTTGCTCCTACCAATCCCAGACTTAAGATAAGCCCCAGAAAAGATCTTTTCATTATTAATATTGA
>Ga0213829_1000653_pt1 | contig 30432 bp, 31 predicted proteins | sample MC6MC0896MG_FD_180665 | JGI IMG/M metagenome (GOLD analysis project Ga0213829, IMG submission 180665) | Enriched soil aggregate microbial communities from Iowa State University, Ames, United States - MC6-MC0896-MG | ecosystem: Environmental > Terrestrial > Soil > Unclassified | place: USA: Iowa...
TCAAGCATGGTTTCATATCCATTTAAATATCGTTGAACGGCTTGAATACGTTGTTCAACACTTACCTTTGCCATAAAAAAACCCCCGTAAAAGTTAGATTGGTGTCTAACTTTTACGGGGCAGTTCACATTGTGATCACTCTGTTTTTTTATCTTTACAAAAATCTTCTATATTGCTCAGCCTCATTCATGCGCTCTTGATTTCTTAAACGCTCCTCTTGCTCGGCAGCTGTTTCTGGATGTGTTTGTAGCGTATCATAATCATCCTCACGTTCTGCAAATAATACGATACTCCCTTGTTCTACAAGATGAGCATAGTAAGCTATTTGCCCTTCGGAAAGATTAAAGCGTTTTAAGCCTTCTGTTACAGCTGAGTCGCCCGTAAACCAAGATTTGAATTGGTCAACCCAATTACCAGCCTCATGTGTTTGGACATCAGCATCCCATTTCACATCCTCATACTGTTGGGGATCTTTCGCAATAATATGGATATCCTCTTTATGATAGCCCTCAGATCGCATATTTTCTAAAATATGAAGCATTTCATCCCTTGTATGGGCCACTTCAATTTTTGGATTTTGTTCATTCATCATGTTCAATTCCTCCTAATTTGTATGGCTTACTAGATAATTACCCCGACTATGGGCAAACAAACGTTTTTTGCCGATTCTTTACCAAACTGTAATAATTGTCATCTTGCTTTTATGCTTGTTTCCTTTTTGTCAAAATGGAATAAGTGCTTACTAAAAATGCATCCCCAAATGTTATGGGGATGCATTTTTATTTTTATTTATCAAGGAATGCTTTTAACATCCAAGTATGCTTTTCGAGGGATTGATACATCGCATTGAGTAAATCCTCTGTACGGTCATCCCCTTCCTCTGCTGCTAGTCCCATTGTTGAATTTAATGCTTTCATGAGCTTTTGGAAATCTGAAATCGTCGTTGCCACCATTTCCTCCGTCGTCTCATTTCCTGTTGCTTCTTCCACATATGATAGCTCTAGATGCTCTTTTAATGTTGCCACCGGCTTGCCATCCTTTGAAAGAATACGCTCTGCAATTTCATCTAAATTCAAGGTAGTTTCATTATACAATTCTTCAAATTTTGCATGCAGTGTAAAGAATGCTGGCCCTGTGACATACCAATGATAATTGTGCAGCTTTGTATAAAGCACAGACCATGTAGCTACTAGCTTATTTAATTGTTTGTTTAAGTTTTGTGTCATAATTCAGTTCTCCTCCAATGTGTCAATTGTTCTAGCCCTTAGTATGCGTTTCAAATGATGTTGGCTATACACACATTGTTCCCGACCAACAATATTTCAAACATGCTCCTATTCAAAGGGACTAATCACGTGCAATAATATTCATTAAGAATATTTCAACTATTCTATTAAATTATTTCACTTTCCGAAATAGTTTCGTTATAATGAAATCACTTACATGTAAAGGGGTGTTTTGGAATGGAAGTTTTACCATTACGAAAAGATGTTGCAGTAGAAGAAACATGGGATTTAACAGAATTACTTAAGAATGATGCTGATTTTGAACCTACTTTAGCACAGCTTGTAGAGGACGCACTTAGCTTTGAACAAACGTATCAAGGGACCATTACGGATGCGCAAAAAGTCATTGAGGTATTAACGGCTTTCGAAAATTTACAAAAAAGTATCGTTCCAATTGGTACGTATGCTAGCCTAAACTTGCAAGCAGATCGTACGGATGATGTAGCCCAAATACGTGCTGCAAAATTTAGTACAGCCCTCGGAAAAATAAGCAGCGCCTTATCTTTCGTGCGTAGTGAATTACTCGCTTTGGATGAAGGCCTATTACAAGAAGCGGCAATCTTAAGCCCTCTTTACAAACTTTATTTAGAGGAGCTATTAAAACAAAAACCTCACCAGCTACATCCAGAAGTCGAAAAAGCGCTTGCTGCATTTAGTTCTACATTTGATGCGCCTTACGAAACGTATAATACGGCAAAATTAGTGGATATGAACTTTGGCGAATTTGAAGTAAATGGTGAAAAGCATCCACTAAGCTTTGTCCTTTACGAAAATGATTGGGAGTTTGAAGCCAATACAGAACTTCGCCGTGCTGCCTTTAAGGCTTTTTCAAGTAAGCTGCGCGATTATCAGCATACAACAGCACAAGTTTACAACACACATATTCAACAAGAAAAAACAATGGCTGATCTAAGAGGCTTTAACTCAATCATAGATTATTTACTATTTGACCAAGATGTTGATCGCTCTCTTTATAATCGCCAAATTGATTTGATTACAAAAGAACTTGCACCGCATATGCGTCGTTATGCAAAATTAATACAAAAAGCTAATGATATCGATCATATGACATTTGCAGATTTAAAAATCGCCTTAGATGCTACTTATGATCCAAAATTGTCGATGGATGAAGCAAAGGAATATGTTGATAAATCATTAGCTGTTATGGGTGAGGACTACAATCACTTAATGGATAGAGCTTTCCAGGAACGCTGGATTGACTATGCACCAAACAAAGGGAAATCCACAGGTGCATTCTGTTCAAGTCCATACGGTGGCCATCCGTATATTTTAATGTCATGGAATGAACGTATGAATGAAGTCTTTACACTGGTTCATGAGCTTGGTCATGCGGGTCATTTTGCAAACACGTATGCCCATCAATCTTATTTTAATAGTCGCCCTTCCCTGTACTTTATTGAAGCACCATCTACAATGAACGAAATGTTGTTAGCGAATTATTTATTAACTCATAATGATGATGTGCGTTTTAAACGTTGGGTCATTTCAAATATTGTCTCGAAAACGTATTATCATAACTTTGTTACGCACTTACTTGAAGCCGCGTACCAACGCAAAGTATATGAATTAGTGGACGCTGGTGAATCTGTCAATGCGAATATTTTAAATCAGTTAAAACGTTCTGTGCTAGAAGAATTCTGGGGCGATACAGTGGATATTTCTGAAGGTGCTGAACTTACGTGGATGCGTCAGCCTCATTACTATATGGGCCTATACCCATACACTTATAGTGCGGGCCTAACTATTTCAACACAAGTATCTCAGCGTATATTAAAAGAAGGTGATACAGCAGTTGAAGAATGGTTAGCAGTCCTACAGGCTGGTGGAACAAAATCGCCAGTGGAATTAGCACAAATAGCAGGTGTTGATATTACAACAGACCAACCACTTAAAGATACGATTGCCTATATTGGTCATTTAGTTGATGAGCTTGAGCGCCTCACATTAGAAATTGAGGCTGTCCAACAATCATAGATGTTCTAGAAAACGGTTCTGTGCTTGTATAGTACAGAACGTTTTCTTTTTTTAGTTCTAAGTGAAAAAATGTATACATATACTAGAATCAGGGCGGCCATCCACACTTTTTAGATTTTTCAAAATAGACAATCATTTTTCTTCATACAAAAGTACCGTTATTATTAAGAGTACGCAAATTATTTAGCAATATACGATTAACAATTGTCAAAGGAAGTGTTCTAATTATGGTAAAACGTAATGATCCATGCCCATGCGGTAGCGGCAAAAAATATAAAAAATGTTGTGAAGGTAAACAGCAAGTAACAGTGGAAACAGTACAAATCGAAGAATTAGAGCGTGTGCTACAAACATTTTACTTAGAATATCCTGAGCGTAAAGATGTTCGTGCTTATATCGAGCATGTGGCCACATGGCAACCTAAATTAGAGAGCGTGCTACAGCGTGAGCTGATTGAAGCCATCGCTTTAGACGACTTTTTCTTCCATCAAGAGCCATCTATTTGGAAAAGTTATTTAAAGAAAACGAAGAAAAAGGCAGTAAGACCTTCTACAGTGAAAGTGCTTGAAGAATGGTCTCAGCCAACATTATTTATTGGTACGGTATCTGTTGTTGAGGAAAAATATTTTAAAGCTAGTCATTTACTTACAAATGAAGAGCTTTATATTCGTCGAGAAAATGATAAACCAATTCCTGAAGGTATGCATGTCTTTGCCTTTATTTTACCGGATGGAACGAAGACATCGACACATTATTTAGCTGTGTCTACATTGATTTTCTTCCCTGAGGATCATCTAAAAGTATTTGAAGAATTTAAGAAAAACTTTGAAGCATCCGAGAAAAAGGTTGGAGCATTCTTAAAAGAAGAACATCTTACTTTCTGGGAGTTCCTTGTCTCCAATGGCTATAAGGGAGAAGAATTCACTAATTTTGAAAGCACTGTCCTTACACAAGTAAAAGATTTCTTGGAGCAAAATGATCGTGAAACAGCTCCAATGCTTGAGTTATTAGAGGACTATTTAATAGAAGGACAACCTACTGCGCGCAAAGAAGCGGCCATTGCTGCTGGTGCGATTCGTTATGGGCAGGAAAAAGAGCTTTTTGAATCTCTTTCCATGACAGTAAAAGAAATCGCCGCGACATTTGATATTTCTGCTTCTTCACTTACAAAGTATTACCAAGACTTAAATAGCTATGTTGAAACAAAATAATCCTAAAAAAAAAGCTACATTTATTAGCATATGCCTGATAAATGTAGCTTTTCTAATTGGGTACTTTATTTACTATAAACTTTTAAAAGCTCTTCGCCTAAAAACTGTAGCTTTTCACCAACTGAACAGGCTTCAATACAGAAGCGATGAGCTCCAGGTTTACCACGTTCCTTACGTAATTGCTGAATGACTAAGCAATCTGCGCAATACGTATCATGCAGTTCATCTATATCCTTCATAACCGTCACTTTGTCCATATGAACTCTCGCTCCTTTCACGTCCAAAATTCACTTCCTACTATTATGAAGCGTACATTTTGAACAAGCAACTATTTTGTTTCTCCACTTCAGCTATTTTTTTCAAGACCCTTACTACTCGCACATGGATGTTTTACAGCGCATCCTTGTTGTACAATTATATAGAAGTCAAATTGTAAAGTAGGGATGGTATGTTAGAGGTATATATAGATGCTGCTAGTGCAGGAAACCCTGGCCCGAGTGGTATTGGTATATTTATTAAAGGTGAAGGGCAACAAATACAAATTAGTGAGTATATCGGGCAAACAAACAATCATATTGCTGAATTTACTGCCCTAGTACGAGGACTTGAAGAAGCACAAAAGCTAGGATCTACGCTTGTATCTGTGCGCTCTGATTCTAAAATCGTTGTCGCTTCTATGGAAAAAGAATATGTGAAAAACGAGGAATTTAAACCTTTTCTGGAAAAAGCTTTATTGCTCGCTAATACCTTTGAATTATTTTTTATCAAATGGGTGCCTGATTCCCAAAACAAAGCTGCCGATGCCTTGGCACGAAAAGCTATACAAAGCAAAAATAGTTGAAACAATGCCAAGGGACTGTGTAAACAGTCCCTTTTCCTTCCCCTTCTATTCAGATACTTAATATCCCCCTGATCCATTATTTTTATGAAATCAATTTTTTTACAAACTTCATAATAAAATAGCTATATCGCGCATAAAATTTTCTGATTAATCCAAAACGATGTTGACATTCATTGGGCACGGTGATATCCTTTAACACATTAGTAGTTTAGCAAACGAAAGCGATAGATTTATATAGGGGGTAACAAAACGATGAAACGTATAATGACTTTAGTTATGATGCTAACAGCTGTAATCGTTTTAGCAGCGTGTGGCACAGCAAAAGAAAAATCAACAGAGAAAGACCAAACATCTTCTGATAAAGAAAAAATTATTATTGGTATTGACGATAAATTTGCACCCATGGGCTTCCGCGATGATAAAAATGACATCGTTGGTTTCGATATTGATTTAGCACGTGCAGCTGCAGAGCATATGGGCGTGGAAGCAGAATTCCAACCAATCGATTGGAAAACAAAAGAGGCTGAATTACTCAGTGGACGTATTGATTTAATTTGGAACGGTTATACCATTACTGATGAGCGTAAGGAAAAAGTATTATTCACAAAACCTTATCTTGAAAACTCTCAGGTTGTTGTAACAAAAGCAGATTCTAAAATTTCAAAACTAAGTGATTTAGCTGGCAAAGAGGTAGGAATCCAATCACTCTCTTCTGCCGCAGATGCATTGAATGGTAATCCTATTCATAAAGATGTAAAAACAATTACAGAATTTGCAGATAACGTTTTAGCTTTATCAGATTTAAAAACAGGTCGAGTTGATGCTGTTGTAATTGATGCTGTTGTAGCAGAATATTACATGACTCAAGAGCCTGCTACGTTTAAATTATTAGAGGAATCACTTGCACCTGAACAGTATGGTATCGGTGTGAAACCAGGCAACGAAGCTTTATTGGAAAAACTGCAAGCTGCATTAGACAAAATGAATGAAGACGGTTCAGCGGCTAAAATCTCCACAAAATGGTTCGGCGAAGATAAAGTATTAAAATAGGAACAGGATATTTTTGTAAGAGTTTCCTCCGCGAAACTCTTACTCTTTTTGGAGGGACATCGTTATGGCGGATTACTGGCAAACTATGATATGGCCGATGCTAGAAGGTGCGAAAACGACAGTCATACTGTTTTTTATCGCCATTCTTGTATCGATTCCATTTGGCTTTTTACTAACACTTGCAGTGAAAAGTCGCATTAAACCACTTTCTTGGCTTGCACATACGTATATATATATCATGCGTGGTACACCACTATTACTACAATTATTATTAATTTGCTTTGGTTTACCTATGCTGCCAGTAATCGGTGAATATTTAGTACTTGATCGTTTTGTAGCTGCTTGTCTTGGCTTTATTCTAAATTACGCTGCCTACTTTGCAGAAATTTTCCGAGGTGGTCTATTAGCCATCGATAAAGGGCAATATGAGGCAGCTCAGGTACTTGGCTTATCAAAATGGCAAACAACAACACGTGTCATTTTGCCACAAATGTTTCGCGTAGCATTACCAGCCTTATCAAATGAATCGGTTACGCTGATTAAGGATACTGCTCTGCTTTATGCTGTAGCTGTTCCAGAATTACTGCATTTTGCACAAACAGCCGTCAATCGTGACTTTACAATTGTACCGTTCTTTATTGCTGGTGCTATTTATTTAGTCATGACGCTTGTCTTGACTGTATTCTTTAAATGGCTGGAAAAACGTTTTAAATTTGAATAGAGGTGACCTATATGGCATTGATGGAAGTAACAAACTTAAAGAAATCTTTTGATCAGACAGAGGTTCTTAAACAAATTACATTTTCGGTAGAGAAGAACGATGTCATTGCAGTTATCGGTCCCTCTGGATCAGGTAAAAGTACAATGCTTCGAAGCTTAATTCATTTAGAAGAAATTGATGGTGGTAGTATTTTAGTAGGTGGTGATTATCTTGTGCAAGATGGCATGTATGCCAAACCACAGGAAATTAAAGCCTTGACAGCTAAAATGGGAATGGTCTTTCAACATTTCAACCTATTCCCCCACTTAACGGTCCAACAAAACCTTGAAACGGCCCCTCGCCTATTAAAAAAAGAATCATCTGAAGCCATTTCAAGCCGTTGTCTAGATTTATTGAAAAAAATTGGACTTGCCGAAAAAGCAAACGCCTACCCTGCCAACCTGTCTGGTGGTCAAAAGCAACGGGTTGCTATCGCCCGCGCCTTGATGATGAATCCACAAATTTTATTATTTGACGAACCAACATCTGCCCTAGATCCTGAGCTGACAGGAGAAGTTTTAAAAGTCATGAAAAGCTTAGCCGAAGACCAAATGACTATGATTGTCGTTACACATGAAATGGGCTTTGCGCGAGAAGTAGCAAACAAGGTTGTCTTTATGGATGGTGGACAAATTATCGAATCTGACCATCCCGATAACTTTTTTACAAACCCACAAAACGACCGAACAAAGGCATTTTTACAAAAGAACCTAAACTAAATAAAAGGAGAGCAAACTTAAGCTGCTCTCCTTTTTTATTGTATTTATTTAAAATACATGAACCGAAAATGCTTTCTATCAATAGATTCTCAATAAAATCATGCTGTTTATAAAAAAGTTGCCCCGTTTTATCCCTTTAGATATGATTGTTGAAGGGATGGGTTTATGATGTTTAAAAGAACAGAAAATATGAATAAAAAGATTGATTAAATGACAATTAATTGTTCCTTTAATGATCCTATTTAATAGAATAATTTTAAGACAAAGCTAAGGTAGGAGGAATGGAAAATGGAAAAGATAGAAGAAATTGCAGCAGAACGAAGAACCTATACGGCAAACCAAAATACTCATTCCCATTGTTATGCTCAGTTAATTTTACCTCTCCAAGGAGAACTTTTTATGCATGCAGGGGCACAGGATCTTCGACTAGACCACCAAACATTATTTTTTATTCCTCCCGAGTGCAAACATACTTTTCATTCAGATGTACGTAACGAGTTTTTAGTTTTAGATATTCCTCATTTTATGCTAACTAAGAAAACGTTAGATAATAAAGGATTTTCCTTTAATTTAGATAAGCAATGGAAAGGGATACGCTACCTTATTCTGAATGAAATCGATAAACAATCTTTACATAGTTCTGCTCTTAAAGACCTATATCCCTATATTTCACATTATTTACTTCAAGAACAACAACCTAACTCTATTAGGTATATCCATGAACATTACAATGAGAACATCACAGTAAATAAGCTGGCCTCACTTGAACATTACAATCGTTCCTATTATTCGGATTGGTTTCTAAAAGAAACGGGGAAATCCCCTTCAGCATATATACAGGAAGTTCGTTTGAACAAAGCGAAAGAATTGCTACAAAATACAGATTTACCCATTTTACACATCGCAATTCAAGTAGGTTTTGAACAACAATCTTCCTTAACGCGATTATTCCAAAAATATGAGGAAATAACGCCAAGCCAATTTCGAAAAAAATATAGGTTTTAGGAATAAACTAAGCAAATCATGAAATTTGGATAAAAAAATTCTGAATTTCAGTAAAAAACTGTTATCCGATGTTTGTTAAATTTTATATGGACTTGGTTAAAAGCCAAGTTACTTCTTGATACCTGTGGTTCTCTCTGTAATCACGGTTCTTTTTTTGAGAAGTTACTTAACTTAAAAGGAGCAAAAAGATGGAAACAGTTTTAGGTTTATTTTTCACACTTTTATGGTCATCTGCAGCGATAGCTACAAAGTTTGGTTTACACTCTACCACCCCTTTGGTATTGGCTACCACTCGCTTTTTGATTGCTGGAGGTTTGCTATTTCTTTATGTTTATTTGTTAAATAAAAAATACCCTTGGCCTCGGTCACAGGAATTGATCCCATTAATTTTTTTAGGGTTACTGAATACAACAATTTATCTGGGTGCAACCTTTTGGGCATTGAATTATGTATCGGCAGGCTTATTTAATTTACTTGTTACAACAAATCCTTTTGTAGTTGCTTTCCTGTCCTCCATATGGTTAAAACGAAAAGTTTATTTACAAGAATGGATAGGAATGGTTGTAGCAGCATGTGGATTGTTAATTGGCATATGGCCATCTATCACAACTGGTGAGGCTAATTTATATGGTTTGATTATTTTGGGATTAGGAATGTTATCAATGGCGATTGGAAGTGTTTACTTCAAAAAAATCAATCTCGATCTCCCAGGTATTGTCATTAACACTTGGCAAGTGTCTATTGGTGGGGCTCTATTAATCCCTATCACTTATCTTCTCGAAAAAGAAAATTTTTTTATAAAATTGGATTATTATTTCCTTGGTTCGTTAATTTGGTTGGTGTTCTTTATTTCAATCGGCACAATGTTGCTTTGGTTTTACCTGTTGAAACTAGATACGGTAAAAGCTAATAATTGGTTATTTATGACGCCCATTTTCGGATACATATTAGCTGCTATTTTTTTAAATGAATCTATTACAATGTTTGATATTACTGCAACCGTATTTGTGGTTTTGGGATTACTCCTCTCAGGAAATATAGCTAGCCTCCCTATCAAAAAAATTCATCACAGAATCCGTAGCGTTAGTTATGTTTCAAGGAAAAAAAAGGTTAAATAAGTTTTGAGCACAGAAATGCTTGAAATTATTAAAAGCGTGTTTTGATCCAAACACGCTCTTTTTCTGTTCATTTATCAAGTTTATGAATATCAATTTGATCAAACTCTCATATATTTAATAGATTCACAGCGTCACACCGGGATAAAAACAACACCTGTTGTTTGGAATCATGCCACAGTTGTTGCCATTGTGGCTTGTCACTTTGGTAAACTGTATTACAAAGAAGAATTTAATGCCTCAGAAAAAGCGTGGCGTTAAGTTTTTTAACCTTCGGCAACAAGAAACGGAAAGGTCAATATTTATTTAGGTCCCATTACTCAAAAATGTATCTCGGGACGCGTTCAAAAAGGCTTCGATGGCAGGCGAAATCCACTTCTCTTCATGCCAAAACATTTGGGTTGCAAACGATGTGGCGGTCAAATCCCATGGTAATGGGACCAGTTCTCCCCTATTCACTTCTGCTGTCACAGCCATTTCAGGCAATATGGCGATGCCCATCCCGATTTTTGCACATTGTTTAATCGCCTCAGCGCTATTAAATTCCAATTCGGTAATTCCTCCCATGCCCTTCTGTGAAAGACTTCGTTCAAAAAATGTGCGATAGGAACATCCCTTCTCCGTCAACAAGAAGGTCTCACCATTAAAATCTTCAATGACTAACTCAGTACGTGCAGCCAGCGGGTGATCGGGTGATACCAAAATATAAAAGCGCTCATCCAGCATTTTTTCTCCACAAAATCCTATCTCGTGCTTGTCCTCATCCAGCATAAAAATAATGTCCACGTCCCCATCTTGCAAACTCTGTTTAAGGTTCGAATGAGTCAGCGGTCGAAACATAAGCCGAATCCCTGGATAGCGTAAGCGAAACGGACGCAATACAGCCGGAAGACGATACGCACATAGCGTTTCGTCCGCGCTGATGACCACTGTACCCGTCACCTCTCCTGATTGCTTGACGGCATGCTGTGCTTCTTCAAGATCACTCAAAATGTTGGCTACATAGCCTAGAAAACGTCTCCCTGCATCAGTCAGGATCACTTTTTTCCCTAATCTGTCCACCAGCTTAACACCCAGTTCTTCCTCTAAAGCCTTCATTTGCATCGTAACTGTTGAGGGGACATAGTTTTGCACTGCTGCAGCACGACTAAAGTTGAGTGTGGAAGCAAGCGTATAAAAAGTCTTTAGTTGGCGCAATTCCATGATACATTTCACCTCTTAATTCAAAAAAAATGAACGTTTTATTCAAAAACGTTTCTTTGACTTAACAATAGCATCGTCGTAGAGTAATGACAAGAAAGGTCATCCTTCTTTAACTATGAAAAGGAGTTTTTTACATGAGAGATTATGAACTTTATGAACTGGGAGATATTTTGCTGCAATCTGGTGACACGCTGCCAAATGCCGTTCTCGCCTATAAAACCTATGGAACACTAAATGCAGAAAAAAATAATGTGATAGTTTATCCCACTTGGTTTGCAGGTCTGCATACTGATAATGAATGGTTAATCGGAACTGGCAAGGCACTGGATCCAGAAAAGTATTTTATCATCATACCGAATATGCTAGGCAATGGATTATCCTCTTCACCAAGTAATACGCCACCGCCCTATCACCAAGCAAATTTTCCGCTGATTTCGATTTATGATAACGTGCGACTGCAACATCAATTGGTTACTCAAAAGTTTGGTATTACAAAAATCGCACTTGTTGTTGGCTGGTCACTAGGAGCTGTACAAACCTTTCAATGGGGGGCAAGTTATCCCGATATGGTCGAACGAATCGCTCCATTTGGAGGTACTGCCATGACCCGAGCACATGCAAAAGTTGTATTTGAAGGAATGATTGCTGCCCTTCAGGCTGATTCTGCCTGGAAGAATGGTTTTTACACGCAGCAACCAAAAGTGGGACTGGCAGCCATGGGTCGAGTCTATGCCCCTTGGGGCTTCTCACAGGCATATTATTTGGAACAGCTCTATCAACAAGACGGCTATCAAACATTGGAGGAATACCTTGTGGATTATTGGGATCAAGTATTTTTGACCTTTGACGCCAATGATTTGATCACTATGTTACGTACTGGAATCACTGGCAATATTAGCGCAAACTCAGCATATAATGGCGATTTTGAACTTGCATTAAGCAAAGTTACCCCACGGGCATTGATCATGCCAGGAAGTACGGATCTTTTCTTTCCTCCTCAGGACAACAAATATGAGGCACAACATATGCCAAATGCCCGCTTCCTCCCAATTGAATCGAAATGGGGACATTGTGCTGGAATTGGACAGCATGAACTAGATTCTGAATTTATTGATAAAAACCTAAAAATGTTCCTGCTTGAATGAAAACTTTTTTACACTTGACTTTCCCCTGCACGGGAAACTATATACTTCCATTAGATTAAAGATTGGAGGTGATATTTTGTTTAAAATCAGTGTGTTTTCCAGGCTAAGCAAAGTATCCTTAAAAACATTGCGCTATTATGATCAGATCGGCCTATTAAAACCAAGAAAGGTAGATCACGACACTGGTTACCGTTACTATTCGGCAGACCAACTGCTTGAGCTCAACCGAATCTTTATTTATAAGGAATTGGGGTTCACCTTGCCACAAATTATACATTTGCTTCACGAAGATATTTCAGTGAAGGATATTCAAGGGATGTTTAAGCTGAAAAAAAGTGAAATCCAGCATATCATCGATACGGAACAAGCCAAGCTCGCTCGGATTGAGGAGCGCATGCAACTTATAGAAAGAGAAGGACAAGTAGAATCAGGGCAAGAAATTAGGATCAAAGCTGAAGGCGCTCAGCAGTTCCTTTCTTTGAAAGCGCGCGGGAGAGAAGAAGACATTCCAGAACTGTTTCGTACATTTAATCAATTATTAACAAAGGAAACCCGCCAATTGGCTCAAAGTCCACAGGTCGTTTTATGGAAAGAAATAGAGGAAAAAGAGGATGAGTTTGAATTTGAAGTCGGTTATTTTTTGACCCGAGAACCTCCAGTATTCCCAGATACATTTCAACTTCGGACGCTTCCTTCAGAGCCAATGATGGCCACAATGACCTTTCGTTCGGATTCTAACTATGCTTGTACGGCCTGTGTCGATTTAGCTAAATGGATTGCGAAAAATAACTATCAGATCAAGGAAAACGAACCTGGTAGGGAAATTTATTTACCGTTATCTACAACGCAAGATGCACAATTAATGGAAATACAGATTCCCATTATAAATAGATAACTAAAGAGGCGGAGTGGATTGAATTGAAAAATAATCTGATTATCTATGTGCTAGCATTTGTTGTTTTTTTAATCGGCACGGTTGAATACATTATTACAGGCGTAATTGAAATGATTGCCACGGACTTTGGCGTAACTATTTCCGAAGCTGGGTTATTGGTGACCGTATTTGCCCTCGCAGCAGCCATTATCGCACCAATTCTAATCGCCCTAACGATAAATATGGACCGTAAAAAGTTGCTCATCGTTACCCTTAGTGTGTTCATTGCCAGCAACGGACTGGTGTTTATAAGCCCCTCTTATGATACCGCACTATGGATACGTATTATTCAAGGGGTTAGCGGAGGAATCGCTACAGTGGTAGCCATGGCAGTAGCAACTCGGCTGGTTGAAAAAGAAAGAAGAGGCCGTGCTATCGGCATTATTTTGATGGGTCTAAGCAGCTCACTAGTGCTGGGTGTTCCGATTGGCACATTTTTTAGCGAGATTTTTGGATGGAGAGTTTTGTTTATTTTGATCGGTTTATTAACCATTCTTCCCTTGTGGATCGTCTATAAAAAGGTTCCAAAAATCAAAGAAGAAGAAGCGGTTACCCTCAGGATGCAGCTCTCCATTTTGAAAGATACAAAAATTCTAACTGCCTTAGCTATTACTTTATTTTATATCGGTGGATACTCTACACTATTTACGTATATCACACCTTTCCTGCAAGCCACATCGACGCTTTCCATAACTGAAATTAGTGGCATTCTATTCCTAGCGGGAATTTGTAGCTTTGTCGGATCAAGATTAGGCGGGCAATTAGCAGATGCAAAGGGATCGAGATTCACAATTAGTTTCGGATTGCTGTTACAAGGCGCAACGCTCTCTTTATTCGCTCTAGCTGGTGTCAATCTCATTGTATTAATCTTGGTTTTAATGATTTTTATGTTAGCGACATGGAGTATTTCCCCTGCCCAGCAACTATTTTTGATCACTCTGGTACCTCGCAATCCAGATATTGCCCTTAGCGTCAATACGTCCTTCATTCAATTTGGATTTGCGCTGGGATCGGGATTAGGCGGGCTTATCATCAGCCATACTTCTGTCCTGAATTTGAATTGGATCGCTTTGGCTGCAGTAAGCATCGCTTTTCTTCTTGCCATCTTGCTATTCAAAAAAATGAGTAGTGGTATTGAAAGCTCTATTGTTACTAAATAAAGATCTTAAATAGCCCCAAATCTCTCTACATCCTTCCTTTATATTGATATGCTCGATTAAAAATCGGCATTTTCAACAATAGAGGTAGGGTGTTTTTTATAATCTCAAAACAATTCGTCAAAACCAACCAAGGGTTTATGACAAATGAAGAAAGATCACCTTTTGAGGGGTGATCTTGTATACTCCGTTTTCAAAGCTTGTTACTGATTTACCAGATAAACGGAATTAATTTTTTTGTTTTCTGTTTATATACTGTAAATTGTTCTCCGTACTTGTTCATTAGATAATCATCAGATTTTGGAATATATCCAAATACAAATACTAAGAATAGACCTAAAGGGATAAGCAAACTATAAATATTGTTAGAGATTAGCGCTAAACCCAATACCCAAAGGCAATCCCCAAGATAATTAATATGGATGGCATATTTAAACAAACCACCTGTATATAGCTTCCCTTTATTAGCTGGATTGTCTTTAAAAGGTTTTCTTAGCAACTCCGAAACTGTGTTTAACATACTCCCCCCTAAAAACAATATCCAGCCTATAATAAGAACTGTTAAGTTTGGATCTTGATTACTAGTAATCATTAAGATGGGGAAACCTAAATAATAAATCCCAAAAGCTATACTATTCATAATGGCTTCTTGCCATGCTATACCTCTAGGCAACCATATAAACATCATAGCTGTTAATCGTAAAGCTGTAATAATTAAAGCAATAAAAAGCCCAAGTGAAATGCCTGATTTGTCATAAGTAATGAAAAGCAAATAATATGCAATGACTAAATAGATAATTTCAGCAACTAAAATCAAGATTTTTTCTTTTATCGTTGGCTGGTTTATGCCATACATTGTATTACGCTCCTTCTTTTATTCATTTTATAGGAAAATATACTTCTACAATATTATTTTCCTCCGATGTGCTATAAGGATTCGTTTGATAAACTTCAAACGGGGCTCCATTCAGTTTATAGTTATTTTCTTCAATCCAAATATGTAGCTTTGTATGAATAGAAGGTAATTCATCATAAGAACCAGTAAGCGTAGCCATTGCGCAAAGGCCGGGAAAAAACACTTTCGTTTTATTTGTAGCCTCTGCAAGGGGTATCGCAATTTCTACATCATATTTTTCTGGTATATATTCTGAGCTATGGAAAATTGCAAGTGGCTTTGCAATAGGTACTAAATTTTCAAACAAAATTTCACTAAACAACTCATTAAAGTGTAATAGAAAATCAGCGGTATTAATTTGTTTTCGGTGGGATAATATATGAAAGGTTAAGTGATTCATAAGTTTAATCTCAATTTTATCTAAGTAACCCATGATATGTTCCGCTTCATCTAACCGTTGAATATCTAGCTTTAGTTTTTTTAAAAGTGAACAATAAAATGTCATATGTTGTGTTAGTTTTTCTTGTTTAGCTTGCATTTTAGCGTTAAGAAAGTCGGTATCTTCCCAATTAGCTAGAATAACCTTGATTTCTTCAAGCGAAAATAAATAGTTTTTTAATCGCGTAATCAATAAAGCGGTTTCTAATTGGGAAAGATTATAGTAGCGATAGTAATTTTTACTGTCTATGAAAGCAGGCTTCAAAAGCCCAATTTCATCATAGTAGCGAAGCGTCTTCAACGTGAGATGCGATATTTTCGAAAACTCACCAATTGAAAGCATAATAATCACCTCCTTTTTTAAATTACTTTAAATATAATGTTTCCTGTAAGGGGAAGGTCAATTAATATAGTTAAATTTTATTTTTTGAGTAGAGAAAGCATCTATAGCTTTCGAGAGAATTCAAGTTTTTTACTGGCTGCACACCCTTTAATAAAAAGCAATTAGGCTTTGTTAGTTTATGTACATTACTTCACAATCTTAGTTATGATACAAGTATAGATCCAATAAAAAAATCATCTCTCCATAAGAAGTTTTAGAGGGAAGATGATTTTAAGCAATCTTTATTAAAAATTATTCAAACTTTGTTATTAATTAGATGATATATAATATTTATAGAGCCTTTTGTGTAAATAATAGTCCAAGTAAAACACAAAAAGTTAGCCTTCTATACTTTTCACAAAGCCACCCTAATTTAATGATGGCTTTATAGAATATCGCTTCTTCCACCAAATATGTAGCATGCATCACGCAATCTGGTGTTGCCACTGAGAGCTAGTATGGATTAGATTTTTCCTAGTGTCTTAGCCTCCCCACCAAAAGATATATCTTGTCATATACGCTAATTTTACCTTTTTTAGTGGATCTCTCAAATTTCTGTAGGTCATTATTAACCTTCATATAGCCCTAGATCATTAGAAAAAAACCATCTTTATTCCATTCTTAAAACGTCTCCACATTGTTATTTTATTGACATCCAACTGTAATATTACAATGCTAAAATCATTTTCGTATCAAATTTTAACATTGTAGGAGGAATTAAAGCATGAAGAGTAATAAAAAGTATAGATGGGGCATGAAATTAGCGGCATTGGCATTAAGCTCATCCGTACTTTTTTCAACAGTAGAATTAGCATCAGCTGCGACCTATACCGTTCAATCTGGTGATTCTTTATGGAAGATTGCCACTCAACACGGTGTATCCTATCAAACATTAATGAACTTAAATCATTTATCGTCTTCCAATATTTATATTGGGCAAAAATTAACAATCAATAAACAACTTTCTTCCACACCGAATACGTCATCCAAGTTACTACAGGTGGCTAAGCAACAATTAGGTGTCAAATATACATTTGGTGGAGTAAAACCAAGTACAGGCTTTGACTGCTCTGGCTATATCACATATGTCTTTAATAAATCTGGTATTTCAACACCACGCAAAACGGCTGCTGGATTTTATCTTTCAGCTAAAAAAGTAAGTACACCTCAAGTCGGAGATATAGTGTTTTTTGCTAATACATATAAAGCAGGAATTTCACATGCAGGTATTTACATTGGCAATAATCAAATGATTAACGCTAGTAATGATGGCGTTAGTATTGCAAACATCAATAACTCCTATTGGAAAAAACATTTCGTTGGATACGGCCGTTTGTAAAAGAAAAAACAGTTGGGACAGTCCCAACTGTTTTCCTATATATTTACCACTTTTTTCGGTTTCATCTTAGCAAGTCGTAGTAGATAAATAATAAAGACAACCCCGAGTAAACCTGCTCCTGATAAGTAAACATATGCATAACCTGCCTGTACGGCCACCATCCCTAAAATATAAGAACCTAGGGCAATGCCAAGGTCAAACATTGTAAAATAAGTTGCTGTTGCATAGCCACTTCGTTGGATGGCTGTGGATTGTACGGCTAATGCTTGCAAGCTTGTCGTAACAGCTCCGTAGCCAAAGCCTACAAAAATGGCTGCACTTAAAAATAGCACTGGACCTTCAACAAATGCTAGCATGATAAGCCCGATCGCAAAAGAGATAATACCAGGAATAATGACAAATTGCGGTCCCTTAGTATCATAAAGTTTACCTGTATATGGTCGTGTAATTAACATAGCTGCTGCAAACACGGCATAAAAGAGACTAGCAACAGCCATTAAATCTTTTTGCTGTGCATAGACCGATAAAAATGATAAAACACTTGCATACGAAAAAGCTACTAAACTAGCAATCGCTGCAACGGGCAATGCCTTACGCTCAAATAAATCGTGGAATTTAAATGTTAATTTCCCTTCATGTGCAGGCTTTGGTAAACCGTCAGTATTAACCGTTAATGCTAAAATGCCTCCAGCTAGAATACAAATACTCATGACAATAAATAACACGTTAAAAGTACTATATTGAATTAATAATAAACCGATAAATGGTCCAATTACGACAGCTAGATTCGTAGACATCGTGAAGTAACCTAAACCTGCCCCTTTTCGCTTTACTGGAACGATATCCGCAGCTAATGAACCTGCAGCTGTTGTAATAATACTAAAGAAAATCCCTTGAATAAATCGAAGACCAAGTAAAAGTCCAAATGGATGAATAAATAAATATAAGACGGTACAAATAAAATAGCCAGCGATGGATAGCACTAGTAATTTTTTCTTACCAAACACATCTAATAATTTTCCTGAAAACGGACGCACAATAATGGCTGATAATAAAAAGCCTGACAATAATAAGCCTGCTTCCTTATCTGTCTGATGTAATTCACCAATGGCATAAAGCGGCAAAGTTGTTACTAGTCCATAAAAAACAAAAAACACAGAGATATTTGTTAAAAAGAGACTGATGAAACGCTTTGTCCATATTTGTGTATTTTCCTCTTGCTTCATGTCAATCAACCTTTCATTTTTTCCAGTAATATCATAAACTGCTGCTGTTCCTCAGCAGTAAGTGATCCTACCATTTCTTCCTCAAATGCTAAAATAGTTTCTGTAATGGCTGGTAAGCGCTCCTCAGCCTGTGCAGTCAAGGTTACAATTTTTTCACGCTTATCCTCCCCGTCCAATCGTTGGACCCAGCCCAAGTTCTCCAATCGTGTAATAGCTCTTGTAATACTTGGTGCTTCTACATTTAAATATTTCCATATTTGCGTTAAAGTCATAGGCCCGTTTTTATGTAAGCAATATAAAATGGTCCATTGTGAGCTATATAAATGATGCTGCTTCAAGACTTCATTTAAGCAGTTTGTTAAATAACGACTTTTTTGGAATAAAGCATGGAATATCGGATTCATATGGTCTACCTCCTGAAAATTTATTTACCTAGCTAAATAAACTATACGCTTCATTTTTTCCTTTGTAAAGCAAGTAATATGATAAGGTGGATCAATCCTAAGCAGGAAATTTTTTGCATGTGTCGAATAAAGCTAGTAGATTCACAATGAAAAGGAGATGGAATCATGGGGAATAAGGTTTTAATACTTGCTGGAGATGCAGTAGAGGCTTTAGAGATTTTTTATCCTTATTATCGTTGTCTTGAGGCAGGCTATGATGTCACAATTGCAGCACCATCTGTCAAGAAATTACAAACTGTATTACACGATTTTGTAGAGGGCGTTGATACTTACATCGAGCGTCCTGCATACGGTTTAGAAGCACATGCCTCTTTTGCAGATGTTGATCCCACACAATTTGATGGTTTAATTATTCCTGGTGGTAGAGCGCCCGAATACATCCGTTTAAATGAACATGTGCCGACACTAGTGAGCCATTTCTTTGAAACCAATAAGCCAATTGCTGCTGTTTGTCACGCCGCACAAATTTTTGCTACAATCCCCGAAGTACTAAAAGGACGTGAGCTTACAGCTTATATTGCTTGTAAGCCAGAAGTTCAAGTAGCAGGGGCCACTTATATTGATGCCAACCTTCACACAGATGGCAACTTAGTAAGTGGACATGCTTGGCCCGATCTACCAGGCTTAATGCGTGAGTTTATACAAAAGTTAGAGGGTTAAAAAGTGAGGATGCCTAAACTTAGGCATCCCTTTTGCTTTTATGAAAGGCTTTCTTGTAATTCAATTTTTTCTACTTCTTGCGTGGAGGTTAGGTAGCTGATTCTTACATAAACTCCAAATTCCTTGTCAGATTGCTTAAGCCATAGCTTAAATTTTTCAATAGTTGACGTCCCATGTATTTCTTTCCCTTCATGTAAATAATCTATAATCTTTGCTTTAGGATATTTTGCCTGTACCTCTTCTACCGCTAGTTTCCCCCACTTAGCATAGGCTGGCGTTTCTTGCTGTGCCAAAACAATCTCAGGGATATGTAATGGCACAGCAAGCAGAAGTCCAAGCGTTACACAAACGTTTTTCACTTAAACCCCTCCTAATTAAACTGTATAGAATGGTGATTAAAGTAAAAAATAAGAGCTCCAAAAGTATTTACTTAAGGAGCAAGATTTGTTATTGTTTCGGCTGTTGAGGATTATTATGAATGACTTGGTTAAACTCTGCTGAGTATTCTTCCCGATCATTCTTTTTATGTGTATCCTCTTTCTTTTTCTTTTTAAAGCTTGTTTTTCTTTTCTTCGCCATTGCTTACACCTCCAAATAGTTAGTTCTTTTTATTGGACTGTTGATTTTTATCATGATTCGTTTTATTGTTTTTATTTTTGGCCTTCGCATCAAATTCTGACGCGAACTCCTCATTCAAGTTGTCATTCGGGTTGTTATTATTGCTATTACTTCTATCGAGGTCTTTGCTTTTGTAGGTGCCAAAAGGATTATGCGTTCTGACATTCATTGTTTTTTTGCTGTTTTTGTTATTTCGATTGCCCACAGTTCTTCACCTCCTACATGTAATTTGCTCAAGTAGTAGCGTTTATATGAGGTATTTTTTTCGGGCATTTATGTAAAAAAAGAATGAAATTCACTAACTCATGTTAGATAGACTAAACTAATAAGCGGATAATACGTTCAGTATAAGGACATATTTTATTACATAATATAAATGTTAAATATATTTCGAATCATCGTTATATTATATACAACATAGGCAAGCTTCTTTGTAAGGCTCTTATTGACCCCTATTACAACAATAACCTTTTCTAATGCCATTAATTATTGTTGTGAAAATTGATAAGAAAGGTGGATATGATTAATGGATGATTTACTTTCTGAAAAGAGGTTACAGAGAGAATGATAAAAAGCGAAGAAACTATTAAGGTTACTTGTTGATCCTGAAAAGAAGACTAAGAATATGGCGGTGAAAAAAGTGCGTGTGCAAGAAGTCATTTTAGAGAATAAAATAATGCCAAACGATACATGTTTGTCAATAATAATGGATTTCCTATACTGCCTGTAATGAAATATATAACGTACCTCATTGTCTAATTTAAGAGAAGTAGGTGTCCTGCCTTAGCGACATATGCACAAAGCCTGAAGACAAGCAGAATTCATGTGTTGTAATAGAAAGATGATACTAACACGCAGAAATAATGGGTTTAGACCTCTTAAGCCCCCCTGCCTTTGTATGTAGCCCGAATTTATGCTTAAAAATATAATTGGCTATAATAATAGCCAACATATTACAAAGGATATTTAATTAAGAAAAAAACAGCCATACTAGATGTAACACAACACCTAATCCGGCTATCTTATTATTTCAATTTATTGGAAATTTATATTCTACAATTATATTTCAACCTCTGTTTCAGACAAATTCAATGCTTTTCCGCCCACCTTTACCTCAATAATTTCTTTCCCTTGAGTGGTTAACGCTATAACTATTTCTGAAGGTTTTTTCATAGAGTAACCTTGCTCAACAGATATATTAATAACATTTCCTAGTTTAATTTTACCATATTTATATAGATAACATGAAAGGGCACCATTGGATGTACCAGTTGCAGATTCTTCTGGAATTCCATATAAAGGTGCCAAATTTCTACAGTGCGCATTTGAACCCTTTAGTGATTCAAGGGTAAAAATATGATAACCAATGGTATTATATTTACTACTGATATTTGTTACTTTTTCAAAATCTGGCTTTATAGAATTTAATATATCTAAGTTTCTAATCGGTACAAGTATATCCCTAAGGCCAGTAGATACAATTTGCACTGGTAGATCCTCCAACATTTCATCTATAGTAATATTTAAGGAATCTGCAATTTCTTCCTTGTCTATTATTTCATAATAGCTTGGAGCATTTTGATCCATCATAATTGATCGGTCTTCCATTACTTCTACATTTAAAATTCCAGCCTTTGTTTCTTGAGAATACTTTCCTGGTTTAATATATCCTTGGCTTGAAAGTGTATAGAACGCTGCTATCGTTGCATGGCCACAAAGATCAACCTCTTCATTAGGTGTAAAGAATCTAACCTTGAAGTCAGCAAGGTCTGACTTCATGACAAAAGCAGTCTCACTAAAACCGATGATACCTGCTATTTTTTTCATGTCCTCATCTGATAGATAATCAGCGCTAAGTACCACTCCGGCAGGGTTCCCTCCCTCAATGGTTTTTGCAAATGAATTTAATGTATAAACTTTTAACTTCATTATATGATCCCTCCAAATTGTATATCGATTTTATATTTGCACGATGGTCCCAACATTCATTTCTTCTGCTTTTGATACAATATATTTTGAAACTGCAAGATCTTGCAATGCTATGCCAGTACTATCAAAAATCGTAATTTCTTCATCACTTGTACGTCCTTTCGCATTTCCAAGTATGAATTGTCCGATTTCAGTCAAATTGTTTTTGCCTAATATACCAGCCCTTATAGCACTTTGTGTTTCTCCGACTGTCGATGCTTGTGTAATATCATCTACATATACAGAAGCTACCTCAAAGATCTTTTCATCTATTTCCTGTTTTCCAGTCATGTCTGCCCCCACACAGCTGAAATGTATACCTGGCTTAATCCACTCCTTAAAAATCAGTGGTTTTCGCGAAGGTGTTATCGTAATTACTGCATCGGTTTCTTCCAAAGCTTTCACTGGATTTTCTACAGCTACAAACTGAACGGACTCAATTCTTTGTTTCCAGCTCTTATTATAAGTATCGTTGATATCATTTATGATTTTATCTAGTTCTGTCTTTATTGAATACTGGAATTTTGATGCATTTTCATATTTTACGGGGTCATATATATATACCTTGTTGATTGTCTGAACTTGAGATAGAGTGGCTGCTATTTGAAAAATCGCCTGAACTCCTGTACCTACAATCATTAGTGTTTTTGAATCTTGTTTTGACAAGTGTTTCACGCCTATTGAACCTGCTGCTCCAGTACGCATTCCTGTCAAATAACTTGCGTTGAGCATTGCCTTAGGAAACCCATTCTTCAAATCAAATAACATAGTCAGCCCAGTTATAGCTGGAAGCCCTTGATTTTTATTATCACCAAACCATGAAACGAGTTTTAATCCAAACACATCTTCTTCATTAAGCATCCCTGATTTAATATCCATTTCTGCCCTACCCTCAAAAATCACCTCAGATACCATGGAGAATAGTCTCACCTGATTGTTGGCTTTAAGCTCATAGGCTTTTTCTACACATGCTACTGTATTCTTGATATCAAGAATGTTCTTAACATCATTATCACTTAGAATTCTTATTGGTACCATAGTTATCATTATCCTTTAAAATTTTAATATCTTTCTGTGAATGTAATTGTATTTGAACAACAACAAAAAGTCTCCAACCATTCTTGGTTGTTATTTAACCAACCAAATGATAAAGTACAAATACTATGATTTTGGAGGAATTTTATGTGGGATATCAACTGGAGACCTGATAGAAATAATCCTTATGGATTGAATATACAGATTGTTAACTTCATAAAAGATAAAATAGCAACTGGAGAATGGCCAGTTGGTTTCAAATTGCCAAGTCAGCGGACACTTTCTGAAATTTTCTGTGTAAACAGAAGTACCGTAGTATCTGCCCTTGAAGAGCTGGCAGCTGAAGGCCTTATTAGCGGTAATGCTGGTGGAGGTACAAAAGTAATAAACAATACATGGACATTAATGTCCATTAATCATTCATATAATTGGCTTCCCTATATATCTTCGGGATTACATCAAAAAAATCAAAATATAATGCAGCAGATCAATCAGGCTGAATTCCAACCTGATATCATCCGAATGGGGTCCTGCGAACCTTCCCCTGAATTAATACCTAACAAAATGATTCAGGGCGTACTAAAAAAACTGTCTACGTCTATGGCGTCGCTGGGTTATGAAGAACCAAAAGGAAATATCCATCTAAGAAGAGAGGTATGCACATACCTTAAAACAATAGGAATAGGAGCTGATCCATCCTCAGTTTTGATTACCTCTGGTGTTTCGCAGGCACTGCAGCTTATTTCCCTTGGCCTTTTGCACACGAACTCAGTAGTATATGTTGAAAAGCCATCCTACCTATACTCTCTTAGAACCTTTCAATCGTTCGGAATGCAGCTTTCGGGAATAAAGCTGGATGAAGAAGGTATAGAAATAAAAGAATTGGTTGATCGACATAGGCGGAGAAAAGGAGCAATGCTTTTTACAATACCTACTTTTCAAAATCCTACCGGGAGTGTCATGTCACTTGAAAGAAGAAAAACGCTTGTTGATGCGTGTGATAGGGAACGTTTGCCTATTATCGAGGATGATGTATATAGGGAGCTTTGGTTTGATGAACAACCTCCACAGCCATTAAAGGCATTTGATAACAATGGACTTGTATTATATCTTGGTGGAATATCGAAGAATTTAAGTCCTGGTCTTAGGATTGGATGGATTGTTGGATCAGAAAAAGTCATTGAAAGATTGGCAGATATAAAAATGCAAACTGATTATGGAACCAGCTCACTCTCCCAAAATGTAACCACAGAACTATTCTCTAGTGGTCTTTATTATCAGCATAACGATATAATGAGGAAAAATGTTAAGATCCGAAGAGATGTTGTTCTTGAAGCATTAAAGAAATATTTTACCGGCATCGGTACATGGAGTATCCCTAGGGGCGGCTATTTCATCTGGCTTAAGTTAAATGAAGGTATATCTATGTACCAGCTTTTTACTAAAGCCTTAAGTCGGAAAATACTTGTTCACCCAGGAAATTTGTATGAGTTTCATTCTGATCAATATTTAAGAATTTCTTATTCTTATGCATCCTTAAATGAAATTGACTATGGAATTAAAACTCTTTCAGAATTGGTAGCAGAACAAACTTTTTAAGTTTCATATAGAGATTTAAATATGGCAGATAATTATAAAAATGAGTATTGAATAACCACTGTATGAGATTAGAAAATCTGGCAGCTAAAAAGGAATTGTACCACAAGAAAATGGAACAAGTTTCTTTTATAAGCAGAAATGCTTTTTCTAATGGGGTATGTTAATTGAATAACAAAGGACATAACATATTAGTCATATATACTATGTTATGTCCTTTTTATTTCACTTTTTTAATACTAAGTCTTGATAATTTGTCTCAGTCATGTTCATTCTTATCTGTCTCTAGACAATCGTATATTCCGTTATATTTAGTAATGCTCCCACAGCTCCAGAAAAGCCATGATCATTAATAAAGACAGGTGTATGCTTTTTCGTGCGTGTATAATTGGAGATCACGCGGGTAAGATGTTCATTATTGCTGAGAGTCGATCCAATATAAACGATATGCTGTGTATTTTTTTCTTCGGCATATTGAATACTAAGTGTTGTGATTACTTCACCAACAAGTCCCTGAACAGTTGCAATAATATCCTCAGCCGGGTGTTGCAGTGATTGTGTGATGCCAACTTTACCAAAATTACTCGCAGTTAAATGACCGTCAATAGGTGTATCCATTCCTTGATAAATGTCTTTGACCAATAAATCTATACCTTCTCGATTGCCATTTGCAGCCATCTCGCGAATTTCATTATAATCTGTAATGCCTGTTGTAAGCGCTGACAATCCTATTAATGTCCCGCCACCAACGCCTGTCCCACCTACGCGTATATGTGTATTGTCTTCCATATAATGAATGGAAGTACCAGTTCCGATATTAGTAATCATACTACGTTCAAATAAGTAGCCTTCTTTATTCAACAAAAAACGAACACCTTTTAATGTAGCTTCAAATTCTACTATATAATGAATCGATTTCATTGTTTTAATGACATCAAGTAATTGTTCTGTACGTCCCCCCGTAACACCAATATCCTCAATATCTGGATGATCAATAATCCAATTTTTTACAGACAACAAATCATTTGACGGAAAGGTTGTTAAAATAAGTTCATTGTCTTGATCTAAATATGCAACCTTTGTCAATGTGCCACCTGCATCAATACCTATAGCCTTTGGCATACAATTCTCCTTTGTGTTTATTACGTAACTTCATCTATTTAATGAGCATTACGCTAGTAGTCAGGCAACTCATCAAGTTTCATGCCTTCATTGGTGTCAAGGATTTTGCAAGGAGTTTTGGTGTGCCAAAATCCTGACTAACTAGTTATTGTACGAGAGCTTGAAGCTCTGTACAGTTCCCCAAATCGTGTAATGATATTTTCGCCCTTTCTAAACTTTAACGCTGTTGAAATGATTGTGCAATAACTTCATAAACATTCATGAAAAAATCACGAAAAATATCAAAATTTTTCTAATCTACTGCGGAATCTTGACGAATTATAATACTTTATCACCATTCTACTAAAAAAACAAAAAAAGTGAAAATGCACTGCTTGAACACAGGCATTTCCACTTTTTCTATTACATTTTGTAATTATCGAGCTGAATAACCACCATCAATCACTAACTCAGCACCTGTTATATAAGAAGCTTCATCTGACGCTAAAAATAAGATTGCATTGGCTACTTCCTCAGGTTGGCCAAGACGTCCCATTGGTGTAGTTTTTACCAACATGTCCATGGCTTCTTTTGCTTCAGATAATTTGGCTGTCATTGGTGTTTCAATAACACCTGGGAAAACCGTATTGACACGGACATTGAAAGCACCTAGCTCTGTAGCTGCTGCACGAGCAATCGCGCGTAAAGAGCCTTTAGATGCTGTGTAGGCATTGAAGCCTGCACCAATAATCGCTGTGTAAGAGGCTGTATTGACGATTGAGCCCTTTCCTGCTTCCTTCATATATTTAGCCGCATGTTTAATGCCAAGGAATGGACCAAAAGCATTGATATTGTGCATGATTGTCCAATCAGCTTGTGTAATTTGATCTGGACCTTTTTCTGATGAAATACCTGCATTGTTAATCAAAATATCAATTCGGCCATATTTTTCGACAATTACTTTTGTCACTTCTGCCCAGTTTTCATCAGATGAAACATCCAATTTCATGCCCTCTACATTTTCAAGCTCTGAGATTTTTGCTAGGTTCTCCTCGTTAATATCAGCTGCAATGACTGTAGCACCTTCTTGTGCAAACAATTTTGCCATTGCTGCTCCCATTCCTGAGGCGCCGCCTGTAATCATAGCAATTTTATTATTTAAACGTCCCATTTCATTAAACTTCCTCTCTCGTGAGATTTGTGTTGTTGTACTAGCATAAACCCGCACTTTTTGGCCACACAAAAGGTATAGGTTTAAATAGTTTACTATTAAACTATATCATTTTTAGGAACCGTTTTCAAAGAATATCTCCCTTTTCATGAACAATCTGTTTTATCTTTCCCTATTTTTACGATACGATATACTATAGATGTGGAACCATTTGAACGGAGGAATACGAGTGAAAGATCAAAAAACACTTTATAAAAAAGCGATGCAGGTTTTAAAAGATACAAGTCGCACTTTTTATATACCTATCACTTTCTTAAAAAATGATTTAAAAGTATCGGTAGCAGCTGCCTATTTAGCGATGCGTGCCATAGATGAAATAGAAGACCACGAACAGCTTTCTAATGATGTAAAATTTGATTTACTATCGGCAACGAGTGAGCTATTAAAGGGCACATTTAACGAAGAGGCTTATCAAGCGTTGTTAGCTCCTTATGCAGAACAGCTTCCTGAAGTGTCGCTCCGATTAGCAGATTGGCTAACATTCTGCCCTGAGGAATCACGGAAAATAGTACAGGCTTCTACAAGTGAAATGGCATTTGGTATGGCAAAGTGGGCAAAAGCCAATTGGCAGGTGCATACACGAGAGGACTTAGATGATTATACATACTACGTAGCAGGGCTTGTAGGGACAATGTTGTCTGAGCTTTGGGCGTGGGGTGCAGACGTTCAAACTGATCGCGAGTTAGCAATCGGCTACGGTCGTGGACTTCAAGCGGTCAATATCTTACGTAATCAGCATGAAGATCTTGATGAACGTGGCGTAAGTTTCGTTCCAGATGGTTGGACACGTGAGGATTTATTTGCTTATGCTGAGGAAAATTTGGCAAAAGCAGATCTCTATATGAAAGATATTCATAAGCGCACAATTTTGCTGTTCTGTCGCTTGCCACTTGCTTTAGCCCATAAAACATTGAAGGCTATGCAAGAAGGACGAGAAAAAATGACGCGCACCGAGGTTGAACAAACTGTGGAAGAGGTACAGGCCGACTAAAAATGATCAAGCCCCAGTAAACAAATACTGGGGCTTTTCCTATTTACGTATAAATAAGTTTGACAATCAATTCATAGCTCAAATAAATGGAGAGCATTGACAATAACATAAGCACGACGTTTTCCACCTTACTCCCTGTTTTCGTCGTTAGTGGAAAACGAATAGATATAGTCGCGGGGAAAAATAATTTTACCCCTTTCTTCGTACACATATCTAGCACGATGTGACTAGCCATACCAATGATTATTCCAATAGAAATTGCCTTGTACGGAACGAAAGTATGTAATACCAACGACATGAACAATAAAAACAGCAAACTATGGGTAAAGGAACGATGGCCAAATACCATATTCACCAGCTTCGATACGATAGGAAATTTCCGACCAATTTTACTACCTCTATGACATATATCTGGAAGTAATGCGCCGATAACACCTGCACCTACTAAGACAAGTGGGTTATCATTTGAAAACTGTGCAAAGGCTAGACTTGCCGTGATGCCCCCAACAATATGGGTATTCCCTTGCATAAATTACTTCCACCCTTCTTACGCTTATTGTGAACCTTCTTAATGTAACATAAATCCGCTCATTCGGGAACATACATTCCGAACATACGCTCGAAAATATTTTCATCCAATAATTGTATAGCTATAAAATATATGGCTAAAAATAAGGATGGAGGTTATTTATGAAAGCTTATAAAGGACTACTTTTAATTTTTTTGACGATGGGCAGTAGCGTATTCCTTTGGTATTTTGCTACACCAATTGCCCCTATTCATCCACTGAGCAAGCTTGGTCATATCATTGGGGGCTTAGCGATTACAGGACTATTCCTTGTGTTTCTTTTTGCTACAAAAAATAAATTACTAGAGCGTTGGTTCAATGGGCTAGCGCGACTCTATTTTTATCATAAAGTACTGGCCATTTTTTCACTTGGATTCATCATTATACATGGACAATTACAAAAAATGGTTCCTGATGAAGAACTGCCACAAACTTCACTTCATGAATGGGCTAAAGAGCTTGGCGAACTCGCACAATATGGCTTTATCATCCTGATTGTACTAGCGTTCCTAGCAAAATTTTTAAAGTATGAGCATTGGCGCTGGTTACATCGCCTACTGCTTCTTCCTTATACAGTAGGCATTTACCACACTTATTTTTCTAGCCAATATGATTTATTACAGCCCTCAGCTATAGGAATTTTCACAGCCCTTACAACAACCATTGGATTTATGTCTGCCCTGTATATGATGACAATGTATCAAGATATGTTCTTTCCTTACAGCGGATCTATTTCCAACATTCAAAAACTGAATGCCTATGTCGTTGAATTAGAACTGACCCTCACGAAAAAACTCCATTATCGTCCAGGACAATTTCTCTTTTTAAAAATCTTTCAAGAGGGCATTGAAAAAGCACCACATCCTTTCTCCATTTCGGGTGGCGATGGAGAAAAAATTAGGGTGACAATAAAAACAGTTGGAGATTTTACAAGGCAGGTTTACGACCACATTCAAATGAATACCCCAGTTGCCGTCGATGGTCCATTTGGCCATTTCAACTTTGACAAAGGTGCCAATCAACAACTATGGATTGCTGCTGGCATTGGCATTACACCATTTATTGCCTATTTACAAACAAAGCCCGAAAAGAGAATTGATTTATATTATTCCTTTCATGGTCTAGATAACATTGTATACAAGGATTTTTTACAGAATTATGCGCAAACAAATGATCGTTTCACGGTCACTTTTATCGATACGACACAGGAAGACAGGCTCTCTTTTGACCACTTGACCATACCAAAACAGACAAGTATTTATATATGCGGACCCGAAAAAATGATCAAACAATTCAAATCGTCCGCTCCTACTAGCAAGATAGAGTGGGAGGGATTTAAATTCAGATAAAAAGAGGGTACATCTAGTACCCTCTTCAGACTGTAGACAAAAGCCATCGAGAAGTTCACTCTCGATGACTTTTGTCATTTTTCTTTCTCTTTCATTTTCAATATTTGGTAAATCACTGCCGAATCCAACATACTCTTCGAGCATAGTTGC
>Ga0213829_1000654_pt1 | contig 30391 bp, 25 predicted proteins | sample MC6MC0896MG_FD_180665 | JGI IMG/M metagenome (GOLD analysis project Ga0213829, IMG submission 180665) | Enriched soil aggregate microbial communities from Iowa State University, Ames, United States - MC6-MC0896-MG | ecosystem: Environmental > Terrestrial > Soil > Unclassified | place: USA: Iowa...
CGCGGTCAAGCGTATGCTCGAGGCGGTCGGCTTCGACATGAAGAACTACCACGAGGAGTCGTTTGGCGCGACCCCGGCGGAGGCCAAGGCCGACGCTGTCGAGCACGCCGAACAGGCAGCCGATGCACCGGAAGTGGATCTGTCCGATCTGAACCTGGTGGAGTTCGTCGGCAGCGAGAAGAGCATCCGCGTGGCCCCGGGCGAGACCGTGCATGCGGCGGCGGCCAAGGTTGGCCTGATGATCCCGAAAGCCTGCGGCATGGGCATCTGCGGCACCTGCAAGGTGCTCAAGCTGGGCGGCGAAGTGGACATGGAGCACAACGGCGGCATCACCGAAGAGGATGAAGCCGAGGGCTACATCCTCTCCTGCTGCAGCGTGCCGCGCGGCGACGTTCGTATCGAGTACTAAGCCGAGGCCGCTTGAGCGCTCTTGAGCGCTGCAGCCTGGGTCAGACGCGGAAGCGTGCAACCAGGCTGCTGAGGTCGACGGCCAGGCGCGACAGCTCGGCACTCGCCGCGCTGGTCTGGTGTGCCCCGGTGGCGCTTTGCACCGACAGGTCGTTGATGTTGACCAGATTACGGTCAACTTCGCGGGCGACCTGAGCCTGCTCTTCGGCCGCACTGGCGATGACCAGGTTACGCTCGTTGATGTGTGCTACGGCCGTGGCGATGGTGTCCAGCGCCAGGCCCGCGCCGCGGGCGATGTTCAGGGTCGATTCGGCGCGTTCGGTGCTGGTGCGCATCGACTCGACCGCCTGGCCGGTGCCGCCCTGGATGGTGCCGATCATGCGCTCGATCTCGCTGGTCGACTGCTGGGTGCGATGCGCCAGTGCACGCACTTCGTCAGCCACCACGGCAAAACCACGCCCGGCCTCACCGGCCCGCGCTGCCTCGATGGCGGCGTTGAGGGCGAGCAGGTTGGTCTGGTCGGCCAGGCCGCGAATCACGTCGAGTACCTTGCCGATATCACGCGACTGTTCGGCCAGGTGAGTGATCAGCTTGGCAGTACCCTGCACGTCACCGCTCATGCGCTCGATGGCGCTGACGGTTTCCAGTACCAGGTCACGGCCATCGCTGGTGGAACGGCTGGCTTCAGCCGAAGCCTCCGAGGTGCTGACGGCATTGCGCGCCACTTCTTCGACCGCGCTGGTCATCTCGGTAACGGCAGTGGCGGCCTGTTCGATTTCGGCGTTCTGCTGCTGCAGGCCGCGCGCGCTCTCGTCGGTCACGCTGTTGAGCTCTTCGGCCGCCGAGGCCAGCTGGGTAGAGGAGCCGGCGATCAGGTGCAGGGTGTCGCGCAGCTTTTCCTGCATGCGGGCCATGGCTCGCTGCAGGCGCGCTGCTTCGTCGCTGCCTTCGGCGCGAATGGTGTGGGTGAGGTCGCCGTCGGCTACCTGTTCAGCTGCCTGCAAGGCTTCTTCGATCGGCTTGACGATGCTGCGGGTCAACAGCAATGCGCAGATCAGGGTCAGCACGGTGGCGGCGATGAGCAGGCCGATCACCAGGGTGAACGCCGTGCTGTACTGGTTGGCGGCGGTGGCGTTGGCGTTGCGCGCCTGCTCGGTGTTCATTTCCAGCAGGGTGTTCATGACCTTGTTGATCTGCTCGGAGTTGGTCAGCAGGTCGCGGTTGAGCAGGTCGGCCAGTTCCTCGATGCGGTTGGCCTGGCTCAGGTTGCGCATGCGGGTTTCCAGCTGGCGGTACTGGGTCAGCAACTGGCCGTACTGATCGAACGCGGCTTGTTCTTCGGCGGCGACGATAAACGTCTGGTAACGGCTCCGGGCCTTGTCGATTTGCGCGTTGCGCTCGTCCAGCAGGCGCAGGGTGTCTTGCTGAGTGGCCGGGTCACGATTGACCAGCAGACGATAGGACAGCGTGCGCAAGCGCAGGCTCAGCGCGGTCAGCTCATCGAGGGTCTTGATGCTCGGCACGTTGATGCTTTCGATGGCGACACCCGCCTGGCGAATCTTGCCCATCTGGACCAGCGAAAATACGCCAAGGCCAAGCATCAATGCGCCGATCAAGGCAAACCCGAGCAAGGCGCGCGGGGCGATATTCATATTGCGTAGGGACATGATTTGGACAATCCAGGCAAGGTAAGGGGGCGCGCAATCCTTGCGTCGAGATAAGACCTGTATGGCTATCGGTCGTGACCGGCCAGTCTTGAGTTCGATGAGCGAAAGCCCGAGTTGGCCGCGACAAATCCTGACCGGCGGTTGACCCAGGCCGGAACAAGGTGGCCGATCCCCTGTCAATCTGGCCTGGCTGAAGCCTTTTGACCCGATATTTAATGGCGGGGGCGCGTGCTTTTCTTTATCGTGTGCGCCCTCTGCAACAACCCGAGATAGACATACCCCATGTTGGAAACTTCCCTGAATCAACTCGAGCAGCTGGTCAACGACCTGATGCAGAAAAACACCCAGCTGAGCGAGCAGAACGCTGCCATCGCCCAGGAACTGGCCCAGGCCAAGGAAGACAACGACAGCCTGCAGCTGTCGCTGATGGAACAGGAAGAGAAACACGGCGCCGCTGCTGCGCGTATCCAGGCGCTGGTTGAGCGCGCCAGCGCAGGTGTCGTCAACGCATGAAACTGCAAGCGCAGCCGATCAATGTCGTGTCGATTCTGGGTATCGACTATTCGATCAAGGCCCCTGAAGGCCAGGAAGAGACCCTCTCGCAGGCTGTGCGGATGCTCAACACCGCCCTCAACGAAACCAAGCGCCAGTACCCGACCCTGATCGGTGACAAGCTGCTGGTGCTGGCGGCGCTGAATCTGTGCTCGCGGCAGATCGAACTGCAAAAAGAGCATCAAGTGACGCTCGCCCGCACCCAGGCGCAGATCGATGCCACGGTAGATGCCATCGCACGCACCATCGGCGAGCAGTAAAGCACCAGCCAACAGGCAAAATTCGAGCGGGGGGCAGCCATGCGGTGACGCGTGGCTGTTCCCCGTTTTGCGTTCAGCATTTGTCGATGATTGCTGGATTGAATGGATACGTAAGTGTATACAATCTCCCAAAACAAGAATCCTGGGGGAGGAAAACGTATGCGTATCTGGCGGCGAAGTATCCAGTTGCAGTTGATCGCAGGCATGGGCACGGCCCTGTTGGTGAGCATCCTGGTGGTGGTTGCGATCTATACCGTGGCGGTCAATCGCCTGACCGAGCGCTATTTGCTCGACACCGCTCTGCCGGCCAGCGTCGAGGCCATTCGCAACGATATCGAGCGCATGCTTAGCCAGCCGCTGGTGGCGGCCGCCGATATTGCTGGCAATACCCTGCTGCGTGACTGGCTCGCTGCCGGTGAGAATCCCGCCGAGGCGGCGCGCTTCATCGAATACCTGGACGCTGCCAAGCAGCGCAACCATGCGTTTACCGCCTTGTTCGCCGCCACTGCGAGCGGCCACTACTACAACGAGAAAGGCCTGGATCGCACCCTTAGCCGGCAGAACCCCAAGGACCAGTGGTTCTATGGCTACATCGACAGTGGTGCCGAGCGGCTGATCAATATCGACGTGGATGGCGCCACCGGCGAGGTGGCGCTGTTCATCGACTATCGCATCGAAAAGGCCGGGCAGCTGGTCGGCATCGCCGGCATGGGCTTGCGCCTGACCGAGTTGTCCAAGCTGATCCACGACTTCAGCTTTGGCGAGCAGGGCAGGGTCATGCTGGTGCGCAACGACGGCCTGATCCAGGTCCACCCGGACAACCAATACAGCGCCAAACGCACGCTCGCCGAACAGGTCGGTGGCGACGCCGCCAAGCGTTTACTGGGGCAGGGCGCAGGCCTGCAGCGTAGCCAGTTCGAACGTGACGGCGAGCAGTATCTGGCCCTGAGCCTGCCGCTGCGTGATCTCAACTGGACGCTGGTGGCCGAAGTGCCGCAGGCGCAGATCTACGCGCAGATGCGCCAGGCGGTATGGTTGACCAGCTTGATTGGTGGGGCAGTAGCCTTGCTCTCATTGCTGCTGGTGGTGCTGCTGGCGCGCGGGTTGCTGCGCCCGATCCGTCAGGTGACCACGGCGCTGGTGCAGATTGGTGGCGGCGCCGGCGACCTGAGCCATCGCCTGGATGATTCCCGCGAGGATGAACTGGGTGACCTGGCTCGCGGCTTCAACCGCTTTCTCGACAGCCAGAGGGCGCTGATCGCTGAGGTGCTGAGCACTACCGAGCGCCTGCACCGTTCGGTCGAACAGGTGACGCAGGTAGTCGGCAACACCGCCGACCGCTCGGAACGTCAGCAACAGATGACCGAGATGGTTGCCACCGCCGTGCACCAGATGGGCCTGACTGTGCAGGACGTTGCGCAAAACGCAGGACATGCGGCGTACGCCTCGCAGTCGGCACGTGACGAAGCGGTGCAGGCGCGCCAGCAGGTGCAGCAGTCGGTACAGGGCATCCATGGCATGTCCGGTGAAATCAGCCGGGCCGCCGAGGCGGTGGGCCAGTTGGCGCAGGAAGTGGCCTCGATCGATGAGGTGCTGGCGGTGATTCGCAGCGTTTCCGAGCAGACCAACCTGCTCGCCCTCAATGCGGCCATCGAGGCGGCCCGCGCCGGTGAAATGGGCCGCGGCTTTGCCGTGGTCGCCGATGAAGTGCGCACCCTGGCCCGGCGCACGCAGCTGTCTACCGATCAGGTGCAGCAGATGATTCAGCGCCTCAAGCAGGGCGCCGGCGTGGCTGTGACGTCAATGCAGGCAGGCCAGCTGGCCACCGGTAGCGGGGTTGAAGCAAGCCAGCGCACCGGCGCCTCGCTGGGGGCGATCACCGATCAGGTCGAGCGCATCAGTGACATGAACCAGCAGGTGGCCACCGCGACCGAGCAGCAGTCAGCGGTGACTGAAGAGATCAATCGCAACGTGCAGGGGATTTCCGACCTGGCCCGGCAGACCGCCGCCGAGGTGCTTGGTTGTCGCGAGGAATGCCAGGCACTGCGCCGCTTGGCCGATGACCTGGCGCGGCAGATGGGTGGTTTCAGGCTGTAAAGGGCAGTCGCCGGGGGTTGCCGCGAGCCTGTAGGAGCGGCCTTGTGTCGCGAAAGGCCAGCGAAGCTGGCCCGACGATAGTGGCGGCGAAGCTGAGAATCTGGGGCCGCTGCGCGACCCTTTCGCGACACAAGGCCGCTCCTACAGGGATGGCTCTACAGAGGGGTGGCCGCCACGACGGCGCGGATATCCGCCGCCAGCTCACGCACGCGCGTGAGTTCCGTGTCCCACGAGCACATGAAGCGTGCGCCGCCGCTGCCAATGAAGGTGTAGAAGCGCCAGCCCTTGTTGCGCAGCGCCTCGAGCGCCGGCTCCGGCATTTGCAGAAACACCCCGTTGGCTTCCACCGGGAACATCAGCTTCACCTGAGGCAGGTCGCTGACCAGCGAGGCCAGCAACTGCGCGCAGTGGTTGGCGTGGTTGCCGTGGCGCAGCCAGGCGCCGTCTTCCAGCAGGCCCACCCAAGGCGCGGAGAGGAAGCGCATCTTCGATGCCAGCTGGCCGGCCTGCTTGCAGCGGTAGTCGAAGTCTTCGGCCAGCTCGCGGTTGAAGAACAGGATCGCCTCGCCCACGGCCATGCCGTTCTTGGTGCCGCCAAAGCACAGCACATCGACGCCGGCCTTCCAGGTCAGCTCGGCCGGCGAGCAGCCGAGGAACGAGCAGGCATTGGTGAAGCGCGCGCCATCCATATGCAGGTTGAGGCCCAGCTCCTTGCAGGTGGCGCTGATCGCCTTGAGCTCGTCGGGGCGGTACACGGTGCCGACTTCGGTGGCCTGGGTGAGGGTCACCACGCGTGGTTTCGGATAGTGGATGTCCTGGCGTTTGAGCGCCACTTCGCGGATCGACTCCGGCGTCAGCTTGCCGTTGACGCTGGCCGCGGTGAGCAGCTTGGAGCCGTTCGAGAAAAACTCCGGAGCGCCGCATTCGTCGGTCTCGACGTGGGCGGTCTCCGAGCAGATCACGCTGTGGTAGCTCTGGCACAAGGAGGCCAGGGCCAACGAGTTGGCTGCGGTGCCGTTGAAGGCGAAGAACACTTCGCAGTCGGTTTCGAAGATCTTGCGAAAGTACGCCGCCGCACGCTCGGTCCACTGATCGTCGCCGTAGGCGCGCTCGTGGCCCTGATTGGCCTTGGCCATCGCCGCCCAGGCTTCGGGGCAGATGCCGGAATAGTTGTCGCTGGCGAATTGCTGGCTGTTATCTGTCATGACACGGTCCTGTGAACGACGCAGAGATGCACTCTAAACGATCATTTACCCGGTTGCCTATACAACCGTGCACGGCGCAATTGCCCGGCCCGCCGGCGGCTCAGGCGCGCGGGCGCAGGCCGATGGCTGATTTTGGCAAGCATGCCCGCGCGCGACAGCCCAGCGGCGAATGTCGTAAACGCGCCATTGCAAGGCGTGCGCAGGCATCTGACCCACCCGCCGCAGTCATACCATCGGCACAAAGGGGCACTGAACCCTACTGACAAAAAATGATCGCTGCCGGGAGACACATGATGTTCAGCAAGCAAGACCAGATCCAGGGTTACGACGACGCGCTGCTGGCGGCGATGAATGCCGAAGAACAACGGCAGGAAGATCATATCGAGCTGATCGCTTCGGAAAACTACACCAGCAAGCGCGTGATGCAGGCCCAGGGCAGCGGCCTCACCAACAAATACGCCGAAGGCTATCCGGGCAAGCGCTACTACGGCGGTTGCGAGCACGTCGACAAGGTCGAGGCGCTGGCCATCGAGCGCGCCAAGCAGCTGTTCGGTGCCGACTACGCCAACGTCCAGCCGCACTCCGGCTCGTCGGCCAACAGCGCTGTATACCTGGCCTTGCTGCAAGCCGGTGACACCATTCTGGGCATGAGCCTGGCCCATGGTGGCCACCTGACCCACGGCGCCAAGGTCTCGTCCTCGGGCAAGCTGTACAACGCGGTGCAATACGGCATCAACACCGACACCGGCCTGATCGACTACGACGAAGTCGAGCGCCTGGCGGTCGAGCATCAGCCGAAGATGATCGTTGCTGGTTTCTCCGCGTACTCCAAGACCCTCGACTTCCCGCGCTTCCGCGCTATTGCCGACAAGGTGGGTGCGCTGCTGTTCGTCGACATGGCCCACGTTGCTGGCCTGGTTGCCGCTGGCCTGTACCCGAACCCGCTGCCGTATGCCGACGTGGTCACCACCACTACTCACAAGACCCTGCGCGGTCCACGTGGCGGCCTGATCCTGGCCAAGGCCAACCCGGACATCGAGAAAAAGCTCAACGCGGCGGTATTCCCCGGCGCCCAGGGCGGCCCGCTGATGCACGTCATCGCCGGCAAGGCAGTGTGCTTCAAGGAAGCGCAGGAGCCTGGCTTCAAGCAGTACCAGCAGCAGGTCATCGACAACGCCCAGGCCATGGCCGAAGTGTTCATCAAGCGCGGTTATGACGTGGTGTCCGGCGGTACCGACAACCACCTGTTCCTGGTCAGCCTGATCCGTCAGGGCCTGACCGGCAAGGACGCTGACGCAGCCCTGGGCCGCGCGCACATCACTGTCAACAAGAACGCCGTACCCAACGACCCGCAGTCGCCGTTCGTTACCTCGGGCCTGCGCATCGGCACCCCGGCGGTCACAACCCGCGGTTTCAAGGTGGCTCAGTGCGTGGCACTGGCCGGCTGGATCTGCGATGTCCTCGACAACCTGGGCGACGCCGACGTCGAAGCCGACGTTGCCAAGCAGGTCGCCGCACTGTGCGCCGACTTCCCGGTTTACCGCTGAGTGGAGTAACAGACAATGGAACGCTATTCGGGCTTCGGCCTTTTCAAACACTCCCTCAGCCACCACGAAAACTGGCAGCGCATGTGGCGCACGCCGACCCCGAAAAAGGTCTATGACGTGGTGATTGTAGGCGGCGGCGGGCATGGCCTGGCGACGGCTTACTACCTGGCCAAGGTGCACGGCATCACCAACGTTGCCGTGGTCGAAAAAGGCTGGCTGGGCGGCGGCAACACCGCGCGCAACACCACCATCGTGCGCTCCAACTACCTGTGGGACGAGTCGGCCAAGCTCTACGAGCACGCCATGAAACTGTGGGAAGGCCTGTCGCAGGACATCAACTACAACGTGATGTTCTCCCAGCGCGGCGTCTACAACCTCTGCCACACCCTGCAGGACATCCGTGATTCGGAGCGTCGAGTCAGCGCCAACCGCCTCAACGGCGTCGACGGCGAGCTGCTCAATACCGACCAGGTCGCGGCCGAGATCCCGTACCTGGACTGCTCGAAGAACACCCGCTACCCGATCCTCGGCGCAACCGTTCAGCGCCGTGGTGGTGTGGCCCGTCACGATGCCGTGGCGTGGGGCTTTGCCCGCGCTGCCGACGCCCTCGGCGTCGACCTGATTCAACAGACCGAAGTGACCGGTTTCCGCAAGGAAAACGGCGCGGTGATCGGTGTCGAGACCAACAAGGGCTTCATCGGCGCCAAGCGCGTCGGCGTGGTCACTGCCGGTAACTCCGGGCACATGGCGCGCCTGGCGGGCTTTCGCCTGCCGCTCGAGTCGCATCCGCTGCAAGCGTTGGTCTCGGAGCCGATCAAGCCGATCATCGACAGCGTGATCATGTCCAACGCGGTACACGGCTACATCAGCCAGTCGGACAAAGGCGACCTGGTCATCGGCGCCGGTATCGACAGCTGGGTCGGCTACGGCCAGCGCGGCTCGTACCCGGTGATCGAGCACACCCTGCAGGCGATCGTCGAGATGTTCCCGATCCTCTCGCGGGTACGCATGAACCGCCAATGGGGCGGCATCGTCGACACCTGCCCGGACGCCTGCCCGATCATCTCCAAGACCCCGGTGAAGAACCTGTTCTTCAACTGCGGCTGGGGCACCGGCGGCTTCAAGGCCACCCCAGGCTCAGGCAACGTGTTTGCCGCAAGCCTGGCCAAAGGCGAAATGCACCCACTGGCTGCGCCATTCTCCATCGACCGCTTCTACAACGGTGCGCTGATCGATGAACACGGCGCTGCGGCCGTCGCCCACTAATCGGAGACAATCGTCATGTTGCATATTTTCTGTCCCCACTGCGGCGAGCTGCGCTCCGAAGAAGAGTTTCACGCCTCAGGCCAGGCTCATATTGCCCGCCCGCTCGATCCGGCGGCTTGCTCCGACGAGGAGTGGGGTACCTACATGTTCTTCCGCGATAACCCGCGTGGCATTCACCACGAACTGTGGGATCACGTCGCCGGTTGCCGTCAGTATTTCAACGTCACCCGCGACACCGTGACCTACGAAATTCTGGAAACCTACAAGATCGGCGAGAAGCCGCAGATCACTGCCGCCAGCAAGGCTAGCGCCGCGCCGTCGACCGTCAAAGGCCTGGGGGAAAAAGTATGAGCCAGAGTTATCGCCTTGCCAGCGGCGGCCGTGTCAACCGCGGCAAAGTCCTCAATTTCAGCTTCAACGGCAAGACCTATCAGGGTTACGAAGGTGACAGCCTGGCTGCCGCGTTGCTCGCCAACGGCGTCGACGTCGTCGGCCGTAGCTTCAAGTATTCGCGGCCTCGCGGGATCATTGCAGCCGGCACCGAAGAGCCGAATGCGATCCTGCAGATCGGTTCCAGCGAAGCCACCCAGATCCCCAACGTGCGCGCCACTCAGCAGCCGCTGTATGCCGGCCTGGTCGCGACCAGCACCAACGGCTGGCCGAACGTCAACAACGACGTGATGGGCATCCTCGGCAAGGTCGGTGGCAGCATGATGCCGCCGGGCTTCTACTACAAAACCTTCATGTACCCGAAATCGTTCTGGATGACTTACGAGAAGTACATCCGCAAAGCCGCCGGCCTCGGTCGCGCGCCGCTGCAGAACGACCCGGACAGCTACGACTACATGAACCACCACTGCGACGTGTTGATCGTCGGTGCTGGCCCTGCCGGCCTGGCCGCAGCGCTGGCCGCTGGCCGCAGCGGTGCGCGGGTGATCATCGCCGATGAGCAGGAAGAGTTCGGCGGCAGCCTGCTCGACAGCCGTGAGACTCTCGATGGCAAGCCTGCCACCGACTGGGTCGCGGCTACCGTGGCCGAGCTGCAAGGCATGGCCGAAGTGCTGGTACTGCCACGCGCTACCGTCAACGGCTACCACGACCATAACTTCCTGACCATCCACGAGCGCCTGACCGACCACCTCGGTGACCGCGCGCCGATTGGCCAGGTGCGTCATCGCGTCCACCGCGTGCGTGCCAAGCAAGTTGTGCTGGCGGCTGGCGCCCACGAGCGTCCGCTGGTGTACGGCAACAACGATGTGCCGGGCAACATGCTCGCCGGTGCCGTGTCTACCTACGTGCGTCGCTACGGCGTGGCGCCTGGGCGCAAGCTGGTGCTGTCGACCAACAACGACCACGCCTATCGCGTTGCGCTGGACTGGCACGATGCCGGCCTGCAAGTGGTTGCGATCGCCGATGCACGCCACAACCCACGCGGTTCGCTGGTGGAAGAAGCACGCGCCAAGGGCATTCGCATCCTCACCTCCAGCGCTGTGGTTGAAGCGACTGGCAGCAAGCATGTGACCGGTGCGCGGGTTGCCGCCATCGACGCCCAGGCGTTCACCGTGACCAGCCCTGGCGAAACCCTGGCCTGCGACCTGATCGCGACCTCCGGCGGCTACAGCCCGATCGTTCACCTGGCCTCGCACCTTGGCGGGCGTCCGGTATGGCGTGAAGACATCCTCGGTTTTGTCCCGGGCGATGCGCCGCAAAAACGCGTCTGTGTTGGCGGCATGAATGGCGTCTACCCGCTCGGTGATGTTCTGGCCGATGGTTTTGAAGGTGGCGTGCGCGCCGCTACCGAAGCCGGCTTCAAGGCCGTGGTCGGTACCCTGCCTAAAGCCGTCCAGCGCACCGAGGAGCCTACCCTGGCCCTGTTCCAGGTGCCGCATGACAAAGGCACTCGCGGGCCGAAGCAGTTCGTTGACCAGCAGAACGACGTCACCGCTGCCGGCATCGAGCTGGCGACCCGTGAAGGCTTCGAGTCGGTCGAACACGTCAAGCGCTACACCGCGCTGGGCTTCGGTACCGATCAGGGCAAGCTGGGCAACATCAACGGCCTGGCCATCGCCGCCCGTTCGCTGGGTATCAGCATTGCGCAGATGGGCACCACCATGTTCCGCCCCAACTACACGCCGGTTACCTTCGGTGCGGTAGCGGGTCGTCACTGTGGTCACCTGTTCGAGCCGGTACGCTTCACCGCACTGCATTCCTGGCACGTTAAAAACGGCGCCGAGTTCGAGGATGTCGGCCAGTGGAAACGTCCGTGGTATTTCCCAAAACCCGGTGAAGATATCCATGCCGCCGTTGAGCGTGAGTGCAAGGCCGTGCGCGACAGCGTCGGCCTGCTGGACGCCTCGACCCTGGGCAAGATCGACATTCAAGGCCCGGATGCGCGTGAGTTCCTCAACCGTATCTACACCAACGCCTGGACCAAGCTCGATGTGGGCAAGGCCCGTTATGGCCTGATGTGCAAGGAAGACGGCATGGTCTTCGACGACGGCGTGACCGCCTGCGTCGGCGACAACCACTTCATCATGACCACCACGACCGGCGGCGCAGCGCGCGTGCTGGGCTGGATGGAGCTGTACCTGCAGACCGAATGGCCGGAACTGAAGGTGTACTTCACCTCGGTCACCGACCACTGGGCAACCATGACCTTGTCTGGCCCCAACAGCCGCAAGCTGCTGGCCGAGATCAGCGACATCGACCTGGACAAGGACGCCTTCCCGTTCATGACCTGGAAGGAAGGCACCGTTGGCGGCGTGCCGGCGCGGGTGTTCCGCATCTCGTTCACCGGTGAGCTGTCGTACGAAGTCAACGTCCAGGCCAACTACGCCATGGATGTGCTGGAGAAGATCGTTGCGGCTGGCAAACAGTACAACCTGACCCCGTATGGCACCGAGACCATGCACGTGCTGCGTGCCGAGAAGGGCTTCATCATCGTTGGCCAGGATACCGATGGCTCGATGAACGCCGACGACCTCAACATGAGTTGGTGTGTCGGACGCAACAAGCCGTACTCGTGGATCGGCCTGCGTGGCATGAACCGCGAAGACTGCCTGCGCGAAGACCGCAAGCAACTGGTCGGGCTCAAGCCGATCAACCCTAAACAGTGGCTGCCGGAAGGCGCTCAGCTGGTGTTCGATCCGAAGCAGCCGATCCCGATGGACATGGTCGGTCACGTCACCTCCAGCTATGCCTCCAACTCCCTCGGCTATTCGTTCGCCATGGGTGTGGTCAAGGGTGGTCTCAAGCGCATGGGTGAGCGGGTGTATTCGCCGCAGGCCGATGGCAGCGTGATCGAAGCAGAGATTGTGTCTTCGGTGTTCTTCGATCCGAAGGGTGAGCGGCAGAACGTCTGACGCCAGACCGATGCTCAACTCTCGTGGCCGCGGCCGAGCGCCGCTGCCACGCCTGAACACAAGAATTCAAGGCAGGTAACAATGAGCGCTATCAACGTCTTCCAGCAAAACCCCGGCGCCGAGGCCAAGGCCCAGACGCCGCTGCATCATGCAGACCTCGCCAGCCTGGTGGGCAAGGGCCGCAACAACGCAGGCGTGACCCTGCGCGAGAAAAAACTGCTTGGTCATCTGACCTTGCGTGGCGACGGCCATGATCCGGCCTTTGCCAGCGGTGTACACAAGGCCCTCGGCCTGGAGCTGCCGGTAGCCCTGACCGTGGTCGCCAAGGGCGAGACCTCGCTGCAGTGGGTTGGCCCGGATGAGTGGCTGCTGATCGTCCCGGGCGGGCAGGAGTTTGTGGTCGAGCAGCAACTGCGCGACGCCCTCGCGGGCTTGCACATTCAAGTGGTCAATGTCAGCGGCGGGCAGACCCTGCTCGAGTTGCAGGGCGCCAACGTGCGCGACGTGCTGATGAAATCCACCAGCTATGATGTACATCCAAACAACTTCCCGGTGGGCAAGGCGGTCGGCACGGTGTTCGCCAAGTCGCAGCTGGTGATCCGCCGTACCGGTGAAGATACCTGGGAACTGGTGATTCGCCGCAGCTTCGCCGATTACTGGTGGATGTGGCTGCAGGACGCCTCGGCTGAATACGGCCTGAGCATCGAAGCCTAAGGAGAGACGCATGAGTCGGGCACCGGATACCTGGATTCTCACCGCCGACTGCCCGAGCATGCTCGGCACGGTCGATGTGGTGACGCGGTTTCTCTACGAGCAGCGTTGCTATGTCACCGAGCACCACTCCTTCGATGATCGGCTGTCGGGGCGCTTCTTCATTCGCGTCGAGTTCCGCCAGCCAGATGATTTCGATGAGGCGGGTTTTCGTGATGGCCTGGCCGAGCGCAGCGATGCGTTTGGCATGACCTTCGAGCTGACCGCACCCAATCACCGCCCCAAGGTGGTGATCATGGTGTCCAAGGCCGATCACTGCCTGAACGACCTGTTGTACCGTCAGCGCATTGGTCAGCTAGCGATGGACGTGGTCGCGGTGATCTCTAATCACCCCGATCTCGAGCCATTGGCGCATTGGCACAAGATCCCGTATTACCACTTCGCCCTCGACCCCAAGGACAAGCCTGCGCAAGAGCGCAAGGTGCTGCAGGTGATCGAGGAGAGTGGTGCCGAGCTGGTGATTCTTGCGCGGTACATGCAGGTGCTGTCGCCTGAACTGTGCCGTCGCCTGGATGGCTGGGCGATCAACATTCATCACTCGTTGCTGCCTGGGTTCAAGGGTGCCAAGCCGTATCACCAGGCTTACAACAAGGGTGTGAAGATGGTCGGTGCCACGGCGCACTACATCAACAACGACCTTGATGAAGGGCCGATCATTGCCCAGGGGGTCGAAGTGGTCGATCACAGTCACTATCCCGAAGACCTGATTGCCAAGGGGCGTGATATCGAAGGCCTGACCCTGGCGCGGGCGGTGGGGTATCACATTGAGCGGCGGGTGTTTCTCAACGCCAATCGGACGGTGGTGCTCTGAGATCGTCGGGGCCGCCTTGCGGCCCTTTCGCGACACAAGGCCGCTCCTACAAGGACCGCGTAGTTTGGGCCGACGCGGTCCTTGTAGGAGCGGCCTTGTGTCGCGAAAGGGGCGCAAAGCGCCCCCGGCTATCTCCAGACCCACCTGACGCCTGCGGGCAAGCCACTGTCGTTTCCAGTCACGGCATTTCCCCGCCACAAGCCCACAATTCCCCCATTCCAGTAACACATGCCGCCCATGGATGGCGGCGCTTCAACCAACGCTGCATAAGTACAAATCAAGCGAGGTAAGAGCATGTCTGGTAACCGTGGAGTGGTGTATCTCGGCGCTGGCAAGGTCGAGGTGCGGAACATCGACTACCCCAAAATGCAGGACCCACGCGGCAAGAAGATAGAGCACGGTGTGATCCTCAAGGTGGTCTCCACCAATATCTGCGGCTCCGACCAGCACATGGTTCGTGGCCGTACCACCGCCCAGGTCGGGCTGGTGCTGGGCCACGAGATCACCGGTGAAATCATCGAGATGGGTCGTGACGTCGAGCGGATGAAAATCGGCGACCTGGTCTCGGTACCGTTCAACGTTGCCTGCGGCCGCTGCCGCTCGTGCAAAGAGATGCACACCGGCGTCTGCCTCACCGTCAACCCGGCCCGCGCCGGTGGCGCCTACGGCTATGTCGACATGGGTGACTGGACCGGCGGCCAGGCCGAATACGTGCTGGTGCCCTACGCCGACTTCAACCTGCTGAAACTGCCGGATCGCGACAAGGCCATGGAAAAGATCCGTGACCTGACCTGCCTGTCCGACATTCTGCCTACCGGCTACCACGGCGCTGTGACCGCCGGGGTTGGCCCTGGCAGCACCGTGTATGTCGCCGGTGCCGGCCCGGTCGGGCTGGCTGCTGCTGCTTCGGCACGGCTGCTGGGCGCCGCCTGCGTGATCGTCGGCGACCTCAACCCGGCCCGCCTGGCGCATGCCAAGTCGCAGGGCTTCGAGGTGGTCGACCTGTCCAAGGACACCCCGCTGCACGAGCAGATCATCGACATCCTCGGCGAGCCGGAAGTGGACTGCGCCGTTGACGCGGTCGGCTTCGAGGCGCGCGGCCATGGCCACGAGGGCGCCAAGCATGAAGCGCCGGCCACCGTGCTCAACTCGCTGATGCAGGTCACCCGCGTTGCCGGCAACATCGGTATCCCCGGGCTGTACGTGACCGAAGACCCGGGCGCGGTGGATGCCGCCGCCAAGATCGGCGCGCTGAGCATCCGCTTTGGCCTGGGCTGGGCGAAATCGCACAGCTTCCACACCGGCCAGACCCCGACCATGAAGTACAACCGCCAGCTGATGCAGGCGATCATGTGGGACCGGATCAATATTGCTGAAGTGGTGGGCGTGCAGGTGATCAGCCTGGATCAGGCGCCGGAAGGCTATGGCGAGTTTGATGCTGGGGTGCCGAAGAAGTTTGTGATTGATCCGCATAAGACGTTTAGTGCGGCGTGATGTGACATCGAGAAAAAGCCCCTTTTCAGGGGCTTTTTTTAGGGGAGGCCGGGATGATTGGCAGGGTGAATGTCAGGATTTGTTCTGATGCTCGATCCCTAGACCGCAGGTGACCTGTCGGCTAGCGCGTTGGCTGCCAAAAGCTCCGTACCTTGTGTGGCCTCTGAATGCTGCTCGGCAAGCGGCATATCAGCGCCGCGCAGGATTGTGCGGGTTTGGGTGCCTTGTTTGACGGAGGCGAGGTTGCCGCCTTGATAAAAGTATAAGTTGCTGTTTTTGATCTTCATCGTTTGTCCTCGCAAACCCCAGTATTCATCCGCTGATAGATGCTGCGCAGCCGTAATGATAATAGGATTAAGTCCGTCTTAGCTCTGCAATGGCCGCAATTATCTTATCCCTATCGGCAGTAAAGGTTCTTGATTTCGTGTTGTAATAGGCTTCCTTGTTGTAGGCCAAATCTGCCTTGCTTGTATAGATGCGCCACATGTCAGAGCCGTTGACGTATTGGTTGGCACTGGCTTGGTAGATTGTGTATTCACTGTTGGCTTTATCAGCTTTTACGTGCTGGCGTTCAATGTAGCTGTCGTACTTCTTGACGCGAGCTTCTAATTTGTTTAAAAGGGGTGCGGTCTTTGTGATTCTTATATCTCTCTCTTTGGGGTAATTTCTGAGAGTCTCATCGTAACTGGGTAGCCTCTCGCCGGGCACGGCATATCTTTGCGCCTCTGAGTAGCTGGGTAATTCTCGCGTAGGCGCGTTTTTTACATGTTTGGGTAGTTTGGGTGCGAACAAGCGACCGAACAGTCGGAAGTGTCCAGACGGGTCGGTGAAGTTTACAGGGTCTGCACCGCAGTAAGCGTAGCTGTTGAGGCCCCCCTTGCCAAACGGACTGAGGCTGTCTGGCGATAAGAAGCGCATGAGGCGAGGGTTATGTGAACGATAACCATTGCCTAGAATATAAAGCTCTGCCGGATCAATGCACTCACCATTGAATCCCAGGAGTGACAGGGTTGAGGGCTGTGATGCGGAGTGCCCATAGGCGGTGTAAGGGAGGCTCTCCAGTTGCTGGTCAGTTTTTACCTGGAGCACTGATCCATTGCCATCGGTAGTCAGGAACCTCACGGGTTCGCTGTCACAGTTTAATTGCTCTGCCAAGGCGGTATCGAGGCTACGGAATACGCTGTGATTTTGCGTGCCTTGTTTTACGGTGGCGAGTTTGTCGCCCTGATGAAAGTACAGGCGGTCGCCCGCATTGGTTTTGGTCATTAGTGCATGCTCATGTGAGTTGCCTGCGATCTTGGTGCAGGGTGAGTTTGCTCCAGTGTCGGGCGAGTGAATGAGCGGGCACAACTGGCAAAAGTACTAGTTCTGTTTGGCGTGCTTTCTGAATTCCCGCTTTAGAATGCAAAACTTCCTGCGCACGGTTGGTAGTCATACATGGCCTTAGGAAATGCCCTGTGGGAACTCGGTTAATTAGATGGCTGTTTATGGCAGTTGTACGCAGGAGTCAGTGCGGCCTGCCAGGGTTGCCTTGTGACTTGGTTTTCCGCCCAGCGTGCAGCAGCCCCGGCAATCTGCCATCAAGCTGGAAGCCCGAAAACCACCCCCCCGCTGGATGAAAACGGCCCGATACCCGGCCCGGAACAAACCTCCAAACCCCCAGTCGAATGCCTCGTTTCCCAGGCCATTCCGGCCGACGAGGTCCCCCCGATGAAAGCGTTCACCCTGGCAACCCTGATGACCCTGGCCGCAACGCCAGCGTTCGCCTTCAACTTCAGCGACGCCGCCAATGCCGTGTCCGCCGCGCAAAGCCAGCCCTCACAAGGCAAGGTACAGGCCCCCGCCGAGTCGGCCAACCTGCTCAACACCCTGGGCAGCGAATTGAACATCACCCCCGAACAGGCCGTGGGCGGCGCCGGGGCAATGCTCGGCCTGGCGCGCAACAACCTCAGCAGCGACGACTACGGCCAGTTGACCAAGGCCGTGCCCGGCCTGGACCTGCTCTCCGGCGCCAACGCCCTCGGTGGCCTCAGTGGCCTGGGCGAATTGCTCGGCAAGAACAGCGACAAACAATCGGCCCTGAGCAACGCGCTGGGCAACAACGTCGAAGACCGCAGCGATCTGGACAGCGCCTTCAAGGCCCTGGGCATGGATACCGGCATGATCGGCCAGTTCGCCCCGCTGATTCTCCAGTACCTCGGTCAACAAGGCATCGCCGGTTCGCTACTGCAGAACCTGGGTAGCCTGTGGACCACTCCGGCGCCTGCGACAACACCTTCGGTTTGATCAGGTTCTAAGGCGTTCGGCGGCGTCGCGAAGCTCGAATAGCCGTTGGCGCCTGTTGCCGATTTGCTCGCCGATGCTTCTCAGTTTTGCTGATATCAGTTTGCCTGGCGGGCGTCTGGCTTGGGGCGAACTCCCGGAGTAATTCAAAGCCCCTACATAGTAGTGCTCCAGTTTTTCAAGCTCAGCGTAGATATTCCCTGACGCTCTTGAGAGCGCCATCCTTTGTTTGAAGATTGACTGAGCCGTTGGTGCTGCCACCAAGGCGGTCGGGGTATCCGCTTTCACATTACTGCGACCCGGCGTGTCAGCGAAGCGTACTGACTTTTCCGGTCGGTTAGCGCGCTTCTCTTTTATCATTATGGAGCGCAGGGGTTCTACTGATGCGTCTTTGCCGGGCAGTTTCTTGACCGGTTGCGGGGTGGAACGTTTTGCGGAAGCCAAGCCCATTTCTTTTATCTGGGCTTTCAGAAGCTCCGCTGACACCGCTGGATGGTGCCCTGTCGGGTCTGAATAGTTGACGGGGTCGCCCGCACAGTAGCCATAAGCATTGATGCCACCTTCCTCGAACGGACTCAGACTGTCAGGTGCGAGGAAGCGCATCAGTACCGGGCTATAAGCGCGATACCCCTGGCCCAGCAGGTAGTTGCCGGTCAATGGCTCGGGAGGTTCACCCGCGAACCCAAGTCGCGGCGCCGCAGGCTGTGACCGAGCGTCATGCCCATAGGCGGTATAGATGCAAGTGGCTGCGCCAAGGCCGCCGTGCGTCTTCAACACGGACTTCTGGCTGTCCGTTATCAACAGCTGAATGTCCATGCCCGAGTGGCTGTCGCGCCGCTCAGCCAGCGGCTGACCGGCCCCCTGCAGTAGCTTCCAGTGCTGGTTGCCGGTGATCTCGAGATTGATCTGTCCGCTTTGGTAGAAGTTAAGGCGTTTGTTCACGGGGCTGGCCTCGCAGGCGCTGAGTCTTTGATCAGCTCAGTTTCCCGGCCTGCGAGATGTTGCATAACTGGCAGAAGTGTTAGGGCGCTTCCTACGTTCCTGTCCGTCTGCGGCTGATGGACATTGATCCCCTCCCACAAGCGCACATCCTGTGGGAGCGGGCTTGCCCCGCGAAGAGGCCGGCTCAGCCGCTGCAAGCCTCAGCGCATCTCGGCGCGCAACTGCTCGATGCGCTGGTCCTTCTCGACCCACAGCTGGTTCACCCAGGCCTGCACGGTCTCGCGAAACACCGGGTCGTTCTCGTAATCGCCCGCCCACAACGCCGGGTCCAGCTCATGCACGCGAATGTCGATAATCACCCGGCTGATGCTGCCATTGAGCAGGGCCCAGAAGCCCGGCGCCTGGTCGCCCGGGTAGACGATGGTCACATCCAGCAGAGCGTCGAGCTGTTCGCCCAGCGCCGCCAGCACGAACGCCACGCCACCGGCCTTGGGCTTGAGCAAGTGCTTGTACGGCGACTGCTGCTCAAGGCGCTTGGCCTCGCTGAAGCGCGTGCCCTCAAGGTAGTTGACCACGGTCACCGGCTGGCGCTTGAACAGCTCGCAGGCGGCCTTGGTGATTTCCAGGTCCTTGCCCTTGAGCTCCGGGTGCTTGGCCAGAAACGCCTTGCTGTAGCGCTTCATGAACGGGTAGTCCAGGCCCCACCAGGCCAGGCCCAGCAGCGGCACCCAGATCAGTTCCTTCTTGAGGAAGAACTTGAAGAACGGCACCCGGCGGTTGAGGCTTTCGATCAGCGCCGGGATATCGACCCAGCTCTGGTGGTTGCTCACGCACAGGTAGGAGGTGTCCTGGCGCAGCTTGTCGACGCCGCGGATATCCCACTGGGTAGGGATGCACAGGGCGAAAATGACCTTGTCGATCTCCGACCAGGTCTCGGCCATCCACATCACGCCTGCAGACGCATAGTCACGGCCTCGGCCCGGCAGCACCAGCTTGAGCAGGGCGAAGACCATCAACGGGCAGATCATCACCACGGTGTTGAGCAATAGCAGAATGGTTGTGAGGATGCCGGTCAGCAGGCGACGCATAAGGAGACTCTTGTTGTGTGAAATAAGCGGTCGACAATGATAAGTGCGGTTATCGCCTACGCCAAACTTCCAATGGCCTACGACCGGGACAAATGTTTCACATTATGTTGGATAAGCTCTTGCGACGAACCTATCGCGCTTGTGCAGTCTAAGCACTGTCCCGTCTCAAGGAAGTTAGCCCGTGAAACCACTGCTTGCCCTGTTATCGCTGCTCGCCCTGCCGGTCATGGCCGCCGAGCCGACCCTGTATGGTCGCTACGAGTACATCAGCCTGCCGGAGATCGGCGGTGAAACGCTCAAGGCCAAGATGGACACCGGTGCGCTGACAGCCTCGCTGTCGGCCAAGGACATCGAGCGCTTTACCCGTGATGGCGAGGACTGGGTGCGCTTCAAGCTGGCAACCAAGGATGCCGATGGCAAGGTCTACGAGCACAAGGTTGCGCGCATCAGCAAGATCAAGAGCCGCGCCGACGAGGACGATGACGAAGGCGACAGCGCTGAGGCAGCGCGCCGGCCGGTGGTCGACCTGGAGCTGTGCCTGGGCGGCGAGAAGCGTACCGTCGAGGTCAACCTGACCGACCGCAGCAGCTTCAATTATCCGTTGTTGATTGGCGCCAAGGCGCTGCGCGAGTTCAAGGCGGCGGTAAACCCCGCGCGCAGGTTTACCGCTGGCAAGCCTGAGTGCTGACGGAGCAGCTTCAAGCTGCGAGCCACAAGCTGCAAGAAACAGCGGATCGGTGTAAGTTCACGCGATCCGCTTCTAGTTGAAGCTTGCAGCTTGAGGCTTGTCGCCAAGAATGCCCCATATCCTCATCGTCGAAGATGAATCCGCCATCGCCGACACCCTGATCTACGCCCTGCAAGCCGACGGCCACAGCACCGAGTGGGTGACCCTGGGTAGCGCCGCCGTCGAGCGCCAGCGCCTGCAGCCGGCCGACCTGGTCATTCTCGACATCGGCCTGCCCGACATCAGTGGCTTTGAAACCTGCCGCCAGCTGCGCCGCTTCAGCGAAGTGCCGGTGATGTTTCTCAGCGCCCGCGACGCCGAGATCGATCGGGTGCTGGGCCTGGAGATCGGTGCCGACGATTACGTGGTCAAACCGTTCAGTCCCCGCGAAGTGGCCGCGCGGGTGCGGGCGATACTCAAGCGCATGGCGCCGCGCAGCGAAACGCCCGCTGTGGCGACGCTGTTTCAGGTTGACACGCTGCGCATGCAGATCGTTTACCGCAGTGTCAGCCTGGCCCTGACCCGTCACGAGTTTCGCCTGCTGCAGTGCTTGCTTGAGCAGCCGCAGCGAGTGTTCAGCCGCGAGCAGTTGCTCGACGCGCTGGGGGTAGCGGGGGACGCTGGCTACGAGCGCACCATCGACAGCCATATCAAGAGCCTGCGCGCCAAGCTGCGCCAGGTCGCCGCTGACGCCGAGCCGATCCAGACCCATCGCGGCCTGGGCTACAGCTACAGCCCGGAACACGCCTGATGCGCCTGGGTATTCGGATCTTTCTGGTGTACTTCCTGTTTGTCGGGCTGGCTGGCTATTTTTTGCTCAATACCGTGCGTGAGCAGATTCGCCCGGTGGTGCGCCAGGCTTCCGAAGAAACCCTGGTCGACACTGCCAACCTGCTGGCGGAGATCCTCCACGACGACGTCAAGGCCGGGACCCTTGGCCAGAGCCGCTTGCCGCAGTTGCTTGAATCGTACGGTCAGCGCCGCCCCGGCGCGCAGATCTGGGGGCTGGCGAAGAATCAGGTCAGCCACCGCATCTACGTGACCGACGCCAATGGCATCGTCCTGCTCGACTCGGCCGGGGTCGATCTGGGCAAGGATTACTCACGCTGGAACGACGTCTACCTGACTTTGCACGGGCAATACGGTGCGCGCTCTTCACGCAGCGATCCGGATGACGAAAGCACCTCGGTGATGCACGTCGCGGCGCCGATCATGGATGCCGGCAAGATCATCGGCGTGGTCACCGTGGCCAAGCCCAACAGCTCGCTGCAGCCGTACATCGACCGCGCCGAGCGGCGCCTGCTCAATCTTGGCCTGGGCTTGATCATCCTCGGCCTGCTGGTCGGTGCGCTGTTGTCGTGGTGGCTGGCGCGCTCGCTGCGCAGGCTCACCCACTACGCCCAGGCGGTCAGCGAGGGTCAGCGCGCGGCGTTGCCGCATTACAAGGGCGGCGAGCTCGAGCAACTCGCCACCGCAGTCGAGCGGATGCGCACCGAGCTTGCCGGCAAGGCCTATGTCGAGCGCTATGTGCATACCCTGACCCACGAGCTGAAAAGCCCGCTGGCGGCGATTCGTGGCGCCTCCGAGCTGCTGCAGGGCGACATGCCCGCCGAGCAGCGGCTGCGTTTCGCCAGCAATATCGAACGTGAGAGCGGGCGCTTGCAGCAGATGATCGAACGCTTGCTGAATCTCGCCCAGGTCGAGCAGATGCAGGCTCTGGAGGATGAGCAGGAGGTGGCGCTGGCGGTGCTGGTCGACGAGTTGCTGCTGGCCCACGCAGCGCGTATCGACAGCGCTGGCTTGCAGGTGCGCCAGCGCGTGCCGGCGGCGGTGCGGTTGCGTTGTGATCCGTACCTGATGCGCCAGGCGTTGGCCAACCTGCTCGAGAATGCACTGGACTTCACCCCGGCGGGTGGGACTTTGCTGTTCGAGCTGGAGCAGGGCGGCGAGCGGGTCGCGTTGAGCCTGTTCAACCAGGGTGAGGCAATTCCGCAATACGCGATAGGGCGCGTCAGCGAGCGCTTCTATTCGCTGCCGCGACCAGGCAGTGGGCGCAAGAGCAGCGGTCTGGGGCTGAATTTTGTCGCCGAGGTGATGCAGCTGCATGGTGGCGAGTTGGCGGTGGATAACGTCGAAGGCGGCGTGCGGGTGAGGTTGTGGCTGCCGCTGCGGCGCGTCTGTTGAATTGCTGGGGCCGCTTCGCGACCCTCTCGCGACACAAGGCCGCTCCTACAGGATCCGCGTGAACCTGACATGACGCGGCCCCTGTAGGAGCGGCCTTGTGTCGCGAAAGGCCAGCGTAGCTGGCCCGGCGGTGTCGGCGGCGAAGCTGGTAACTGCAACCCACCACAGTATCTCCACGCAATCTCCACATTGGCTCCCTGCTGGCTTCACAGGTGCGGCACAGACTGTGCCCATCGCCAACGGAGCCTCCACCCATGAACAAGACCCTGAGTTTCAAGCTCGGCATGATCGCCTTGCTGATGTTGCTGCTGTTGATACCGCTGCTGATGATCGGTGGCCTGATCGAGGACCGGCAGAACCTGCGCGACAATGTGCTGGCCGACATCGCCCAGAGCTCAAGCTTCGATCAGCTGATCTCCGGTCCACTGCTGGTGGTGCCGTACCGCAAGTACGAGCGGCGCTGGATCGACAAGGACGGCCAGAGCGTACAGGAGACGGTCACCGTTAACGGCCAGTTGTACTTCCTGCCGGAGACGTTCGACGCTGACATCAACATCGATACCGAACTGCGCGCCCGCGGCATCTATCAGGCGCGGCTGTTCCACGCCAAGAGTCAGATAGCCGGGCGGTTCAAGGTGCCCGAGCGTTGGGGCATTGACAAGGACTATGAGGACTACCGTTTCGACAAGCCGTTCCTGGTGGTTGGCATCAGCGACATCCGCGGCATCGAGAGCAACCTGGAACTGCAGCTGGACGATCAACGCCTGCCTTTCGCTGCAGGTACTGGCCTGGACTGGATGCGTGGCGGTGTGCACGTGCCGTTGCCGCAGTTCGATGGCCAGCAGGCGCGCGAGTTCACCTATGGCTTCGAGCTTGCCCTGCAAGGCACCGGGCAGCTGTACGTGCTGCCGATCGGGCGCAGCAGCAGTGTCGACATGCAGGCCAACTGGCCGCACCCAAGCTTTGTCGGCAGTTACTTGCCAAGCCGGCGCGAGATCAGCGGTGAGGGCTTCAAGGCCCATTGGCAGACCTCGTTCTTTGCCACCAACCTGGAAGATGCCCTGCGCCAGTGTGCGACGGTCGCCGACTGTAGTGAGTACAAGCAGCGCACCTTTGGCGTGAGCTTTGTCGACCCGGTCGACCAGTACCTCAAGAGCGAGCGTGCGATCAAATATGCGCTGCTGTTCATTGCTCTGACCTTTGCCGGATTCTTCCTCTTCGAGGTGCTGAAAAACCTCAGCGTGCACCCGGTGCAGTACGTGCTGGTTGGCGTGGCGTTGGCGTTCTTCTACCTGCTGTTGCTGTCACTGTCCGAGCACCTGGGTTTCGGCGCTGCCTACGGCTTGTCGGCGTCGGCTTGTGTGCTGCTGATCGGCTTCTACCTCAGCCACGTGCTGCGCAGTGTCTGGCGCGGGTTGGGCTTCGCTGGCGGGTTGGCGGTGCTCTACGCGATGTTGTTCGGGTTGCTCAGCGCCGAGGACTACGCGCTGTTGATGGGCTCGCTGCTGTGCTTTGGCTTGCTCGGCGTATTCATGGTCCTGACCCGGCGCCTGGACTGGTCGCGGGTGGGGAGGTCGGCATGAGGGAGGAACGTGAGCTGGGGCGCCGGCTGGCGCTGCAGATCGGCCTGCTGTTTGCGCCAGGCCAGCGCTGAAAGAGGGGCCGCATTGCGGCCCCTTTTGCCGTCGTCAGGCAGCTGGCGCAGTGGCGCGCAGCGAAGGCCGCTGCGACACTTCGGCGTACCAGGCCGCCAGGCCGGGATGGCGCTCACGCCAGCCGAACTCAGGCTGGCGCAGGTCCAGATAACCCAGCGCGCAGGCGACGCCGATGGCGACCATGTCGAACCCGGAGATCAGCTCGGCCAGGTGCTCCTGCTCCAGGTTGGCCAGGCTGCGGCGGATCTTCTCGCTCTGCGCTTCGAGCCAGCCATCCCAGCGCTTGTCCTGCGGGCGCAGGAAGCTCTCGTAGCGGCTCGATACCGCCGCATCCATGATCGCATCGGCCTGCGCCGCCAGGGTCAGCCGGCGCCAGCGGGCCGAGCCCTCACGCGGGATCAGCGGGGTGCCGACGTGCTGGCTGTCGAGGTACTCGCAGATCACCCGGCTGTCATGCAGCACAGTGCCGTCTTCCAGGCGCAAGGCCGGGATCTTGCCGATCGGGTTGTCCTGATTGAGTTGCGCGTCGCCAGCCACCGGGCTGATATTCACTGCCTGCAACTGTACCCGCGGCAGTTGCCCGGTTTCGTGCAGCACCACCATGACCTTGCGCACGAACGGCGACAGCGGCGAGTGGAACAGGGTCATCGTGCTCATGGCCGGGCCTCAGTTGCCTTGCAGGCTGGGCGGCAGGCACACGCCGGTGCCAGCGATGCCGCAGTAGCCGTTGGGGTTCTTGGCCAGATATTGCTGGTGGTAGGCCTCGGCGAAGTACACCGTTGGCGCCTGCTCGATCTCGGTGGTGATCGGGCCAAAGCCGGCCTTGTCCAGCTCAGCCTGGTAGGCCGCTTTGCTCGCGTTGGCTTGCTCGAGCTGCTCGGGGCTGGTGCAGAAGATCGCCGAACGGTACTGGGTGCCGACGTCGTTGCCCTGGCGCATGCCCTGGGTCGGGTTGTGCAGCTCCCAGAACATCGCCAGCAGCTCCTGATAGCTGACCTTGTCCTTGTCGAACACGACCAGCACCACTTCGGTGTGGCCGGTCAGGCCCGAGCAGACTTCTTCGTAGGTTGGGTTCGGAGTGAAGCCGCCGGCATAGCCGACCACCGTGCTGACCACGCCTTCGCGCTGCCAGAAGCGGCGCTCGGCGCCCCAGAAGCAACCGAGGCCAAAGATGGCGAAATCGACGTTCTGGAAGAACGGCCCAAGCAGCGGCGTCTCGTTGAAGACGTAATGCATCTCGGGCAGGCTCATCGGCGTCTCGCGGCCAGGCAGGGCCTGTTCCGCAGTAGGCAGGACGTTTTTGTTCACCAGGATTTCCGAACGCAGGACCATGGCCGCTCCTCTGTATATTCAGTAGATGTAGGCAGGGGCCGTCAGCGCGCTGCTGCGGCCCGAATGACTTGTATAGTGCCCGAGACTGAGCGCGCTGTCAGGCCACTGGTCCGCGCGGGTAGCGCTTGAGGCGCTCAACCAGTTCGCGGCCGGGGATTGGCCGATCGAACAGGTAGCCCTGGCCGACGTCACAGCGATGGCGGCGCAGGAAGGCCAGCTGCGCAGGGGTCTCGATGCCCTCGGCGACTACCTTGAGCTTGAGGTTGTGGGCCATGGCCACCACCGCCGAGGTGATTTCCATGTCGTCCTGGTTGTCCGGGATTTCGTTGATGAAGCTGCGGTCGATCTTGATGATATCGATCGGGAATTTCTTCAGGTAGCTCAGCGACGAGTAGCCGGTACCAAAGTCGTCCATCGCCAGGGTCAGCCCCAACGCCTTCAGTTCGATCAGCTGGCGGTGGGTGTCTTCGGTTGCCTCAAGCAGCAAGCCTTCGGTCAGCTCCAGTTCCAGCAAGTGCGAAGGCAGGCCTTCTTCCTTGATGATCGAGCCGATCGAGCTGACCAGCTCCGGGTCGGAAAACTGCTTGGGTGAAAGGTTGATGGCGACGTGCAGGTCACCCAGACCAGCGGCGCTCAGTTCAAGGCTCATGCGGCACGACTGGCGCACCACCCACTTGCCGATGGGGATGATCAGACCGGTTTCTTCGGCCACGCTGATGAACTGATCCGGGCGGATCATGCCGCGCTCCGGGTGGTTCCAGCGCAGCAACGCTTCCAGCCCGAGGAGGCGCCCGCTGCGCAGGCACAGCTTGGGCTGGTAGAACACCTCCAGCTCGTTCTGGGTCAGGGCGCGGCGCAGGTTGTTCTCGACGAACAGCTTGTAGCTGGCTTCGGCGTTGAGCACTTCGGTGAACACCTGCACCTGATGCTTGCCGTTGGCCTTGGCCTTGTGCAGGGCGAGGCCGGCGTTTTTCATCAGGGTCTGCGGGTCGCTGCCGTGCAGCGGCGCGCAGGCCAGGCCGACCGAGGCGGTGACGTTGATCAGCTGGTTGTCGACGAACATCGGCTTGTCGAGGGTGCGCAGCAGTTGCAGGGCAATGCTCTGGCCGCCCTCCAGGCTGGTGTGGTCAAGCAGCACGGCAAATTCGTTACTGGCAAAGCGCGCAAGGATGCCGCCGACTGTCAGACTGTTGCGCAGGCGTCGGGCCAGGCTCACCAGCAGCTTGTCGCCGGTCTGGTGGCCAAGGCTGTCGTTGATCCGCTTGAAGTTGTCGATGTCGACCAGCAGCAGGCACAGCGAACTGGCGCTGTCGCGGCTGAAGCGCTCATCGAGGTTGCGAATGAACGCCGGGCGGTTGCCCAGGTTGGTCAGGTTGTCGGTGTAGGCCAGGCGCTCGATGCGCTGCTGAGCCAGCTTGCTCTGGGTGACGTCTTCGTAGATGCCGATGTAGTGGGTCAACTCGCGGTTGTCGCCGTACACCTTGGAAATCGACAGCTGACCCCAGTAAGGTTCGAGGTTCTTGCGCCGGCTCTTGAATTCGCCCTGCCAGCTGTTGCCCATATCCAGGCTCGACGGCGAATCGAACAGCAGTTCGCTGAGGTTTTCCAGGGCCGGCAGCTCGGACAGGCGATGGCCCTGGACCTCATCGGTGCTGTACTGGGTGATCGCGGTGAAACTTGGGTTGACGTACTCGACCACGCCGTCGCGGTTGACCAGCAAAAAGGCGCTGGCGCTCTGCTCGACCGCGCGCTGGAACAGGTGCAACGCGCTGGCAGCGGTACGCCGGTTGTGGTTGGTGATGACCTGGGCGAACTGGTCGGCGAGCTCGCCTGCAAAAGCGATTTCATCCGACTGCCAGGCCCGCGGCATGCCGGTCTGCTCCAGGCACAGCACGCCGACTACCTGGCCGTCGACGCGGATACTGGCGTCGAGCATGGCGTTGTCGGAGGCCGGGAACAGGCTCTGCGCCATGTCGCGGGTGCGCGGGTCGTGGCTGGCGTTGTGCGCGTCGATGGCGCGGCTGGCATGCAGCGCTTCGATGTAGTCGGGGAACTGGCTGGCGTCGATCGGGGCCGGTAGGCGGTGCTCCTGGTCAAGCCGGTACCAAGCGGTAATCGGCTCCAGCTGCTGGTCATGCAGGTACCAGATGCTCGAGCAGTCGACGTTGTAGATTTCACAGGCGCTGCGGGTGATCAGCTCGGCGGCTTCGAGCAGCGAGTTGTCGGCGCTGTAGCGCTGCCGCGCCAGGCGCAGAATCAAGTCTTGCTGGGCTCGTACCCGCTCCAGATGCTCTAGCTGTTCCTGCTGCGCGCGCTGGTTCAGCTGCAGAGCGATCTGCAGGCGGTTGTTGCGGGTTTCCAGGTCGCTGGCGGTCATGTTGATGCTGTCTTCGGCGTGATCATCGAGCACTGTCAGGTACCCGCGCAGCAGCTGCCGGCCATGCTGCTTGTAGACTTCGCCGCACTCCAGCAAACGCAATGGCGCCGGGCCAACGTGAAGGGTGTAGCGCACTCGGTAATGACCACGGCGCGACAGCTGCAGCTGGATCTCGTCATGCAGGCGATAGCGTGCTTCGGGCTCCATCAGGCTGGCATACGGCGAGCTGACCAACGCGCACAGCTCAGCGGCAGGCAAGCCGAATTGGCGGTCGCAGTTGGGGTCCAGGTAGAGCATCGCCCAGTTGGCTTCGTTGAGCCTTTCGAAACGCAGCATGCCCAGCCGCGAGGGCACGGGTAGCTGGGTCACGACCTCGGCCGCCACTCGGGTCGCGGCATCGGGTTGGCTTTTCATCGAAGACTCGCTTGAAGAGGGTGACAGGGCCTGGCAGGCAGCGCATCTGGCAAGGTTGCATCATGTCCCGAAGGCTGGCAAGCGGCCATGTCGGGCTATTGGCAGTTTATCGGCAGGGGCGTGAGTTTCTGCAGCCGGTTGCAGTTTTGCGGGCAAAAAAAAGCCCCGCCAGGGGCGGGGTTGAGGTACGAGCGTGGCAGCTCGAAAGTGGTGCCTGCTGCCCCGGCATGTGCCGGGGCAGCAGTTGCAGCATTACAGCAGGATGGTGCGGATATCACCCAGCAAGTCGCTCAGGCGCTTGGTGAAGCGCGCAGCAGCGGCGCCGTTGATCACACGGTGATCGTACGACAGCGACAGCGGCAGCATCAGCTTGGGCTGGAAGGCCTTGCCATCCCAGACTGGCTGGATGGTTGCCTTGGATACACCCAAGATCGCCACTTCCGGCGCGTTGACGATCGGAGTGAAGCCAGTGCCGCCAATGTGACCGAGGCTGGAGATGGTGAAGCAGGCGCCCTGCATCTCGTCGGCCGAAAGCTTTTTGGTACGGGCTTTTTCAGCCAGTGCCGCAGCTTCGCCAGCCAGTTGCAGCAGGCTCTTCTGGTCGACGTTCTTGATGACCGGGACCAGCAGACCATCCGGGGTGTCGACGGCGAAACCGACGTTGACGTACTTCTTGCGGATGATTGCCTTGCCGCTTGGCGCCAACGAACTGTTGAAGTCCGGCAGCTCCTTGAGCAGGTGGGCGCAGGCCTTGAGCAGCAGCGGCAGTACGGTCAGCTTGACGCCGGCCTTTTCCGCTACGGCTTTTTGCGCGACACGGAAGGCTTCCAGCTCGGTGATGTCAGCCGAATCGAACTGAGTCACGTGCGGCACGTTGAGCCAGCTGCGGTGCAGGTTGGCAGCGCCGACCTGCATCAGGCGGGTCATGGCCACTTCTTCGACTTCACCGAACTTGCTGAAGTCGACCACCGGGATCGGCGGGATACCAGCACCACCGGTTGCACCGGCGGCGGCCGGCGCTTCCTTGGCCTTCTGCATCATCGCCTTGACGTAGACCTGCACGTCTTCCTTGAGGATGCGACCGTGCGGGCCAGTAGCCGAAACAGCGCCCAGCTCGACACCGAATTCACGGGCCAGCTGACGTACCGCAGGGCCGGCATGGACCTTGGCGTTGCTGGCAGCAGCCGGGGCAGCAGCCTGGGCCGGTGCAGCAGCTGCAGCCGGTGCGGCGGCAGGTGCGGCAGCCGGAGCAGCCTCAGCCTTGGCCGGTGCGGCAGCCGCCTGGGCAGGGGCCGCAGCAGGTGCGGCGCCAGCGATCTTCAACTTGAGGATCAGGTCACCGGTGCCGACTTCGTCGTCCAGCTTGGCGATCACTTCTTCAACCACGCCAGCGGCAGGCGAAGGGATCTCCATGGAGGCCTTGTCGGACTCCAGGGTGATCAGCGACTGGTCAGCTTCGACGGTGTCGCCGGCCTTGACCAGTACTTCGATGATCTTGGCCTTGCCCGACGAGCCGATGTCCGGCACGTGGATGTCCTGCACGGTGGCAGCAGCAGGAGCTGCGGCCGGCGCAGGAGCAGCCTCGGCGGCTGGCGCAGGCGCGGCAGCCGGTTGTTCGGCGGCAGGCGCAGCAGCGGCTGGAGCCTCGGACGCCGCAGCGCCCTCGGCTTCCAGAACCAGCAGTTCGTCGCCTTCTTTCAGGCGATCGCCCAGCTTGACCTTGAGCTCTTTGACGATGCCGGCTTTAGGCGCCGGAATCTCCATGGAGGCCTTGTCGGACTCCAGGGTCAGCAGGCTCTGGTCAGCCTCGATGCGGTCGCCAACCTTGACGAACAGCTCGATGATTTCACCTTCACCGCTGCCGATGTCAGGTACGCGAATGAGTTCGCTCACTTAAAAATACTCCTCAGCAGTCCAGTGGGTTGCGCTTGTCCGGGTCGATGCCGAAC
>Ga0213829_1000655_pt1 | contig 30337 bp, 28 predicted proteins | sample MC6MC0896MG_FD_180665 | JGI IMG/M metagenome (GOLD analysis project Ga0213829, IMG submission 180665) | Enriched soil aggregate microbial communities from Iowa State University, Ames, United States - MC6-MC0896-MG | ecosystem: Environmental > Terrestrial > Soil > Unclassified | place: USA: Iowa...
TGTTTCATGCTATTTCCTTGTTCATGCGCCTAAAGGGCAATCGAATAAAGCCGCGAGCTTATCAGGCGGCCACGACCAATGGCTACCGGCATGAGAGCAGGAAATGTCTGATAAGTTCAGGTGTTTCAACGCATTTCGGGAATCGGAGGATGAAGCTTCTGTCATCTACCCCCGGCAGGAGCAACTTTGCTCGCGAAAAACGTTAACAATATCGCGGACTGCCCGGAGGTACGCGGCGCCCTCGAGTCCATCGCGAGCAAGCTCGCTCCCACAGGATCATGTGGCAGGTATCTGTAGGAGCAAGCTTGCTCGCGATGGACGCTGGCAAAAGCCAATCTCCAGACAGGAACGAAAACGGGTGACATTAGTCACCCGCCAGAAATCAAAATGTCGTAGCAAAGATCAACTGGGTGTAGACATTTCTATCGTTATTACCCAACTGCGTCCCCCCCTGTTCTGCGCTCTTGTCTGGCTGGTAGAAGCCTAACAACGGCAAAACAGTCAAGTGCTGATTAACGTGCCATTCGGCATACAAGTCGATTTCATGACCATCGGTGTTACTCGCGTTACGGTCGATGGTGTCGTAATTGAAGTACATTGCTCCAAGGGTCAGACTTTCCAAAGGGGAGACTTTCAACGTGACGTTCTGGATACGAGAATTATTATTGAAGGGGCCAGCATAGTTGCTTGCCACTTCACCTTGGAACCATGTGCCGTAGCCACGGCCCGTCCCATAAAACAAGGTGTCATAACCCTCTGAAAAGCGGCTGTAGCGATAGCTGGCGCTCGGCTTCCACATAGCATCAGCAAAGGTCCACCCTGCTTCCAGATACCAGGCGTCCTCATTCGCCGCATTCGGTTTGTTTTGCCTGGCGTATTCACCCGACAAAAACAGGTTTTCCACGCCCGCATTACCCACTGCGCGCACGCTGTAGGTCTTCATGCCTTCACGCTCAAGCTGCAGGGGAGAAGCGTACTGTTCAGCGACATTCGTGGTGTTGATGTACGTCAGGCCAACGGTACCCGCTGCAGCCACGTGTTCCAGCGTGCCGACGTACATCTCGGTATTGGCCTGAACGGGGTTATCGGATTTAAGCCACATCAGATCGCCACGCCAGCCCTCTTTACCGCCAATGCGCAACACTGCTGTCTTATCGATTGCTTTACGGGCAGCCACGTAGAAAGCACCTCCTCGATTGTATTGGCCATCGCCGAGGCCGCGGCCCGCACTGAAGGCGTCGCCCTGAATAAGGAAGCCGTCGCCCACTGCAATATTTTGTCGACCGAATGAAAGGTCGATGCCGTCTTCGCCAAGGACTTCAAACAGGTTGCCCGAACGCCATCCCAGATACGCATCCTCAATCTTGGTCGTGCGTTCAGAACCATCAGTGTAGCCTGCTGCGTCCCCCTCCCCCCAAGTTGCCGAACTGACTAGTGAGAAGGCACCATAGGCCGTCCCTGCGCCTCGCAATCCCTGATCGCCGCTCACGCCGTACTTGATGTAGCCCTCTCTCCATGAGGATGATCCCGGTTCTAACCGGCCAGAGGCCGGGTAACTTTCACGGCTGTGGAAAACGCCAAACACCGCCTCCAGGTTAGCATTCAGATGGGTGTCGTCTTGTGAAAAAAGCTCGTAAGCATTCGCAGGAGTTGTCGTATTGAATAGTGCAGCGAGGGTACAAAGGTGAAGCATGGAATATCGGCGCATGGTTGCATTTCCATTTTTTTTATTGAATTAAGCGATGCATTAAATGGGCTATTCATCAACCTGTATTTAAATACCGCCCGGATTCTGCAGTCGTTGAGGTAGTCAATCCGAGCCACTAATTAATAGTTGCGCAGCCTATATTTTTATTCATTTGTGCGTGATTTCCTATTTTCACCTCCTAGCGATAGTTTGCGTGAATATTTTTACACCACGCTTAACGCAAGCACTACTATGTTAAAAGCAGCAGCCTCGGTGCAGCGTGGTTTTATGTAGCGTGCGTGCCAAGTAATAAGAAGTGGCCAAGCCTCAAATCTGCTGATGCAATAAGGAATACTGATACCTGCATAGACACTTATATTTGAATCTATAAGCAACACACTCAGCAGACTTTTCGAAAATCAGTCCGATATTAAATAAAGGATTGTTAGCTATGAGAAAACGCCTAAAACCCACACGTATTCCATACTACAATCCTTTGAAGCCTGGACTGTTTAGCACCCCTTTACAAGGTACCTTCCGAACAACCCTTTTGGAGTGTGGCAGAAGGTACACTTTTCTATTCGGCGCACCCGTGCTGGGACTGCCCGTCTCAGGCATCCGCCGACATCAACTTAAAGTATATAACCTATGCCTGCAAGCGCGTCGTCAGCGTTGATCAAACGGATCAACTTGCGCTGGATCTTGAAAGTGTCACTGACGCGCTCAAGCTCGTAGACGATGTCCGCGCTGTAATGTTTGAGCGAGTCCTTGCGAAACTCGCGTAAGTTTTGCGCGCAACGCACCGTCACTTTTTCATCGCTTTCGGACAGCACCCGAAAGCGCGACAAGGTACGCACGGTACGCGGCTGCGGACTGGTGGAAATCGACTCACCCCCAGTCAGACGCTGGATTCGCAACTGACGCATGTGATGATCGTCATAGGCATAGTTGAGGGTGTTTTCGAAGTCTACCTCTTTCGGGTCGATGGGGATGATGTAGGTACCCTTCTCGCTCCACAAGCTTAACCAAGTGTCGAAGTCGCCATGGTCGAGCATGTCGCCTTCAGCCCAGATAAAAGCGGTGACTTGATTCAGTAATTGCAGGTTCATTTACTTAGTCTCTGCCGTCATCATCTTTTTCCACTGCTGGTAGGCAGCACGCATTCCGGTCTCGGCGCTTACGTCGCTGACCAGCCCGTCTTCGGTCGTCTTCTCACCTGGAAGACCGCGGTTGAGCATGATCCACAAATCATCACCGGCGCTGGCACCTTTCTGCACACGCTCCCAGGCTTCGGAATCGTCAGGGGTGCCAAAGCCCATGGGACCCTGGAAGTGCTCGTGCAGACGCAGGCGGTAGCGGTTGGCTATAGCAGGGCCGCCGTCCATGGTGATTACCGAGTGATGAATTTCCGTCTCTGTCACCGATATCGGTTGCAGCACGCGGAAAAATGCCATGGAACAAGCAACGTTGGGGAATAGGTTGAGGTTGAAACCCGAACCACCGACAGCGCGAACAATGCGACGTACTTGCTGCTCTTCGATACCGTCTTCGCGCAATTGCGCGGCAAGATCCTCGAAGCGCTCCGGGATCGGTTTTTCGAGATCGGCTTCCAGATCCACCAAGTCGGGAATCATCACCATTACGCTGTGCCCATTACCAAGGTCTTCGACATAACCCGGCCCTTCAACGAAGTCGAAAAGTTTAAGGGTTTGCTCATCGACCGATGCCAGGAATGACTTGTGCACAAGCGGGAAGTGGTAGGCGTCTGTGGTATTTTCCAACTGGATTTTCCAGTTGCCCGGAAAACGGAAACGGTGCTCGCCTGGGACCTTGATCGGATAACCGGCCCCTTGCTTCATGAAGAGGTCGATCCATTTCTTGGCAGGCCCGAGGAAGTCCACCAATGGTTCGATGTCATCCTTGAGAGTTGCAAACAGCATGCCCGCATACTCTTCAACACGCAGGCTGACCAGAGGCAGCTCGCCCTTGTCCAGGCAATCACCGTAGCTTTCAGGGCTTGGCACGCCGCGCAATGAACCATCCAGCGCGTAACTCCAGCCGTGATAAGGGCAGACAAAGCTGTTGGTCTTGCCTTTCTTGTGTTCGCACACTGTAGCGCCGCGATGGCGACAGCGGTTGAGGTGCACATGGACCTGTTTCTTGCGGTCGCGCACCACGATGACTGGCTGCTTGCCGATGTAGGTACTTTTATAGCTGCCCGCCTCCGGGATTTCGCTGACGTGCGCGACCCAGACCCAGGTACTGTAGAAAATCTTTTCCAGTTCCATGTCAAACAGCTTGGCGTCGGTGTACAGCGACGTATGCACGCGGTCGTACTTGATCAAGCTTGCGGGCTCCATATCAAGCCCAACAATGTTAATTAAATCGCTCACAATTAATTACCTTTTTATCGCAATGTGACGAGAGTTATTTTGAATAACCTTAAGCCAGCATACAAAGCTCATCAACCGCCGGACACGAGAGGTTTATTGTTTTAAAGACAACAAACGTCACCCCCCTCCTGCGTCAAGCCTAACGGCGATATCGGCATGCGCCTATCATTTGATCTCGGACGAGCTAGTTTTCCTGGAGCGCCCTTTGATTACCCCATAAAGGAACAAGACAACCAGAAGTAAAGGAGTGCCATTGACCCAGGCAGACTCACTGCCCGTTAGCATGCCGTAATTATCGTAGATGAGATAAACAGCAGCACTAAGCCCAGCCAGTGCGACTAGCGGGCTGAGTAAGGTTTTAAAATACCGTTTATCTTTGGCTTTTTTGAAGTGAACGACGACCCCCAACGTGACAAATGCCTGAAGCCCTATCAATCCAAGCGTCGACAACGCCACTGTTACCGGAAACAAAAATACAAAGGCGTCATAGCCCAGGGACGAAGAGACGATAATGGTCAGCGCAACGAGCACGGTCACAAGAAGACTTGCATTGGCTGGAGATTTTTTCTTTTCATGAATATTTGAAAGAACACTAGGCAAGTGCCTATCTTTGGCCAAGACTTGAACATACCGAGTCGCAGCATTATGCAGTGACAACAAACAGCAAAAGTTGCTGGTGCACAACATAAGGGAAACAATCGTCGCCATCGTGCTACCCAAACGAGTCGTGAACAAATTAATGACCAACCCGCCCTTCGCTACCGCCGCCTCGTCCTTGATGACGTCAAACCCAATCTCACCGATGATCAGCCAGATAATGACCAAGTAGGCGACACCTACCAACAGTACCGCTAAGCGAGTGGCACGCGGAATGGTTTTTTCTGGCTTCCTGGCTTCCATCGCATAAAGCGCGGCGGACTCGACGCCGAGGAATGATGCCAGCGCCACCATTAGTCCAACCCCCAGCCCCGGCAACATTATTGCATCTACCGATATGGCTTGAACCGGGAAAGCGTTAAGACCTTTATCCAAGAATATGGAAATACCCAGTAAAAAAAGCACAAAGAACTCTGCAAGCACCAAAGGCACCAGGATCTTTGCGGCAAAATCAATATTCGCCCGACCTAGGTAACAGATCGCCCCCACGAATAACACGGTCCATGCTGCCCAGCCGATATCAATACCAAACCCTTGCATGGTCATATTCGTGTAATACCCGGAAGCCACAGCAATCGCCGTGGTAATCGCCAGATAAGAGGCTAAGGCAACCCATGCAGCCCCTGCTCCTACGCCCCGTCCAAAGATCACCGTAAGGTACTTGTAAAATGCCCCTGCCCCCGGGATCGCCCGGATCAATTCGCCATAGCCTATCGAGAAAAAAATCATCAGAATTCCCGCCAGCAGGAATGCTCCGGCAAGCCCAGCACCATTACCGTGCTCAAAAGCAATGGGGGCCGCCGTGAGAACTGCCCCTAACGGTCCTGCGGCTGCAATCACCAATAACGCGATTTTATAAGCACTTAGATTACCTTCTAACTGCTGGCCGCCTGCAGGCACATCTGCAGATAGGGGTTCGGTTAGCTCTGTCATTCCAATTCTCCACTCTAATTATTTTATGAATAACGGAAATAAATCGATGCAGCAGCGTCCTTGCGGACCAACGCGAGCGTTCCTCAAGCGCAAGCTATAACCGCCCGCCGCCCTGAAAATCGAAGCCTGGCTATTCTTTACATCGGCCTTCACTCGTTGCCAAGTTAATGACACTCTTTATCTATTTGCTTGCCAAATGGTAAGTATTCAGAAAGTCAATCCAATCACCTCTCTTCGATGGCACGACTCATGACGTCGATTCAACGAGGCGCCCGAATGAAGTGGGTACTCGTGGTCTCGGCAATCGGATCGACTCTGGCTCAAGCGTATCGTTGTAATTTTCAAGGCGATGCAGATTGCGCATCACCGGTAGTCAGGCTTCATATGGATATATGGTCTACCGGTATCCTTGCAGCACTGCGCCCCGAAAACGATGACACCGCAAGCGACATTCGTTGTACAAATTGCAACGCTGCAACCTTTTGGATGACATCCCTGATCAGGTCCTCCATCGCCTGAGAAGGAACCGGGTCACTCTTTGATTGCACCGCCTGACCATGGTGTTTGCTGCGCTCGATGCCGAGTGCTGATTTATTCAAAGGAAGGCCCCAGCAATGGCACACAGTCGTGCATCCTCCCCCTTTCCTCCGATGAGTTGCAGGCTGGTTTTGATGGAGGAACCCGGATATGGAATTGGCACACTCAATGCCGGGTGCCCGCTCAAGTTGAATGGCCTGAGGAAGCGCGTCAGATCGATCACCGATTCACCTTTGCGTACATCAACCAATAGCGGCGGCAGACGAGGCAAACTCGGGAGGACAAGGGTGTCGAAGCGTTCCAGCAAACAGTCGACCTGTTCGCTGAATGCCACGCGCACCGCTTCCGCAGCTTGCACGGCCACGGTATCGGTCTTGGCTGCACGCAGTAACCTCGCCTCAATATCGGCACCCAGTAAAGCCTGCCCTGTGTAATGACCATAAGCAGCCCACGTTTCAGCATTGATAACTGTCAATGCGGCTTCGAATGCCTGATCAAGAAGCGGCAGCGTGACGACTTCCCAGGCCCAGCCGCGATGAGCCATCTCGTCCCGTATGGCTTCCTCAATCGCCGGATCGCAAGAGACATCGACCAGACCTACCCGGAATTGCCCGAGAGGCTTATGCGCCGAGAAAGTTGAGTCCATTGAAGTCATCGCAGCTACGATCGTCTCGAGATCACGAGCCATTGGTCCTACAACATCAAGAGAACTGGAGGCCGGATACACCCCGCGACGACTCAAACGACCGAACGATGGCTTGAGACCGAACACCCCACAGCAGGCGGCAGGCATACGCACAGAACCTCCTGTATCAGTACCCAATGCCACATCCACATTTCCCTGAGCGACGATGACCGCTGAGCCGCTGGAAGACCCACCGGGTATCCGATCCAGTGCCTGTGGATTAATTGGCGTTCCAGCCCATTCATTAATACCGGTAACACCGAAAGCCAGCTCATGCAGCACAGTCTTGCCAATGATTTGCCATCCATCATCGAGAAGTGCCTTCACGACGGTTGCATGGTCTTGTGCTGGCGCGGCGTGCTCGAAAGCACGACTCCCACACCGTGTTGGCCAACCTGCCACATCCAGAGAGTCCTTGATAGCGACAGTCCGGCCCGCCCCCCCGATGCAACCTTCAATGACCAGCGGGCTCACAGTGGCGCCCCTTGAACATTCTCGAGACGATATGCATCAACGCGTTCAGTTGAAAAAGAGGAGATGCGCCAGGCGTCTGCCTCCCAGAGAAATTCCACGCTGAGGGCGGCGATAATTGATTCGGATTGACCAGATTCGTACCGACTGAGTTGTTGCATTACCCATCGCCCTTTAGCTTGAAAACCATCGACAGTTATCTGCTCACCGGAAAGAAAGTGCATGTTTGACAGAAAGTGGGGAGCCGGCGGCAGGTAACTCATGAGCATGGCCACTATCGCTTTGCGCCCTTCTACACGCCCAAACTTAACTGCATATCGAGATCCGACCCCCTGCCACACTGCGTCTTGGCAGAACAATTGGCCCAGCGCGCTATCGCGCGTGGCAGGCCCGGGAACGTCGCACAAAAACATATACCGACTCAGCAAATGGCGAACCGCAGATTCGGCCTCAAGCACCCGAACACGCTCTTCCAGCAAGGAAATGTCAGAAATGGGGGAAATCATGAAAAGGCTCCTGTCGATTTTGCAAAACAAGAGAAGGAAATTAGTGACATACAAACCGAGCGACAATCACAGGTACCAGGGATCGTGTTGCTTTTTAGGCAATGGCATTGATCGGTCCTAGACCGAAATATCGCCTGTGCCCGCTGGATCAAGCGTTGCCATTACCACAACAAGTGTCGCCTCGAATGTCATCGAGTTCGATAAATCGAACTGTAGGATAAGCGTTGTCTGTTACCTCGTTTAGCCCAAGCGCCAGAACTCATGGCCCGAATGCTCCAAGGCTGATTTGGAGCAGTTAAGCGCCGAAAAAAGCGCAGAACCGTTATGGCTCAGCCAATTGTTCTGAGGCCCTGCGATTTGGACCGTTCGATTCAGAATGACAACGGCGTCGAAGGTTAGAGCGCAACCGATCAGATCACGTCCCCGCTGAGAAGGGTTCGCATCAGCGGCAAGAGCAGTATTTCAAAATGAGCATCAACGACTATGCACAACTTACCAAATATTGATTTCATTTACCTCTCCGAACCGGACATGATTCAGGCAGGCGTTACCAATATGGCAGCCTGCGTGGACACGATGGAAGAAATGTTTTCCCTTATGTACCACGGCGACTACCGCATGGCAGGTCCCAATAACAACTCCCACGGATCGGTGGTGGTATTCCCCGAAAACTCGCCTTTTCCGGACATGCCCAAACCTACCCCTGATCGACGCTTCATGGCGATGCCTGCGTACCTTGGTGGTCGATTTCGGACGGCCGGGATGAAATGGTACGGATCCAATATCGCGAATAGAGAGAAGGGTCTCCCCCGCTCTATCCTTCTATTCGTACTCAACGATGCCGATACGGGCGCTCCTTTGGCAATCATGTCAGCGAATCTTCTTTCTGCTTATCGAACAGGCGCCGTGCCTGGCGTAGGCGCACGCCATCTGGCCAGAAAGAATTCGAAGGTGGTTGGCATTCTGGGTCCAGGCGTGATGGCGAAAACCTCACTTTCGGCATTCGTTGCCGAATGCCCTGGGATTGACACCGTTAAAGTCAAGGGACGCGGCCAAAAAAATATCGATGCGTTTACTTCGTGGGTCAGTGAGACTTTTCCTCAGATTGTCAATATTCATGTGGTTGACACCAACGAAGCTGTGGTACGCGACTGTGACATCGTCACCTTCTGCAATTCTGGAGCAATTGGTGATGCCTCTGCCTATCCTGTGGTGAAGCGTGAATGGGTAAGCCCTGGTACGTTTCTTTCCATGCCCGCCTTGACGAGCATTGATGAAGGCATGGAGTCACCCGACATACGCAAGGTTCTGGACAATCCTTCTCTGTACCAGGCATGGCATGAAGAAAATCCCAAGCCAGTGCACAACATTGTGCCAGTAGTGGGCATACAATTTCTGGATCTGATCGACGAAGGAAGAATGTCACCTGAACAGCTCGAGGATCTGGGCAAGATTGTTGTCGGTGAAGCACCTGGCCGCAAAAATGACGATGAAATTATCATCATGTCGGTCGGTGGCATGCCTGTAGAAGATGTTGCGTGGGGCACCGTGATTTATCGGAACGCATGCGAAAAAGGCATAGGCGTCAAACTTAATCTCTGGGAAACCCCAACGCTAAGTTGAGCCCGCACGGCCACCGCGCCTTCTGAATCTTCATTGAATATCGGACAATCCACATGAAAGAAGTTATTAAAGTTAAAACCGGATCCAAGTTTGAGGAACTGGGTAGCTATTCGCGCCTGATCGCCGTCGGCGATCTGATTTTCGTATCCAATACCGCCGGCCGCAATCCCGTAACAAAGGAAATGCCAGAAGACCCGGCTGAGCAGACCCTTCAAGTGCTTGCCAATATAGAACATGCCCTTTCGGCCGTTGACGCTTCGCTTGGCGATGTCGTTGCCGCGCGCGTGTTCATACCGTTTGCGAAGGATATAGATATCGTAATGGCCACCTACGCAGAAAAAATGCGAGGCATTAATCCAACGCTGACGCTGACCAGCCCCCCCCTTGGATCTGAGATATACAAAGTTGAGATTGAAGTCACCGCCTATCGCGGGGTTTCAAAGGCCGATGTCAAAGAAATCACGATTACTCATAACAACACGTGACACTTAGCAGCCTAAGCGCGTAGCCATTCAGTGCACTTTCGATAACGTATACAGTATCAAGGATAAGAAACTTGGCCCCCTCTATCTCTCCCGTTCAGACTTCTGTCGTTCTTCCTGCCGCCACGACAGTGGTGGTCATCGGAGGGGGCATTATCGGACTCACTGCGGCACTGACGCTGGCAGAACGTGGCATTCCCGTGACGGTACTTGAAAAGGGCAGAATTGCTGGCGAACAATCCTCGCGCAATCTGGGGTGGATACGGAAAATGGGGCGGGACAAACTGGACCTCCCCCTCTCGATCGCCGCAGAAAACCTATGGGGCACCATGGCGCAACGGCTCAATGCCGATGTCGGCTACAGACAGACCGGTATTTTGTATACCGCCAGTTCAGCCTCGGAAATGGCTTCACATCAAGAATGGTTGAACTCAGTGGCCGATGCCTCGCTCGACTCGCGCCTGGTCACAGCGAGAGAAATCGCTGATCTTTCTCCAGGGTGCACCGTCGATTGGGCAGGCGGGATTTATACAGCCTCTGATGGCCGAGCAGAACCTACTCTTGCCAGCAGTGCCATCGCACGGGCGGCTATTGCAAAAGGCGTTATCATCGTGGAGAACTGCGCGGTGCGAACGCTATCCATGTCGGCAGGCAGAGTAAGCGGTGTTGTAACTGAGCGTGGGGAAGTGCGTTGCGATAACGTAATCCTCTCCGGCGGTATGTGGTCGAGACGCTTCCTGGCTAGCTTGGGTGTTCCCCTGTTGACGTTGCCGGTAGTCGCCTCAGTCCTTCGCACTGCTCCCCTGACGATAGAGGGGATGACTGAGGTCGCAGTAGGAACTCCAGATATCTCTTTTCGCAAACATCAGGACGGCGGATACATAATTACGAACCGGGGATCTTTCATGGTGCCGATCGTACCTGACAGCTTGCTGATCGGACGTCATTATTTGTCCACGCTGCGTTCCCAATGGAAAAATATGAATCTATCCCTAGGGCGAGAGTTTATGACAGAACTGGCCCTGTCGAGACGCAGCTCTACGCAAGGTACCTCTGCTTTCGAGCAGAGACGGACAATAGAACCAAACGTCAATCATGGACTGAATCTGGCTGCATTACGCAATCTCACTGAAGCTTGGCCCGCTTTTAAGAAAGCCACCATCGAGCTCGAATGGGCTGGCATGATCGATGTCACACCGGACGGTCTGCCCGTGATATCGCCCGTGGATAAAATTCCGGGCTTGACGCTTGCTTCCGGATTTTCAGGGCATGGTTTTGGCACCTCGCCAGCAGCGGGACACCTGGTAGCTGATCTCGTCACTGGAGACACACCCATAGTTAACCCCGCACCGTATCACCTCAAGCGACAGCACAACTAATGCCGATAGGAAATCAGGAATAACTCAGTAATGAAGAGCACCAAAAAGTTAAATTTGCAACGTAGAAGAGGCTATTTCCCTTAGAAAAATAGCTTCTCCCTCGCTCTTATACAATGCCTGGAATGGCCAGCTTCCGCTTCATGCCCTGACCCAATAAACGAAACACGCGGCACAAGTTTAGTCGACTTGTCCGCCCTCTTGTTCTCGCCTCCTTTAGTAACATGACGGGATAGAATAACGGTTTCTTAAATTGCGTGCAAAGTATCGAGACGACGGAAGTCTTTTCTTGCATACACTAGCCCTTCAAGACAACATTAACGTCAAGTAACTTAGTCTCGTCGTTAGTGGATCAGCCACACTCCCAATATAGTGCCATTTTTCGCACACTTGACACTTCGCCGCTTCTTCCTTTTTTCGAATGACCTGTTTTTTTGAATCGCCAAACCCAACGCAGCGAGGTCCGCTGCGTTAGACCAAAAAGCTATAAGCAGTCTGTAGGTCACTGACCAAAAATACTAAAGATTGCTATTGCGTCCCTGCACTCAGTAGCTTAGATTTATCAACATAATAAAACCTGATATTGCGTACCGTGCGAGGCACCAATGATAACCTCCCAAACTGAGCTTCAAGACCAACGATTCAAGTATTTGTATTTGAGCTCCAGACTGGGAACCATGCGCGCGGCGGCCGAAGAGCTGGAGCTCGCTGTATCTTCGATCAGTCGCCAGATTGCAAAACTGGAGTCAGATCTCGGTATTCAGCTTATACAAGAAGGTACTCATCGGATCAGCTTAACCGCTGCGGGTCAGGCAGCAGTAGACTATTATATTGAACGCATGGGGCATCACAATCAACTTCTAAAAAAACTTGAACAACTCAAAGAAGGTTATTTAAATAGAACGAGCATTGCAGTGGGTGAAGGTCTACTTAGTACCCAGGCGATAGGTGAGCTTTATGAATTTTTCAAAGCCAACCGACAATCGCACACCGAGCTTTTAATTGCGCCATCCCATGAGGTGGAGAGAATGGTCGCGGAAGACGAAGCAGACATAGGGCTGGTATTTTCCCCTACCAAGACTGCAAACATTAATAGACTGCATTCTTTCGACCAGCCCATGAGAGCTATTGTGCACCCAGGTCACCGCCTCGCGGGAAGATCGATACTCAGTCTTCTAGACCTGGCGGAAGAAGATATTGTGTTACCTCCCTCTGAGTACCGCATCAGAGGGATTATCGATCAATTACGAAATGAAAGCAGTGCTTATTTCCAGCCTTACATTACTTCAAACTCATTGAAAATAATGCTGGATCTCACGCGCAATGGCATAGCCTCGACGATACTTAGTGACTTTCCTGTCATCGATGAGTTGTGCAACGGCACCCTAAAAGCTATTCCTATTGATTGCCACGCGCTGAATGTAACGCAGGTTCAAATCATTTCGCGCCAATCCAGGAAGCTCTCCCCTCTTTCGCGTGATTTGGTGCATCACTTGGCAATGGCTATAAACGCACAAATTAGGCGAATTCGTAATTTCAGCAGCAGAAATTCCGATAATATTTTCTCGATTCGCAAAAGTGCTCTGGCTACGACAGTTGATTGATCTCTGTTTCTTGAGTGATACTTTCCATGATGCGCCAAATAACGGATTTGGCATCTCGAACAATTTTTTCATAATTCTGCGAAGACGGCCAATCCACCATGTAAAGCACCATAATCCCATCGATATGTGCCAGCATTTGGGTTGCCACCCGTTTAATGGTGTCTCGGGATACGTCAGGATAAACCCTAGCAAGGATTGTCGAAAACTTTCGTCTGTAGACTCTGTATAGTTTACGCTGAAACAAACGAGCCTCTAAATCCCTGAGTGCCATTCCCCAGAGTTCGACGAACATGGCTGTAACATCCAGCCGAGTTAGATCAATAAACAAATAATCCAAAACAGCAGACATCTGTTGCTCCGGACTGCTATATGCCTCGGCCATAATTCGTTTATAATTTCTCAAATAGTCATTCACCGTGTACCTGACCATTTCTAGAAAAAGTTGATCCTTGGTCGGAAAAAAATACTGAAGATGACTAAGCGACATGTCGACTTTTTTAGCGACACTTCTCATGCTGAATCCAGCGTTTCCTGAGTCGAGAAATAATATCCTTGCTTCGACTAGAATAGCGGTACGTCGCTCTTCAGTCTTTTGATTGTTTTTAGCAATCCTCATAGAGAATTTCCTTTTCGCATAATATATGCCCGTCATTATACGACACTCTCAAGTCGTCTTAAAGCCTGCACATGATTTATATTACTTCCAGGCACTGAGCGTGCCTGGCATGAATGCATCCACTACCCCTCACCCATTATCGTCAAGAGCTCATCTTGGGACAAGCGCGCTCCACTACCCCCCGCATGATCGGGAAAACCCACTCAGCATTACACGCTAGTGCAGCATTGAACGAGCCCCCCGGCGGAATCGCCTTTGTTGCAGCAAGGGCAACAATATGTACCTCTGCTGTCATTGTTGAAGTCTTGTCGGTGAGACATATTAATACCCAGTACATTTCGCTAGTACGATAGCGGTCCCTGAAACATTAACAATGGGCATTCGATCATGACATTGGCAAATAACTATGAACATCTCTCAGCCGGCGCTAAATCCAGAATTGGAAAACGCACTCAAATCTTTATTAATGGTGAGTTCAGGGACCCGCATTCAGAAAAATATTTTCCTATACTTGATCCCAGTAACGGTCTTGAATTAGGAGAAATTGCCCGGGCAGACCAGTTTGACGTAGACATGGCAGTAGCTTCTGCACGCAAGGCTTTTGAAGATAGCACATGGTCCAGAATGAAGCCCTATCAACGTGAAGCTTTGATGTTGCGGCTCGCTGATTTGATTGCGGAAAATGCTCAGGAGCTTTCTGAACTTGAGACGCTCAGCAGTGGCCGTCTTATTCGTAATACTCGCGCATTCGATGCGGACCTGTCTGTTTATACGCTACGTTATATGGCGGGCTGGTCCACCAAAATCTCTGGAAAAACCCTGGATTTATCCGTTCCTTACCTTCCGGATCAAAAATTCTTTGGTTTTACCAAGCGATCGCCATTAGGTGTCGTCGCAGCGATCACACCGTGGAACGTGCCGCTTTGCCAAGCGGTATGGAAATTAGCTCCTGTTCTTGCAACGGGGTGCACTATTGTTCTTAAGCCTGCTGAGCAAACCCCGTTCACTACTTTGCGTCTAGCTGAATTGTGCAATGAAGCAGGTATTCCACCTGGGGTCGTCAATGTCATTACCGGTTTTGGCCATGAAGTTGGCGCGGCGCTGGTTGAGCACCCTGGCGTTGACAAGATAAGTTTCACAGGCTCGACTGAGACGGGCAAACGAATCGCCGCTATCGCAGCGCCGCTGATGAAAAAATACACGCTTGAACTCGGCGGAAAGTCTCCGGTGGTCATCGCCGAAGATGCTGATTTGAACATTGCTATACCTGGCGCTGCCTGGGCTATTTTCGGTAACCATGGTCAAAACTGCTGCGCAGGTTCTCGACTGTTCGTCCACGAACGACACTACGCTGAAGTCACTGCGGGCGTCGCCGAGATCGCACGTAACATCAAGATTGGCGCAGGTTTGGATTTAGGCTCGCAGATGGGCCCACTCGTTCATCACGCCCACCGGGACAAGGTTATGAACATGATCCGCCAAGGTATTGAGTCCGGTGCAGAGGTGCTGTGTGGAGGCGAAACGATCAACGGCCCTGGTGCTTATATTCAACCTACCATTTTGACCGGTGCTGCACACAATAGCTTCATTGCTCAAAAGGAGATTTTTGGACCGGTACTAACCGCTTTTTCCTTTAAGGACGACCTTGAGGTTATCCAGCGTGCCAATGCCACCTCATTTGGTTTGGGCGCCAGTATCTGGACCAAAAACGTTGATCGGATCACCACCTTTTTCAGCGGCGTGAAGGCAGGCACTATCTGGATTAATAACCACAACGTGCTGGATCTCAGCCTACCCTTTGGCGGCGTGAAGGATTCGGGCGCGGGTCATGAATTGGGTGAGGAAGGTTTACTCGCACACACGTCACTTAAGGCCGGTGTTATGCGTGTTTTTGATCAGACTCAATGAAGATTGGCGAGTCTTTTTAAACCATCAATATGAATTGTCTTCCCGCGTGCGTACAGGTATTACCCGATGAATGAACTCCTAAACGTAATCGTGCTTAAACGAGTGCTGCAAGGTGATGATGTGGTCGTCATCGATCTGGCGCGGGCAGACCGCGGCAATTTACCGACCTTCGAGGCCGGCGCTCATGTTGATGTGCACCTCCCCTCAGGTCTGATCCGCCAATATTCGTTATGCGGGGATCCCGCTGACGCAGGAATTTATCGCCTTGGCGTATTGAAAGATCCTCAATCCAGGGGCGGATCCATTTCGGTCCATCAGGAATTGCATGAAGGCGTCAAGGTAAACATCAGCCGGCCTCGTAACCATTTCCCGCTGGATTTGAATGCCGAACGCTCAATCCTGCTCGGAGGGGGTATTGGCATCACGCCGATGCTGGCCATGGCCTATGCGCTTGAAGCCAAGGGCAAGGCTTTTGAAATGCATTATTGCGCACGCTCTCGTAGCCGAAGTGCGTTCCTTGAGGAGTTGGAGCGCTCCAGATTCTCCCATGCCGTCCACCTGCACTTCGACGATGAACCTGAAAGCAAACTGGACCTTAAGCGCGTATTGGGGGGTGGACAGGAGACGGCGCACATTTATACATGTGGACCGGGAGGCTTCATGGAGTGGGTTATCAATAATGCTCTCGAACTCGGGCACGCAGATGCACACATTCACCGTGAATACTTTCAGGCCGAGATTGATACCAATGGGTCTGGCTTTGAGGTTGTGGCCGCGCGCAGCGGTAAAACCGTCAATGTCATGACCGGGCAGACCATTCATCAAGCACTGGCTGAAGTAGGTATTACCATCGAAATATCCTGCGAGCAGGGTGTTTGTGGCACATGCCTTTGTGATGTATTAGAGGGTGAACCAGACCACCGCGATGTGTACCTCACTGCTGATGAAAAAGCGGCGAACGATACGATATTAGTCTGCTGTTCACGATCAAAATCGACGCGGTTGATACTGGACATATAGATGCAAAAAATGTTGTCCCGCTGTCACCATTTCATCCTGGACGTTTGCAACAGGGCAATGACTGTTACACGCTGTATTGCAGCTCTTATCACGCTCACGCAAACGTCTTGAGCACACCGGGCTTTCCTACCGAATTGGCGGTTGGATTCCCTCCGATTTACACATAACTACTGCCTTGTGCCGGTTACTTTTAGTGCTATCCAATTCGGCAGTTTCAATCCAGTACGGCTTTGAAAACAGGGTAGCTGAGAATTTTATGCTTAAAAATAACCTTCGGGGCTTATGGAAATTTCGATTGCCGTTGCTGGGCATTCTGAGTATCGCGACGGCTCTTCTGCTGGCCTTTGCCTGGACAGGAGGACTCTTAGGCACTGGTGTGACTACAAAAGAATTTCTGGGTGATTCCCTGGATATTTTTCAGCCAGGCTATCGACGGGCGCACGGTAAGGGTATCTGTTTCAGCGGAACTTTTCAGGCGAGCGGCGCGGCCGTCCCTTTGTCGACCTCGCGTATTTTTCTACCTGCCAAAATCCCCGCTGTTGGGCGTTTTTCAATCGGCACTGTGGACCCGCATGCAGCAGACAATTCGACGGCGACCGTCAGCATGGCACTCATGCTGGTGGCCGACGATAAGTCTCAGTGGCGAATGAAGCTCAACAACGAACCCTACTTCGCGACTCGTGATGCAGAGGGTTTCCTGGCGCAGATCGAAGCCTTTGAACCGGTGGCTGCCACCGGACAACCAGCACCGGACAAGGTGGCCGCGTTTTTTCAAAAATATCCCGAGGCTCGTAAGTATGTAGAGCGAGAGGCGAATGCGACCTGGCCGGCCAGTTTTGCAGGAGCCGAATATAATTCGATCAACGCCTTCGTACTCATTGCAGCGGATGGAAAACGTCAACATGTGCGCTGGTCCATGCGCCCTCGTGCAGCTGTAGAACCGTTGAGCAAGGAGGCTCACGCGCAAGCCAGTCATGACTTCCTGTTTGATGAAATAACCCAGCGTGTGGGTATAGCACCCTTGTATTGGGATCTGGTATTCCAGCTGGCCGAGGTAGGGGATCCGGTGAACGATCCTTCTCAACCATGGCCGAGCAACCGCAAGGAGGTAATCGCTGGGACGCTAGAGGTCAACCAGGTTGTAGAGCAAACTCATGGGGCATGTCGTGACATTAACTTCGACCCTACGCTTGTACCTTCAGGAATAGCACTTTCAGACGATCCGGTACTTGCAGCCCGTGCGGGTATTTATTCCCAGTCCTATAACGCCAGATTACGAGAAATCGGTTTTGGTAAAGCCACTGACGCGGTTGGCAAGAAGGAAATCAAATAATGCATACCCAGCAGAAGCACAACGGTGTGCGAAACTTCAATTTTGCGGCACGGGCTCTACATTGGCTCATGGCTGTCCTTATCCTGGCCATGCTATTCATAGGCGTCGGCATGATGTCTTCTCTGACCCTGCGTCCCTGGCTCATAGATCTGCACAGGCCCCTGGGTATAGCCATTCTTCTTTTGGCAATCCTGCGCCTGGGCAATCGGCTCTTAAGCGCCACGCCACCACTGCCTGCCAGCGTCCCTTATTGGCAGGCAATGGTGGCACATGTATCGCATCTGCTGTTGTACATGCTGATGCTCTGCCTGCCACTGCTCGGTTGGGCGACGTTATCTGCTGGCAATTGGCCCGTCACCATGATTACGGGCTGGAACCTTCCACCGATTGCTCCAGTCAGCTCCGTGCTTTACGCCTGGTTTCGGGCCGCACATGGGCTTTTCGCCTGGCTCCTGTTTCTACTTGTCTTAGGACATCTTTGCGCAGCACTGATGCATGCCTGGATATACCGCGACGGCGTCTTCTCCAGCATCACGCGTAAGGCTCCTGGCGAATAAATTCGCACCCAGCCATGCAAAAATACCAGAGGCTTTACTCCTTTAGGTCCGGCAATGAGCTTTTGCCTATGGTCGCCTGCGACCAGTTAGACGATACGGCGCTTCGCTCTCGTCGTCACATGACCGGTGAGTGCCTGCTCAAGTGTCAGACAGATTTTTTATTAGCCTGTTGCGCAGGTATGTTTCGCCTTAAGGCCAGGCAGATATCCTGCCTATTGCGCGTCTGAAGCAAATGCCAGCTGGAGTAAAGCAATGACACACATCAACATGGCCACGATCGACCTGAACCTTCTCAGGACTTTTGTAACTATTTGGGAACACCGCAGCCTGACAATCGCCGCCGACCGCCTGCACCTCAGCCAGCCAGCCGTCAGTCATGCACTGCGCCGCCTACGTGATGTTTTTGACGACCCGTTGTTCGTACGAACCGCTACGTCGATGGAGCCGACTGACGCAGCTATTCGCCTGCACGGGCCAATCGAACACGCGCTGACTATCATTCACAGTGCATTAATGATGTATTCAAACTTCGAACCGAAAACAGCGGATCGCACCTTTCGCATTTCGATGTCGGATATGTCGCAGCTTTATGTGCTGCCGACGGTGATGGAAGTGTTAGCGCGCGAGGCGCCGAATGTACGCCTGGATGTGCTCCAAATGCCAATAGAGCAACTGGCCACGGCATTGCGCAAAGGTGATGTCGATATCGCCGTGGGCTATCTGGTGGAACCCGGTGAAGAGTGGATCTACGAAAGCTTGCTAGACGACGAGTTCATTTGTCTGTTGCGCAAGGACCATCCCTTTCAGGAAGATGAATTGAATGTTCAGGACATACGCGCCCTGCGCTATGTTGACGTTTCGAGTAACATTACCGGCCATGGCCTGACCGCCGATGCAGCATTCGGCAAGGCCGGCATCCCACGCGAAATCGCTCTGAAAGTACCCAACTTCACGATTGCCCCGAAAATCGTTGCCAACACAGACCTGGCATTGATTCTGCCACGTGCTATTGCGACGCAGCTGAACCGCGACCAACGCTACCGGCTGTTCAGTCTGCCCATAGAATTGCCATCAATCTCGGTGGGACTGTACTGCCATAGCCGGTTCCTGTCGGATGTCGGGATAACCTGGCTGCGCGGGTTATTGATTAGTCTGTTTGCCTCCGACAGCCCTACTGGAATTCACAGCAAATAATCCGTGCGGGTGTTATGCATAAAAATTACATCGCATCGCTAAGCTTAAAACACCCTGACTCCGTTCCCCGTACCGCAGTTTAAACAACAGCCTAATTACACCGCGGGTGACCTTAACCATTCGAAATAAAAATTTTTTGCAGCATTCGATTGTCTCCCCCTTCTACAGTGGATGACGACCACTTCATTTTCGGAAACTGCCATTGGTTTAGGACGCCGAAGTCTCCAGGGCGACGGCTGCAATCCGCCCCAAGCGGTGAAAATTGCGCCCAAAGTAAGTCAGGCTCTCACCATCTTCACGCACCTGAATTTGGCTGATTTCGACAAATAACACCGAGTGGGATCCGACTTCCTTGACATCTACGATGGTCCCTTCCAGGCTTGCCAAGGCGTCGTTCAACACCGGTAGGCCCGAGGAGCCAGTTCGCCAGTCCTGGTTAGCAAAACGCTTCGCAGGCGGTAGGTCGGTCATGCCAGCAAACTGTCGCGCAACCCCCTCCAGTTGGCCTGTCAGAATATTTACGCACAACGCCCTGTTGCCAAGCACCGCCTCATGAATTGAACTGTTGCGGTTGATGCAAACCAACAATGTGGGGGGCGTATCAGTGACCGAACAAACCGCACTGGCAGTTAACCCGAAGCGACCATGGGGACCGTCGGTAGTAATGATATTCACCGCCGCAGACAACAATGACAGCGCTTGCCGAAAATCGTGTCTAGATTGATCGCTTACCATAATCGTTCACCTGAAATAATTAACGTTGTGGGTCGATGTTGAGACGTGCCATTCAACCGGTCAAATTCGATTTAGTTATCCGGACTATTGATAGCAGGAATAGCCAGTTTTTTAGATCGCCAAAACCCCTTTTGATGAACCTGCCACGACAGATAATTCCCGCAGATTATTATGCTTATTCATATTTCGAATTTGATTTACCCATACCCCCTACTCATTCTGAGCGTGTTTACACTCAAACCAGAAAGAGAGTTATATGAACAGCCAAAACTATTTCGATGTGCGTGGCACAGGCGAAGAAACGCCAGTTAATATCAAGGCGATATCCCTGGATGATGTGATTGCGGAGATTGTCGAACGCCGTAGCGAGTTTAATCAACGCTCCCATGTCCCTCTGGACATGATTGAAAAAATGAAAGCCGTCGGCATCTTCCGCGCCAGTACGCCCAAATGTTTTGGTGGCGATGCGCTGGCTCCAAGCGAGTTCCTGCACATTGTTGAGCGGGTTTCCGAGGCCGACGGTTCGGCTGGCTGGGTGACCGCGTTCGGCTCAGCCAACATCTACTTGGCGGCGCTCCCCCCGGAAACCCAGGCTTTGATTTATGCCAACGGGCCGGACCAAGTCTATGCCGGAGGCCTCTACCCTCTGCAACCAGCCAAAGAGATTGAAAATGGCTGGGAAGTCAGCGGTCACTGGCGCTTTGCCAGTGGGTGCAAAGGTGCCGACTGGATTGGCGTAGGCATCGGTGGCACACCGGCCAGCGAGGGTGGAGCGTCGGCAGGCAAACCGCTGACCGCAGTGTTCCCGGCAGGCGACGTGCAGATCGTCGATAACTGGAATGTTGTCGGAATGCAAGGGACTGGTAGCCATGACCTCAAACTGCACAAAAAGACCGTCGAACGCGAGTGGACTTTCGTGCGTGGTAGCGCTTGCACCATTGACGAACCCCTCTATCAGTACCCATCCGTCGCCTACCAAGCGCAGGTCCACGCCGCCGTAAACCTTGGGCTGGCACGTGCCGCACTGGACTTGGTGATCGCAATGTCGGGCAGCAACAAGACTGTCACCGGTGCCCCTCGCTTGGGTGATCGTGCTTATTACCGCAGCGAACTGGGAAAGGCAGAGGCGATGCTGCGCAGTGCACAGGCGTTTTTCTACGAAACCGCCGAAGTTGTATGGGCATCGCTTTTGGCCGGTAACCCGGTGACCCTGCAGCAGACAAACTTATTGCGCCTCAGCGCCACCCATGCCGCTCATACCTGCGCCGAGGTAGTCATGAAGGCTTATCGGCTGGCTGGGACCGCAGCCATTTTCAATGACAATCGTCTGCAATGGATCGTACGCGACTCGATGGTGGTGACACAGCATGCTTTCCTCGGCGAAGCGACTTATGACGGCGCCGGCGCGGTGTTCGCCGGCATCGAGCCGACCATGCCCTATCCTTGAGCGCCAATCTGCACAGCTGCTTCTACCAAGCAGCTTCAGCCTTCCAAGCGGATTCCGTACGAGAAGTACATAACCTTTGTTAGCGAGTGCTTACCCTAATGAACGAAGATCGCATCCAGGTTGTTTGGGTTGGAGATTCTCGTGATCGAGTTGCATCGCGCTAAGTCACTCCTGTATGAAAGTCGGTGAGTGAGCGCTATTTTTTTAATCCACGTCATACAGCTTTTTTCGCTCAAGTGTTTCATCAGGTGACCGATAAGGCTTTACGGGCTGGACCATCCGCCGCTGCTCGCGTGGAGCACAATTCCACGCTCTGGGAAAACCATGTCATTACGAACCATGAATATTGCACCGCGCGCATTTCTCGGGTTTTCGCTGATTGGCGCGCTCATGCTGATTCTCGGCCTCTTTGCCCTGTCGCAGATGAGCAAGATCCGAGCAGCAGGCGATGACGTCGCGCAAAATGGCGTCCCTAGCTTCCAAAACTTGAATGCCCTCACGGTGGCGGGCATCCGCATGCGGGTTTTGTCGTATCGCCTGTTGACCGATCGCGAACCGGATGCCCAGAACAGGACCCTCGAATTATTTGCGGAACAAAACCAACAGCTAAACAAGTCCCAGGCAGCATACGCCAAACTGATTTCATCCCCCGCAGAGCAGTCCGACTACGATGATTATGTGCGGCTGCTGGCTGAATATCGGAAGATCGAGACGCGCCTTGTCAGCCTCAGCCGGGCCGGCAATCTGGAGGATCTGACACGCCTGTTGAACGCCGAGTCGGCGGCCAACGCTGAACAGATAAACGTGGCGCTGGGCAAGCTTACTGACTTCAATAACGCCCAGTTGGCTATCATCAATCAATCCGCTGCTGACGAGTACAGCTCTGCCTTCAACCTGGTTGTCGGCCTCCTCATTATCGCCTCTCTGCTGACCATGCTGTTTGCCTGGCTGCTGACCAAAAGCATCACCCACCCGATCGCTTTGGCACTTGAAGCGGCTGAAACCATCGCCGAAGGTAATCTGACCCGCCCGATCAAGATCGACGGCACTGACGAAGCGGGTCGGTTGCTGCTCGCCATGCAAAAAATGCAGGAAAAACTGCGCGATACCTTGATGCGTATTTCCGGCTCCGCAACACAACTGGCTTCCGCTGCCGAGCAACTGAACGCAGTAACCGATGAAAGCGCCCGTGGTCTGGCGCAGCAGGACAACGAAATAGAACAAGCCGCGACTGCAGTCAACGAAATGACCAGCGCTGTCGAAGAAGTGGCGCGTAACGCAGTGAGTACTTCCGAGGCGTCAAAAAACGCGACGGCGTCAGCAGGTGATGGCCGGGATCTGGTTCAGGAAACCGTCAACGCTATCGAACGCATGAGCGACGATGTGCAGAGCACGGCTACTCTGATCGGTGATCTGGCGGAAGAGTCCCGCGACATCGGCAAGGTTCTGGACGTGATTCGTGGTTTGGCGGATCAGACCAACCTGCTGGCGCTGAACGCAGCTATCGAAGCGGCCCGTGCCGGTGAAGCCGGTCGCGGCTTTGCGGTTGTTGCCGATGAAGTGCGCGCTTTGGCCCATCGTACCCAACAGTCCACCAGCGAAATTGAACGCATGGTTGGCAGTATTCAAGGTGGCACCGAAAAAGCGGTCGGTTCAATGCGTAACAGCACTGACCGTGCTGAATCTACCCTTAACATCGCGAAAGGCGCAGGCTTGGCGCTGGAAACCATCAACACTGCAGTAGTCGAGATCAACGAACGTAACCTGGTCATCGCCGCCGCCGCGGAAGAACAGGCAGCAGTCGCCCGTGAAGTGGACCGCAACCTAGTCAACATCCGCGACCTGTCGACGCAATCCTCCAAAGGCGCCGCCCAGACCAGCGCCGCCAGCGGCGAGTTGACCCGTTTGGCGGTTGACCTAAACAGCATGGTTTCGAGGTTTAGTTTGTAAGACGAACGGTTTCTATCTGTTGGAGCTAGGCTTGCCCACGAGAGCGATAACGCGTTTTGCCTGATATACCAAGGCGCCTGGTTAGCAGGCAAGACTCGTTCTCACAGAGTTCAATTTTAACCCTGTGAGAACGATGTTAAACTGGACGCCAGTTACGGTTTTATGCCGCATTTCTCTCGGTAGCTACCGATTATTGATAGCCATTGTAGCTGTGAAGCTTGTATGGTCGTAGTGCATGAAGAAGTATGCCATGTTGGTTGCGCTTCTTCGGTGTTATCACCAGTTAGCGCCCTCTTTGCTCACGTTTTGTCGCTGCGATTCTGCAGCTATCGCGTCATCGGTGTTCGCGTGCAAAGTAGATCGTCATTCGTGTGGTTCGTATGCGTCCGGCCGAGTCACCTATCCAACCCCGCAAAGCCCAGACAGGGTGTGCACTTAAATTTAAGTGGGCACCAGAACTAGCCTTTTAAGCGGGTATTTCATGCAGCCAACATGCCGTTCCTGCTCCAACTCCTTCAAAACCCCAGGTTATTTAGGAATGTGCCCAACTCGGCGCTTCGATTGCCAGCATCGCACTCAGCCATAGCCTCAACGCAAACCTCCTCCACAAACGGATTCGGCTGCAAACGCAGAAAAGCACCGCGCTGCAACCTGCATTTATTCCGCTCCCCATGCCCGTTGACTGAAGCAAACTCGCAAGCGGTATCGTCGAATATCGGTATTGAAATCCAGCACTCGCGTGGCGATGTCAAAATGAACTGGCCGACTGAAAATGCTGCTTGCACAACCGTTCTTCGAGACTTGCTGCAATGATCCGCATAGATTCCATTTGGCTCGCCACGGAGCCAATGGATATGCGCCAGGTACCCGTTGACAACGGGCATCAATACGCTAGTTCAAGTCGAGACCTTCCTCAAGTATGGACTGTTGCACGGCTTCACGGCTCTTCACACGCTCATACCAAGCCTGTAGATGATGAAGACTGTCAAGATGAAGTGGCGTGTCCTCGTAAGACTTCAGCCAGGACGCCTTAGCCCAACCAGTCAACGCAAACAGGTACGTGTCAGCGACCGTGAATTTGTCACCCATAAGAAACTGTTTGTCTGAGAGATGCTCATTAATCCAAGCGTAGCGTTTCTCCAACTTCGGTCTTGCAATCTCAATGTAATCTCCTGCCGGAGCAGCATAAAAGAGCGGAATAAAGCCCTTATGGATTTCCGTTGAGAGGAAGGCAAGCATCTCCTGAAGCTTGTATCTTTCAAACGTCCCGTTGGCTGGAGCAAGGCCTATTTCGGGATGCTGGTCTGCAAGGTATTGAATGATTACAACGCCCTCTAACAGCATTTCACCATTATCAAGCTCAAGCGCAGGAATGTAGCCGTGCGGGTTGACCTTGTAAAAGTTCTTCCCCTGTTCTGTTACATGATCTTTGAGGTCGACCTTGATGAATTCGATCTTGAGGCCAAGTTCGTTTGCAACGATGTGTGGCGAAAGGGAGCAGGCGCCAGGCTTATAGTAGAGCTTCATTCTGTGATCTCCATGGACTGAATGATAGTTCCATTGTAAGCAACTCGCTCACTACGGTTTTGCACAGTTTTAATGGTTGAGTTATCCATGTGCCACTTTCCCCACAGCCAGAGACAGCGAATCACCAAGAATGCGCCACAAAGCGGCAAGACGCCGATGAAAGGTGCCTTCATTACAGTAAATCAACTCGACATGAAGGCTGTCGATCACGCCGATATAAGCATCCTGAAACATCGAAATCTCGTTCGCCGACAGCGCTGGATACCTGTTCTCAAGGCTTGCGCCAAAGCGTTCACGCAGGCGATCAAGATAGGCTTCAAAGCCACTCGTAACCGATGCCTTCAGCCCCGAAGGCGGAAAGAATGCCGTGCGCAGCAGGAAACGCAGAGCAGCGGAAGACTCGTAGCGGTTTGAAAGACTGTCCGTGTACAGCTTGCCGGGCTCGTCATTATTCGCCGGGGCGCTTGCAAACATCTCTTCGATATAGCGCCTTTCCGTCACCAACGCCAGATTCAGCACGGCGTCGAACAGATCATCCTTGCTTTTGAAGTGTGCGTATAACGAAGGCTTGCGCATACCTGCCACGACAGCAATGTCATTGAGCGACGAGGCGTCGTATCCACGCTCAGCGAAATGCACCAGGGCGACGTCACAGATTCTGCCTGCCGAAGGGCTCAGCACTTTCATCAGCATGTCCTTTTAATCAGTGATTCAACGCGGTGATGTGCTCGGCCCTGCCCTGGCGCACACTGACCCAGGTCAGCGCGCCCACCAGAATGGCGCAGACGATCAGGAATGCGCACCAGGCAATGGCGCCATGGCTGCTCGCCCAACCGGTCAACGGTGTGGCGAAGGCCGAGATGCCAAGCTGAAAAGCACCCAGCAATGCAGCCGTTGAACCCAGCGCAGTGGTTTGCGAAGACATCACCAGGGTCGTCAATGTGGCTTCTGCAATCCCCAATCCAAGCAGTGCTATCGCGAAACTGGCGGCCAGCCAGTACAAACCAGAACCAGATACCGCTGCGCCGTAGGCCATGACAGAACCTGCAAAGATGCAAAAAGCCCCCGCCGTTGCCATGCGGGCCAAACCGTACTTGCCCACCAGTCTGGTAGCCACGACGGCCCCGATAATAATCGCTATGCCGGTTGCGCCAAACAGCGTACCAAACTGGGCAGTAGGCAGTCCGTATTCATTCTGATAAACAAATGTAGCGCCGCCTATATAGGCAAAGAGAAAAAAGAACACGGCTGACAGCGCTAAGGTGGGCCGTAGAAAACGACTGTCTTTTGCGATGCGCGCATACGTGCGGATCGCCCGTCTCATATTCAATGGCTCGCGCTTTAGCACGGGTAGTGTTTCAGGCAAAACAGCCATCGAATTCACCGCCACCAGCGCACCGAGAACAGCCAGTACCAGCATGACGGCGCGCCATCCGAAATGCGCATCAATGTAACCACCCAACCCCGGGGCGATGATGGGAGCAACACCTTGAATGGTCAGCAGCAGGCCAAAAAGCTTTGCTGCCTGAACGCCCTGAGTGACGTCACGCACCATGCTCATGATGACTACGAACGTCAAAGCACTGCCTATCCCTTGGGCAAATCGTGCCACGAGTAGCCATTCAAGGGTCGGTGCCGCGCCTGCAGACAGCGCACTCAAGCTGAACAGCAACAAGCCAGCCATCAGCGGACGTCGACGGCCCAAGGCGTCGACAACCGGCCCGAACAGCAATTGCCCAAGCCCCATTGCCAACAAAAAGACCGTGAGCGTCAGCTGAATACTGGCAACACTGGTCGAATATTCGACCGCCATTTCGGGCAGGCTTGGCAGATACATCTCGGCGGCCAAGGGTCCCAGTGTGGCGATGGCGCCCAAGGCAATGGCAAACTTCAGCGAAGGATTGCCGGAATGACTCTTTTCCATAACAAACTCACGATTAGCTTCCTACCGGAAGGTAGGGGTGCGGCACGAGGTTAACGAGAACCCAGAGGCAAGGTCAAGTCGTTATTTTTTCAGTGGTCATGCAGCACCGGCCAGCGCACCGCGCAGGGAATGCGCAAGAAAGCCTTCAGGCTTCAGTTCAAAGTGCTTTTTGATCCATCGCCACGCTTGGCCCACTCGCCAGCAGAATGCTCAGCGCCAAGGACCGTAACTTTGTGGGCGGGATTGACGGACATACGACAGGCGTGATCCAGGTTCTTTGGATTAATGGCCTGGATACGTTCAATGATTGAACGTACTTCAAACGTAGGGGGGCTGCTTCTGCTGGCTGGCTCTGGATGCGTGACGCTGATGTTCGTCTCGGTAGTGGGACATACGACTCCAAGCGGCAAAAAGCCATTATGAAGTGTACGCCTGCCAAATCGAGAAATGGAGCCGAGCGATGAAGGGTATGATGCTACATATAAAGTGCGTCGATGATCGGCGCTGCTTTTGCCTGTCATTCAGCGTCGTCGGGATAGCCTGTCCGGTAGATCGGCCCTCAATCCAGCCTCCTCCTTGATCTCGGCGACCAGCCACGCAATAGCCCCGGCTAGAGTTCAGATTTTGCGCATCTATACCTGTGACGGTCAGCTCAACCTGGCGAGTGTCGGGGTTGATGAGCTGAACGACGAGAGAACCTCGGGAGTCCGCCTTGTAGACGCACCGGATGGGGCACTTTTTTCGAGCTGAACGGTGCCTGCCGGGGATGCTGCTAAGGACGACACCGGCGTGCTTATGTTGCAGGGGAGGCAGCGCTATTGGCGCTGATTGAAAACTGACCCATCCTGCCGATTGAAAATTGACCCAGGGCGGATTGCTGATTTTTGTCCCTGCAATTGTGGATAAGCTTAGCAGTAGTGTCCTGGTTGAAGACGCATCTGGCCCCACCGCATGCAGGCATGCAGAAGGGTGTTTACGGTCCCGCACTGCGAACCAGTCGTAGGCACCTGCAGAGATAAGCCATCCCCATCAGTTAACGTATAAGGCTTGCTGGCGGGCTTGGCTTGCTTGATCTTTGTATCTGTAAGAGCCATCAGACCCCTCCTTTTGCATCAAGGAGGGGAATACAACCCAGCGGTAGACAGACCAATACGAAAATTGATGCGCAAGGAATCGTAAAAGGCTGTGCCAGCGGTGTACTTAAATGTGTACTTAAAACCGTGGCTGGAGATGGATTCCAGTGGAATTCAGAAAACGAAAAAAGCGGCTCAAGGCCGCTATTTCCGTGGCTTCCAGGCGTTCAGTGGGCCTTAGTGGAAGCAAATATGGCGCAGCGGACGGGACTCGAACCCGCGACCCCCGGCGTGACAGGCCGGTATTCTAACCGACTGAACTACCGCTGCGCGTAGCGTTGAAAGTGGTGGGTGATGACGGGATCGAACCGCCGACATTCTGCTTGTAAGGCAGACGCTCTCCCAGCTGAGCTAATCACCCTTTACCTTCGTTGCGGGGCGCATTGTGCCACAGTTTTTCATAACATGTTGATTTATTTGATAAATTTCTCAAAAAAATCTGAAAACCGGTGAAACGACGCATCCTGCAGGAACTTCAGGCAGAAAAAAACCCGCGTGAGCGGGCTTTTCCGTGGCGACCTGGCGTTCAGCGTTCCAGGTAACCGAATATGGCGCAGCGGACGGGACTCGAACCCGCGACCCCCGGCGTGACAGGCCGGTATTCTAACCGACTGAACTACCGCTGCGCGTAACACTGAATGCGAATGGTGGGTGATGACGGGATCGAACCGCCGACATTCTGCTTGTAAGGCAGACGCTCTCCCAGCTGAGCTAATCACCCTTCACGTTCGGTGTGGCGCGCATTCTACGGAGCGCCCCCACCTCTGGCAAGCACTTTTTTAAATAATTTTTGCAGGCCTTCCAAAGGCTTAGCTAAGGGTTGGCCTATGGCGCCGCGAAGAGAATAATGCCCCCCTTTGTATATAAGGAGAGACTCACCCCATGTGGTTCAAAAACCTGCTTCTCTATCGCCTGACCCAAGATCTGCCTGTTGATGCCGAGGCGTTGGAAGCTGCACTGGCCACCAAACTGGCGCGTCCATGTGCAAGCCAGGAGTTGACCACCTACGGTTTCGTCGCGCCGTTCGGCAAGGGCGAGGATGCGCCGCTGGTGCATGTCAGCGGTGACTTCCTGCTGATCAGCGCCCGCAAGGAAGAGCGCATTCTGCCGGGCAGCGTCGTGCGCGACGCGGTGAAGGAAAAGGTCGAAGAGATCGAAGCCGAGCAAATGCGCAAGGTCTACAAAAAGGAACGCGACCAGATCAAGGATGAGATCATCCAGGCCTTCCTGCCCCGCGCCTTTATTCGTCGTTCGTCGACCTTCGCCGCCATCGCGCCGAAACAGGGCCTGATCCTGGTCAACTCGGCCAGCCCGAAACGTGCCGAAGACCTGCTGTCCACCCTGCGTGAAGTGATCGGTACGCTGCCGGTGCGCCCGCTGACCGTGAAGATGTCCCCGACGGCAACCATGACGGAGTGGGTCACCACCCAGAAAGCCGCGGACGACTTCTTCGTGCTGGACGAGTGCGAACTGCGCGACACCCATGAAGACGGCGGCATCGTGCGTTGCAAGCGCCAGGACCTGACCAGCGAAGAAATCCAGCTGCACCTGAGCACTGGCAAAGTGGTCACTCAGTTGTCGCTGGCCTGGCAAGACAAGCTGTCGTTCGTCCTCGACGACAAGATGGTGGTCAAGCGCCTGAAGTTCGAAGACCTGCTGCAGGACCAGGCGGAACAGGACGGTGGCGAAGAGGCCCTGGGCCAACTGGATGCCAGCTTCACCCTGATGATGCTGACGTTCGGCGATTTCCTGCCGGCGCTGGTTGAAGCGTTGGGTGGGGAAGAGACGCCGCAGGGGATCTAACACCCCCATGTAGGAGCTGGCTTGCCAGCGAAGGCGTCGTCATGCCTTGTGTATGACTTGAGGGCCTCTTCGCTGGCAAGCTGAACTGGTCAAGTAATTCCGGACACCAGTTACGGTGTTTATGCCGCCTTTTGCTCCATGGCTATCGGTGATAGGTAACCGTTGTAGCTGTGGAGCCTTGTGCGGTTGTAATACATGAAGAAGCGTACGATATCGGTTTTTGCTTCCTCGATCAG
>Ga0213829_1000656_pt1 | contig 30322 bp, 21 predicted proteins | sample MC6MC0896MG_FD_180665 | JGI IMG/M metagenome (GOLD analysis project Ga0213829, IMG submission 180665) | Enriched soil aggregate microbial communities from Iowa State University, Ames, United States - MC6-MC0896-MG | ecosystem: Environmental > Terrestrial > Soil > Unclassified | place: USA: Iowa...
AGACTCGACCATGCAGTCGCCAATCGATGTCGCAACCGTTGAGAGCCTTAAAGAAGCGACGCGCGAAGTATTGTCCGGCCTCACTGCCCGTGAAGCCAAAGTGCTGCGCATGCGCTTCGGTATCGACATGAATACCGACCACACCCTCGAGGAGGTTGGTAAACAGTTCGACGTTACCCGTGAGCGGATTCGTCAGATCGAAGCCAAGGCGTTGCGCAAGCTGCGCCACCCGACGAGAAGCGAGCATCTGCGCTCCTTCCTCGACGAGTGATCACAGAACCCCCGGCCCAGGCCGGGGGTTTTGCTTTTTACAGATAAAATTTCCCACGCCTCACTCCCGCCTGATTGCCCGTCTACACTCGAAACATTCCCCGTGCCGCAACGAGATTGTTATGCCCAGACTGCCGACCGTGCTTTTTTTGCTGTCGCTGATTACCTGGACCGCAACGGCTGGCGCGCTGACTCTGACCGACGAAGAACGCAGCTGGCTGGCGGCTCACCCGGACTTGCGCCTGGGCGTCGATGCATCCTGGCCGCCCTTCGAGTTTCGCGACGACCAGGGCCGCTACCAAGGGCTTGCCGCGGACTACATCAGCATGATTCAGCAACGCCTGGCCATCAAGCTCACGCCCATCGAGCCGGTCAGCTGGACGGTTGTCCTCGAACAGGCCAAACAAGCGAGGCTGGACCTGTTGCCGGGCATCATGTCCACCCCGGAGCGCCAGAATTACCTGTCGTTCACCCGTCCTTACCTGGACTTTCCGATTGTCATTCTTGCCCATGTCGGAGGTCCCCAGCCGCGCAAGCTGGTAGACCTGTACGGCCTGAAAGTCGCCGTGGTGGAAAATTACGCCCCCCATGAGCTGCTGCGCACGCACCATCCTGATCTGAACCTGGTGGCATTGCCCAACGTCAGTTCCGCCTTGCAAGCCCTCGCCACCGATGAGGTGGACGCAGTGGTCGGTGATCTCGCCTCCAGCATCTGGAGCCTGCGCCAACTCAAGCTCGACGGACTGTATGTCAGCGGCGAGACGCCTTATCGCTATCAACTGGCCATGGGCGTGCCCAAGGACAACAAAATGCTGGTGGGCATCCTGGACAAGGTCCTGGCCGACATGACCCCGGAAGAAATCAGCGCGATCCAGGAGCATTGGGTCGGTAACGTCCTCGACCATCGAACATTCTGGTCCGATTTGCTGGTTTACGGCCTACCCGGACTATTGCTGTTGATCGGCGGGCTGGCGATGGTGATCCGGGTGAACCGCCGCCTGAGTTCGGAAATCGCCCGCCGGGTCGATCTGGAACAGGAACTGCGCACTAGCGAATACCACTACCGCGGATTGGTAGAGAGTCTTTCGGCCATCGCCTGGGAAGCCAGGATCACTGACTTCACCTACAGCTACGTTTCGCCCCATGCCGAGGATCTGCTCGGTTACCCCCTGTCTCACTGGCTGATCCCGGGCTTCTGGCGCAACATCATCCACCCTGCCGACCTGACCCGCGCCCAGACCTTCTGCGACCAGGAAGTCCTGGCCGGGCGCGATCACAGCCTCGATTACCGAGTCATCACCGCCGACGGCCGCTGCCTGTGGGTGCGTGACATCGTCAGCCTGATCGAGCACGGTCATGAACCGGTGATGCGCGGCCTGATGATCGACATCAGCGATGCCAAGCGCACCGAAGAAGCGTTGCGCCTATCGGAACAGAAGTTCGCCTCGGTATTCCAGCAATGCCCGGACATTCTTGTCATTGCGCGGCTCTCTGACGGTTGTTTGCTGGAGGTCAACGAAGCGTTCGAAGAACAAATCGGTCTCAGGGCCGAAGATGTCATCGGCCACACCGCCCCCGACCTGAACATCTGGGGCATCCCCGGCGTCGGGCCAGGCTTGTTGCAGCGGTTGCAGGCCGGCAGCATTCGTAACCTGGAGATGCCCTTTCGTCGCAACAATGGCCAGGTGTTTACCGGCCTGATTTCCGCCGAACCCTTCGACCTCGACACCACCCTTGCGGTGGTGGTCGTCGTGCGCGATATCAGTCAGCTCAAGGAAACCCAACAACAGCTGCAAACCTCCGAAGAGAAATTCGCCAAGGCCTTCCATGCGTCTCCAGACGGTTTGCTGCTGTCCCGGCAAAGCGACGGCTTGCTGCTGGAGGTCAACGAAGGGTTTAGCCGCATCACCGGCTTCAACAGCGCAATGTCGGTGGATCGTTCGGCTCTGGAGTTGGGGATCTGGGTCAATCTCAACGAACGTAAACAAATGCTCGACCTGCTGCACCGTGACGGTTTCGTGCGCGACTTCAGCTGCCACATCCGCCGCAGCGACGGCCAGATCCGTCTCTGCGAGGTGTCCAGCCGTCCGCTGCCGATCGGCGACGAAGATTGCATGCTGACCATCGCCCGAGACATCACCGAGCGGCACTTGATGCAGGAGAAACTGCAACAGGCCGCCACCGTGTTCGAAAGCACCGCCGAGGGGGTGTTGATCACCGACACGCAACAGCACATCAGTGCGGTCAACCGCGCGTTTACCGAAATCACCGGCTACAGCGAAAGCGAAGCCTTGGGCCACACCCCTCGCCTGCTCGCCTCGGGCCTGCATGACAGCGCGTTCTATGCCGCCATGTGGCATCAACTGACCGCCGAAGGGCATTGGCAGGGCGAGATTTCCAATCGACGCAAGAACGGCGAGCTCTACCCGAGCTGGCTGACCATCAGCGCGGTGCGCAACCGGGACAAATTCATCACCCACTTTGTGGCCGTGTTCGCGGACATTTCCAGCCTCAAGCACGCCCAGGCCAAACTCGACTACCAGGCTCACCACGACCCACTGACCGGCCTGCCGAACCGCACCCTGTTCGAGAGCCGGCTGCAGACCGCGCTCAACAACCAACAGGAAAACGGCGGCCAGGGCGCAGTGCTGTTCCTAGACCTGGACCGCTTCAAACACATCAACGACAGCCTCGGTCACCCGGTCGGCGACCTGTTGCTCAAAGGCATCGCCGTGCGTCTCAAGGAACAGCTGCGCGATATCGATACCGTGGCGCGCCTGGGCGGCGACGAATTCATCATCCTGCTCCCCGGCCTGCAGCAATCCAGTGACGCCGACAACATTGCGATCAAGCTGCTCAATTGCTTCGGCGCACCCTTCCAGGCCGGCGAGCATGAGTTTTTCATCAGTGCCAGCATCGGCACCAGCCTTTATCCCAAGGACGGCTGCGACGTCGCCACCCTGGTCAAGAACGCCGACGCAGCGATGTATCGCTCCAAAGCCAAGGGTCGCAATCGGGTCGAAAGCTATACCCGCGACCTCACCGCCCAAGCCAGCGAGCGCATCGCGCTGGAGCACGAACTGCGACGCGCCATCGAGCGCAACGAGCTGTTCCTGCACTACCAGCCGAAAATCAGCCTCGACGACCATCGCCTGGTCGGCGCCGAAGCGCTCATTCGCTGGCGCCACCCGACCTTTGGCGATGTGCCGCCGGAACACTTCATTCCCCTGGCCGAAGAAAACGGCATGATCCTGCAGATCGGCGACTGGGTACTCGAGACCGCCTGCCGGCAGATGTACGAATGGAACCAGGTCTACGAATGCCTCGGCCCCCTGTCGGTCAACCTCGCCGGCGCGCAACTGCGCCAGCCGAACCTGCTCGGCCGCATCGAACAACTGCTCAAGGACAACGGCCTCAGACCGGATCTTCTGCAACTGGAAATTACCGAAAACTTCATCATGAGCCAGGCCGAAGAAGCGCTGGCGGTGCTGCATCAACTCAAACACCTGGGCGTGCAACTGGCGATCGACGACTTCGGCACCGGCTACTCGTCCCTGAGCTACCTCAAACGCCTGCCGCTGGACATCCTCAAGATCGACCAGTCCTTCGTCCGCGGCCTGCCGGACGATCCCCACGATGCAGCCATCGTTCGCGCCATTATCGCCTTGGGCCGCAGCATGCAATTCACCGTGATCGCCGAGGGCGTGGAGACCCTCGCGCAGGAGCAATTCCTCGCCGCGGAAGGCTGTGAACAGATCCAGGGCTACATCGTCAGCCTGCCCCTGCCACCGGCCGAATTCGCCGCGACGTTTCTTCGTACAGCCATATTGGATTTTTCGGATAGCACAGCCGAGAAACCATCGCTATAATCCGCGACCTACTGAGGGCCTATAGCTCAGTTGGTTAGAGCAGAGGACTCATAATCCTTTGGTCCACGGTTCAAGTCCGTGTGGGCCCACCAAACAAGAAAGCCGCGCAATGCGCGGCTTTCGTGTTTCTGGATCGTGGGTTTTTGCAGAGGCTTTTGGTTCCTCAGAGTCATCCTCGACCACAACGCCGCTGTACAAGCATCTTTCAGACAGCTTAAAAAGCTGCCCATTGAGCTAGCAATACAGTGTCAAACTCCAATCCGTTGTAGGTCAGAGACAAGACGATCAGAGGCGGAGGAAGGAAGCCCTCCCCCAACAGATAGCCATGCCAACGGACTCGCTTACCAAGCTATTGCTCTTTACCGCATCAGTGTTAAAAAATGTTCGCTTAGGACTTTATCCGCCTTGATAGCGCGTTAACATAGCGATTAATAACGAAAATAACGCAGGGTCGCTCCGCATGCTTGTGAATGTTGCGCCACTGGTTAAGGAAGCAATCGGCCAACAAACGTGGATCGATCTTGACCTGCCCGACCTCAGGACGCTGGCTAGGGAGCTTCGCTCAGCCCCAATCGATGAAGTTAAAAGAGCCGACGACGCAGAGGGAGCCCTTCAGATGCTCTTGGCGCATTTCGGATTCGTTGATGAGGCTGTACTGGCGGTTACAATTTTGACCCCGATAGGGAATGTGGCTGTCATGAGAGACAAATTGGCCCACATTGTCGAAAAGCGCCCGGATTCCCGTGAGCGTTACGTTCTACACGCAATCGATACGCTTACCGGGCCGTTCGAGGTTTGGAGGGTTCTTTATGACAATGGTGCATACCGCTTAGCGTTCATCAACGCTTACGAGGCGAAGAACGACATGCTCGTCGTGGTAGATGTCAGAGATGGGCATGTCATGTGGAATTTCATGCATGCCCCAGCGAGAGCAATGAACAAACACCGCCAAGGAGAGCTTCTTTACAAGCGCTACGTCCTGGAAGCCAAAGAAAAAGGGCAGCTGTGAGGCTGCCCTTTTGAACTTGAATCCCGATATTGGCATCCTCAGGAAAGGGGATGAAGAGGTCTCACCTTACACCGATGTTGCAGCATCGCTGAGGTACCTACGTCTGCTATAGCCCTGCAAGGCAACAGATTTCGCGCTCTTGAGATCATTTTTGATCAATGGTGCCACTTATGTCAACTCCATTGTCGATTCGATCTAGGCCTCCGAGCTGATGATATGGTCGCGGACACCGAAACGGCGCTGGCCCGCGTGGTGGCGTACCTCGGTGTGGAGCAGCCACACTGCTCTTATCTCTTTGCGGTTCCCACGCCGTACCCCTGCTACGCAACCAATGGAGATATCCCATGAAGCGACTCAGGATGCCGACCGAGCGAATTTCAGTTACGAGCGCACCTATTCGCATGGGTCCGGCGTCGTTGTCGCACCCCTGAGTTTCATTTCGTGAGGAGAGGAACTCAGAGCAAGGCGGCTCCAAACCAATGCCGAAATGTGCTTACGCTTCAGCACAGAGCCATCGATTCGGCGCAAGGCGGTTCGCAAGTGGTGTCCGGATCTGCTTTACCGAATCGAAAAAGACGCTTATGGCGTTTTTTTCGTTTCAGCCCCTGGCGTTTGGTCGAGCTCGCTTGCCGCAGGTAGACCTTACCGCATAGCAACATAAACCCCGTCTTGCCCAGCAGCCTCGCCGGCTGTTCGGTTTAGTGATAAGCACTCTCAACTACCAGATTAGGTCCTGTGGCTTTTCCTTCAGGACGAGGCAGTGAAAGTTAGAAAGCCACGCACTGCGCGGCGTTTTCGTGTCTGACGACTGGATGTGCAGATACTTTTCTATTGCTCAGTTTTTGCAAATTTTTCAATCTTTACCTGTCCCTTGGGAAAGGTTGCAATGATCTCCAGCTCACCGCCCATGCCGCGGATATAGTTACGCAGCGTAGTAATGTACATGTCGGTACGTCGTTCCAATCTGGAGATCGCGGCCTGGTCGACGTGCAGCGTTTTGGCCAAGGTCTCCTGGGTCAACTCCTGAGCCCTACGCAATTCGTGCAGGGGCATTTCTTTCAGGTGCTGTTGGTACAGCTGCTCTACGTTAGCGCGAGATTCCGGCGTCATGCGAGCTTGAAGTTCAGCAAATTTCTTAGCCATCATTGCGGCCCCTTTGGACAGTGTTTCCAAACGTGCGTCATACGATTTTTTACGCCATTAGAACTTGCTAGTCATACCAATGGTACGACCGTCCGACCACTTCTAGTCCGTGTTGAAATTGTTAACAACAGTTTCAGTCCTTCCTGAACCTGGCGGTTGGTTCGCAATATGGCTGATGGGCCATAGCAGGTCGATGACGCGTGTTAGACGTTGTCAAGACGCTTCAAATACAACCTTTTTGAATACCTTGCGTTTAAATGTTGTTTACTTAAGCTGTCGCAATATCGGATGACGCCGTCAGACCTTGTAGGCAAACTCCGAATCTTGCGTTTGGGCACTTTGATGTCTTGTTGGGCTTTTCTTCGACGGGATACTCTCGGCTGTCGCTGACCACTCAGCGATCGGGCTTGGAAACCCGTCGAACCAAAGCGCTACAGCCTCACCACAATTCCAGACGTTCTTTAACGCCTGCGAACCCTGTGTCATGGCAGCTGTGCGTGGGACGCCTTCGGGCGTGCCGGTTCCTTGGTTCCCGGTTTTCCAACCTGCGTACAGCTGCCACCTATTCGCTTGGAAACGAAGGTGACGGCTCCTCGAACCAGGAGTAACACCATGATCAAAAAAGATCCGTCCGAACCCTCAGAACTGAAAACCATCGGCTTCACCCCTTTCATCTACTGCTCGAACCAGCCGCTGTTCCATGTGAGTCGTGGCGTTCCCATTGCTGATGCTTTGGCCCAGGCTTCCGACCTGCTATTCCTCGCCAAAACACTTACCGTGGATGCCGCCTACACGAAAGACACTGACTGCCATGCCTGGGCTGCGCACTACCTGACGGCGATGAGCAAAGCGGTGATCGATGATGTCGTGAAGGCGCTGAAACGATGACCTGCCCGAACTGCAGCGGGTCTGACGAGTAGCGGCATCTCCCATGAGTGCGCCCCGATTTATCGGGGCTCCGCCCTCAGCTCAAGAAACTACACATAACGCTGGAATAGCCTGCACTGGCCGCAACCGTTCAAGCGTTCCCCCCTTCAACACAACCTCATACGTATCCCCCGCCCTTCCCCACTGCTCCACCATGACCATGCCGTCCACCAACGCCAATGCCAATTCAGTAATCGTATCGGCCAACGCTTCCACGATTTCTTGAGTCCGCAGCCACACGCGATCGGTAATCTCCTTGAGCTCAGCCGTTATGCGCTCAGACGACGCGGGATCCGTATCGGGGTAGGCAATGTTGCGTAGCAGTTGCTGCAATTCCCTTACTTTTGCGTAATCCTGCTCCGCCCCAAGGTCTCCTTTGAGGATGGTTGTCGCTTTTGGCTTATCGACGAGTTTCCTGGGCGAATGTGTCGAAGATAATGTCTGCCCCATGGCACCAGCCAGGAGGACCATCATCCGCGCTTCCAAATGCCTTTTCATCGAGTCCATCGACACAATGGGGCGCGCCAAGGTGATGGCAGCGCCACCTTGATGCCGTAAATCCATGGTCACTGTCAGGGTCACACCGCCCGTTGCAAAACCCAAGGCACGGGCCATGACATAGTGCGCCATTTCGTGATGTGCAATCTGCAATGCATAGTCCCGTACAGCGGGAGGCATTTTCTTTGTCACCTGCGTCACCTCGCATCCCTGGATTTCCCATTCGACTACGAGTTAGCGTGGGTGTCCATCCTATCCGTTGAGGGCATAGAGCTGGCCCGTCACCATGGGAAGCAAATCTGCCCACGAGGTGTTCGCGTAGCGCTGAAAGTAACTTGCCGATACTTTCAACCAGTTGCAAAACAATGCTGTTCTACTTAATCTCACCGGCAACATACCCGCCATGCCTATGGATGCTTATGCAACAAGCACAAATTGCGCGGGTTTTTCAGGGTGTGATAACGCCTAACAAAAAGCCGCGCATTTGCGCGGCTTTTTCGTACCTTCTCTTCAGCCTTTACTTAGGCAACGCATACGCAATCACATAATCCCCACGATCCGGCGACTGCCGCGCACCGCCAACAGTCAACAGGATGTACTGCTTACCCGTTTTCGGCGAAACATAGGTCATCGGCCCGGACTGACTGCCCACCGGCAAACGCGACTTCCAGATCTCATTACCATTGCCCGTATCGAAAGCACGCAGGTAGAAATCCTGAGTGCCCGCGAAGAACAACAAACCAGACTGGGTAGCCAGCGACGCACCCAGGGTCGGCATACCAATCGGGATCGGCAGGTGCATGCGGATGCCCAGCGGGCCGGTGTCCTGCACGGTGCCGACCGGCACTTGCCACATCAGCTTGTGAGTCTTGAGGTCGATGGCGGACATGGTGCCGAACGGTGGTTTCTGGCACGGAATGCCGGCCGCCGAGAGGAAGCGTTCGCGCATGGCGCCGAACGGCGTGCCTTCCTGCGGCACCACGCCCATTTCGATACCACTGGCGCCGGCGGCGATCTTGTCGCGGGGGATCATGTAGTTGGCCAGGCCCAGGCGCATGTCGTTGACGAACATGTAGTTCGTGTTCGGATCCACCGAGACGCTACCCCAGTTCATGCCACCCAGGGAACCCGGGAATTGCAAGGCGCGGTCCATGCCCGGTGGGGTGTAGACGCCTTCGTGGCGCATGCCTTTGAACTGGATGCGGCACATCAGCTGGTCAAACGGCGTGGCGCCCCACATGTCGGATTCGGTCAAGGTCTTGTTGCCGATGGACGGCATGTCCACCGAGAACGGCTGGGTCGGCGAGTAGCGTTCGCCAGGCACTTTACCCTGCGGGACCGGGCGCTCTTCGACGCGGGCGATCGGTACGCCGGTTTCGCGGTTGAGCAGGAAGATCTCGCCCTGTTTGGTGACTTGCGCCAGGGCTGGCTGGGTGCCGCCCTTGTCGTCAGGCACGTCGTACAGCAGCGGCTGGGCCGGGAGGTCGAAGTCCCACAGGTCGTGGTGAGTGGTCTGGAAGTGCCAGCGCACCTGGCCGGTCTTCACGTCGATGGCGACGATGGACGAGCTCCACTTGTCGTCAAATTCCGTGCGTTGGCCGGCGAAGAAGTCCGGGGTGGCGTTGCCGGTTGGCAGGTAGACCAGACCCAGCTTGGCGTCGTAGGACATGGCCGACCAGACGTTCGGTGTGCCACGGGTATAGGTTTCGCCGGTTGGCGGACGTTTGGTGGTGTTCGGATTACCCGGATCCCAGGCCCACACCAGTTCACCGCTGCGCACGTCGTAGGCACGCACCACACCTGGCGGTTCGCCCGTGGAGTAGTTATCGGCCACGCGGCCGCCGATGATCACCACGTCCCCGGCTACCAGCGGGGTTGAAGTCTGTTGGTAATAACCAGGCTTCACTTCGCCCATGTCGGTGGTCAGGTCGACCGTGCCCTTGTTGCCAAACTCTTCACACGGCTGGCCGGTTTCGGCGTTGAGCGCGATCAGACGGGCATCGCCGGTCGGCAGGAACAGACGTTTCGTACAGGCAGATGCCTGCTCGGCTGCAGGCGTGGCAGTCGCGTCGGAGTAACCCAGCCCCCGGCAGCGCTGCCAGTTGGGCGCGGTACCTTGCGGATCGAACTTCCAGCGCTGGGCGCCGGTGTCGGCATCCAGGGCAAAGACTTTGCCGTAGGCGGTGCAGGTGTAGACCGTGTCGCCGATTTGCAGCGGCGTGTTCTGGTCTTCGGCGCCGGCACCGGTGCTTTGCGGAATGTCGCCGGTGCGGAAGATCCAGGCCACCTGCAGTTTGTCGATGTTGCCTTTGTTGATCTGGTCCAGCGCGGCAAAACGGTTGCCGGCGGTGGTGTTGCCCCAATGCGCCCAGTCTTTCTGTTCAGTGCCCGGAGCGACCGGCGTCACCGCGGGCTCACTGCTGGCCTTGACCACATGGGTCGGCACGAACATGTAGGCCAGCGTCGCAACGACACCAACCCCCAGAATGCCGGCCAGACCGTAGGCACCGCGGCCCGCCGTCGCGCCCGAGGCACGCACCAGGATCGGGTAGATCAACGCGACAACCAGGCCGATCACGGCGAAGGTCAGCACTCGCGAAACCAGCGGCCAGTATTCGAACCCGGCGTCCCATACCGCCCAGATCGCCGTCAGGATCAGCGCCAGGCCATACAGCCATGCACCCTGCGGTTTACGCCGGGCGATCATCAGCCCGGACACCAGCATCGCCAGGCCCATCAGCAGGAAGTACGCGCTGCCACCGAGCGAAATCAGATAGCCACCGCCACCGGCCAGGCCAAGTCCGATCAAGGTGATCAGGACACCCAGCCCCAATAGCAACCATTTGCTGCCGCCAGCAGCCCCAGAAGTATTCATGTCGAAAAATTTTCCCCATTTGTGACAAGCGCGGAATAATGTACGAACTAGTTACTTATGGCAAATTGTCGCAGGCAAAAATGGCATGAACGGTACTGAGCCTAGATCAAACAGCCGGGTGACAAGATGTGCCTGTAACATGCACGCCCATTGCTTTGTGCCGCTGGAGCCCGACCTTGCCTGACATCCGCCCCCCCATCCTTGACGAAATCGACCGCCAATTGATCGCGGCCCTGCAAATCAACGCCCGCGAAAGCGTGGCCATGCTCGCCCGGCAACTGGGCATCGCCCGCACCACCGTCACGTCGCGGCTGGCACGATTGGAGAAGGCCAAAGTCATCACCGGATACGGGGTGCGTTTGGGGCAGCGCGTGGTGGATGGCGGATTGCAGGCGTATGTCGGGATTACGGTGCAGCCGCGATCCGGCAAGGAAGTGTTGCGTCGCCTCAGTGCCATGGCTCAGGTACAGCAGCTGTGTGCGGTGAGTGGCGAATTTGATTATGTGGCTTGGTTGCGCACGGACTCGCCGGAGCAGCTGGACCAGTTGCTGGATCAGATTGGCAGTGTGGATGGGGTGGAGAAGACGACGACTTCGATCATTTTGAGTAGCAAGATTGATCGGGGGCAGCCGGTTTGAGTTTCTGGCTGTTGGACTTCGGTGTCTGATCGGGCCTCATCGCGGGCAAGCCCGCTCCCACATGGACCGCGGAGTCAGTTTGTATCGTGTAATCGTCATAATGCGCAAACAACCTGCAAAACGACGACACTTTGCGTCTTATTAACGTGTTCTATGCTCTCTAGAATGGCTGCCATCTTTTCCTATACTCAGATGCGCGTTCCGCGTCGGGTCGCCAGCAAGGTCAGCCATGAACAACAACAATCGCCATCCTGCAGACGGTAAAAAACCAGTCACCGTTTTTGGTCCGGACTTTCCTTTCGCCTTCGACGACTGGATCGAACACCCGGCCGGCCTGGGCAGCATTCCTGCGCACAACCACGGTGCCGAAGTGGCGATTGTCGGGGCCGGTATCGCCGGTCTGGTGGCGGCGTACGAATTGATGAAGCTGGGCCTCAAGCCCGTCGTTTACGAAGCTTCGAAAATGGGCGGCCGCCTGCGTTCCCAGGCCTTCAACGGCGCCGAAGGTATCATCGCCGAACTTGGTGGCATGCGTTTCCCGGTGTCGTCCACCGCGTTTTATCACTACGTCGACAAACTGGGCCTGCAGACAAAACCCTTCCCGAACCCGCTGACCCCGGCTTCGGGCAGTACCGTGATCGATCTGGAAGGCAAGACCCATTACGCCCAGAAACTGGCCGATCTGCCTGCACTGTTCCAGGAAGTGGCCGACGCCTGGGCCGATGCCCTGGAAGCCGGTTCGCGGTTCTCCGAGATCCAGCAGGCGATCCGCGACCGCGACGTGCCCCGCCTCAAGGAATTGTGGAACACCTTGGTGCCACTTTGGGACGACCGCACCTTCTATGACTTCGTCGCGACCTCCGAAGCGTTCGCCAAACTGTCGTTCCATCACCGTGAGGTGTTCGGCCAGGTCGGTTTCGGCACCGGCGGCTGGGATTCGGACTTCCCCAATTCGATGCTGGAAATCTTCCGCGTGGTGATGACCAACTGCGACGATCACCAGCACCTGGTGGTCGGCGGCGTCGAACAAGTGCCGTTGGGCATCTGGCGTCATGTGCCGGAACGTTGCGTGCACTGGCCCGAGGGCACCAGCCTCAGTTCGTTGCACAGGGGCGCGCCGCGGTCCGGTGTGAAGAAAATCGCCCATTCCCCCAACGGGCGCTTTACGGTCACCGACAACTACGGCGACACCCGCGAGTACGCGGCGGTGCTGACCACCTGCCAGAGCTGGCTGTTGACCACTCAGATCGAGTGCGACGAAACCCTGTTCTCGCAAAAGATGTGGATGGCCCTGGACCGCACCCGCTACATGCAATCGTCGAAAACCTTCGTGATGGTCGATCGGCCGTTCTGGAAGGACAAGGACCCGGAAACCGGCCGCGACCTGATGAGCATGACCCTCACCGATCGCCTGACCCGTGGCACCTATCTATTCGACAACGGCGACGACAAGCCGGGCGTCATTTGCCTGTCGTACTCATGGATGAGCGACGCGCTGAAAATGCTTCCGCACCCAGTGGAAAAACGGGTAAAACTGGCGCTGGATGCCTTGAAGAAGATCTACCCGAAAGTCGACATTGCCGCACGGATCATCGGCGACCCTATCACCGTGTCCTGGGAAGCCGACCCGCATTTCCTCGGCGCTTTCAAAGGCGCCCTGCCCGGCCACTACCGCTACAACCAGCGGATGTACGCGCATTTCATGCAGGCCGACATGCCGGCCGAGCAGCGCGGTATTTTCATCGCCGGCGACGACGTTTCGTGGACGCCGGCCTGGGTCGAAGGCGCGGTGCAAACCTCGCTCAATGCGGTGTGGGGGATCATGAAACACTTCGGCGGTGAAACTCACGCCGAGAACCCGGGTCCAGGAGATGTGTTCAACGAGATCGGTCCGATCGCCCTGCCCGAGTAAGAGGAGTCCGAAATGCGCGTAGCCCTTTACCAATGTCCCTCCATGCCCCTGGAGGTTGCAGGCAATTTGCACCGCCTGCATCAACTGGCGCTGGAGGCCAAGGGTGCCGATTTGTTGGTGCTGCCGGAGATGTTCCTGACCGGCTACAACATCGGCCTCGATGCGGTTAACGTGCTGGCGGAGGTCTACAACGGTGAGTCGGCGCAGCAGATCGCGCGCATCGCCAAGACCGCGGGGATTGCCATCTTGTATGGCTATCCCGAGCGCACTGAAGACGGACAGATCTACAACGCCGTGCAATTGATCGACGCCCATGGCGAACGCCTGTGCAACTACCGCAAGACGCATCTGTTCGGCGATCTCGATCGCTCGATGTTCAGCGCAGGCAAGGATGAATTTCCCTTGGTCGAGCTCAACGGCTGGAAGCTCGGCTTCTTGATCTGTTACGACCTGGAATTTCCGGAAAACGCCCGGCGCCTGGCCCTGGCCGGTGCCGAGCTGATTCTGGTACCCACGGCAAACATGACACCCTACGACTTCATCGCCGATGTCACCGTTCGCGCACGGGCCTTTGAAAACCAGTGTTACGTGGCCTATGCCAACTATTGCGGTCAGGAAGGCGACATCCACTACTGCGGCCAGAGCAGTATCGCCGCGCCGGATGGCAGCCGCATTGCCCAGGCAGGCCTCGATGAAGCACTGATCGTCGGCGAGCTGGATCGCCAGTTGATGGACGATTCCCGCGCCGCCAATCGCTACCTCCTCGATCGTCGCCCCGAGCTCTACGGCGACCTGCATAAGCGCTGATCCACTGGGCGGCGTTCTCGATGAGTTTCCCCACTGCGGTGTGGAAACTCATTGAGAACGCCTCCTGATCCGCTAGCATTAGCGCTTCTCTGATCTGGAAGTGCTCATGCCTGCGCTGAATCACCCCCGCCTTCACACTGAAACCCTGGCCAGCGGCCTGCGGGTGACGTTGCGTCATGCTCCCGAGTTGAAGCGTTGCGCGGCGGCGTTGCGCGTCGCGGCAGGCAGCCATGACGTGCCGCTGGCCTGGCCTGGCCTGGCGCACTTTCTTGAACACCTGCTGTTCCTCGGCACCGAGCGCTTTCCTGCAGGCCAAGGCCTGATGGCCTACGTACAAAGTCACGGCGGGCAGGTGAACGCGCAGACCTGTGAACGCACAACCGACTTCTTTTTTGAGCTGCCCCCTCAGGCGTTTAGCGGTGGGCTGGAGCGACTGTCAGACATGCTCGCCCATCCACGTATGAATCCGGGCGACCAGCGGCGGGAACGGGAAGTGCTGCACGCAGAATTTGTCGCCTGGTCCCGGGATGCAACAGCCCGGCGGCACTTTGCGCTGTTTGATGGCGTTTGCGCCGCTCACCCGTTGCGCGCCTTTCATGCGGGCAATCGTTACAGCCTGCCGCTGCCGCAGACTGAGTTTCAGCAGGCGCTGAAGGATTTCCATCAACGGTATTATCAGACCGGGCAGATGACGCTGAGCCTGGCGGGGCCGCAAAGTATCGATGAGTTGAAGTCGATGGCGCAAAGCGTTGGCGCTGCCCTTTCGGCAGGGGAAAAAGTCCCGCAACACCCCCCTGTGCCGCTGATGGAGTCTCCAACCAATAGTTATCAACAGGCCGGCGAGGGTCGGCTGGACCTGTTGTTTGCCTTCGAAGCGCTGCCCGCTTCATCGGCCGAAGCCCTGGCATTCCTGTGCCACTGGTTAAACTCGGCAAAACCCGGGGGGTTGCTCGCGACATTGCGCGCCCAGGGGACGGCCAACAGCCTGAAAGCCACGCCACTGTATCGATTCGTCGGGCAAGCGTTACTGCACATCGAATTCACCTTGCCCACCGCAGCCCACACCGGGATCCGCGAGCAGCTGCTGGACTGGCTGGGCTTTTTTGCTTCTCGGCGGGACTGGAGCGCATTGCGCGAAGAGTACGCCGCCCTGTTGCAACGTCAGCAGCAAGTCAGCCCAGCCCTGAAGCTGGCCCGACTGGACTGCGAACAGCTTGAGACCGGTTTATCCGAGCAGGGTGTCGTCGCCCTGAAGGAGATCCTCGTGCAGATGGGCACTGTGGATAACTTCAGCGGCCGATGGCAATTACCGCCAGCCAACCCGTTTCTAGTCACGGAGCCTGCAGCGCCGAGTGCCGGACTGATCCGCGGCCAGACCAGCAAACACCGTGGCCTGCGAACGTTTGCCCAGGATCGCACCCGCAGCCGGCGCGAACACTCGCCGATGCACTTCAGCCAGGCATTGCCGGATAACACCGCGCAAGGCGCCGTATACCTGCGCTGGCGCCTGGACTCGAGGCCTCACGGCAACCTTCAATCCACACTGGAAAACCGCCTGCAATCCTTGCGTGACGATGCCCGTCAGGCGGGTGTCGAATTGTCTCTCAGCGCTTGCGCAAACGAATGGCTGCTGAAAATGACCGGACTGCAGGAACCGATGCCGGTAGTCCTCGAGCATGCGCTGAAAGAACTGACAAAGGCGGATCTCGATGTCTTACAAGCGACACCGACAAGCACCCCGCTGATGCCTATTCGACAGTTGCTCAAGGCGCTGCCTGAACACTGCCTTGAGCACACATCCGAATCGGGCGACTGGCAGCAGTCTTTGGCGAATGCGCGCTGGGATGGCCTGGCGACCGGCCTGTCGGCCCGCACTCAAGCGGCGATGGGTCTGGCCTTGAGCAGAGTACCGGGCAGTCCGGACAATCAACTGACCCCACTGTCATCGATTAGCTCACAGCGCCTCTGGCACTGCATCGACACCGGCTCCAGCGAACATGCGCTATTGCTCTTCTGCCCCACCGCCACCGGGGACATCGCCGACGAAGCCGCCTGGCGCTTGCTCGCTCACCTGTGCCAGACACCCTTCTACCAGCGCCTGCGGGTAGAGCTGCAACTGGGATACGCCGTATTCAGCGGCCTGCGCCAGGTTCATGGGCAGACCGGTCTGTTAGTTGGCGTGCAATCACCCAGCGTTGCGCCTGCGGACCTGCTGGGTCACATCGAACAGTTCCTGGACGAATTGCCGGGGTTGATCGATGGCATCGATGACTTGGCGTTCGCTGCCCAACGCCAGGCATTGGCCGATCAGTTTATCGGTAACGCGCTACCCGTCGCTGAGGCCGCCGAATTGTTGTGGCAAGGCAAACTGGCAGGCCGCTCGTCGGATTATCTGATCCAGCTACCCGAGGCAATCCTGGGGATTGACCGCACAGCCCTGCTCGATGCCGTCCGCCGATTGAACAAGGCCGACGGTGGCTGGCGCTCCCTGGCTACCAGTGGGATGCCGAAGGCGCCATGGCAAGCGGCAAACTGATCATTACCGGTACTGCAATGAGTTTTCTCAAAGATTCGCGGCCAATCATTCTGAAATTTTGAGTAACATAGCCGCCTAACTATCTGAACATCTCCGCTGGAGGTGGACTATATGTATAGGTATCAGCTGTCCCATCTACCTGAAAGGAGCATTCCATGTCTTGGTCCAAACCTGCTTACATCGACCTGCGTATCGGCTTCGAAGTCACCATGTACTTCGCAAGCCGCTAAGTTCTGCCGCTTAGGTGGAGAATGATGTGCAACGCCTCGGTTCGCCGAGGCGTTTTTATTTTCAGCGTTGAAATGATGGAGCAGCCATGTTTGTCCAGATTTTAGGTTCCGCCGCTGGCGGAGGCTTCCCCCAGTGGAACTGCAATTGCGCGAATTGCGCAGGTTTTCGTAATGGCAGCCTGCGGGCCACGGCACGAACCCAATCGTCCATCGCGATTTCCGATGACGGCGTGAACTGGGTGCTGTGCAATGCCTCGCCGGACATCCGCGCCCAACTCCAGAGCTTCGCGCCCATGCAACCGGGCCGCGCCCTGCGCGATACCGGGATCAGCGCGATCATCCTGATGGACAGCCAGATCGACCACACCACTGGCCTGCTGAGCCTGCGCGAAGGCTGCCCGCATCAGGTCTGGTGCACCGACATGGTCCACGAAGACCTGACGACCGGCTTTCCATTGTTCCCCATGCTGACCCACTGGAACGGCGGGCTGAGCTGGAACCGCATCGAACTCGACCGCGGTTTCAGCATCCCGGCCTGCCCGAGCCTGCGCTTCACCCCGCTGCCGCTGCGCAGCGCCGCGCCGCCCTATTCGCCACACCGCTTCGACCCGCACCCGGGCGACAACATCGGCCTGATCGTCGAGGACCTCAACACCGGCGGCAAGCTGTTCTATGCCCCCGGCCTGGGCAAGGTCGATGCGCCGCTGCTGGAAATCATGGCCGGCAGCGATTGCCTGCTGGTGGACGGTACGATGTGGGACGACGACGAAATGCAGCGTCGGGGCGTCGGCACTCGCACTGGCCGGGAAATGGGCCACTTGGCGCAGAACGGCCCCGGCGGCATGCTGGAAGTGCTGGAGCAACTGCCCAAGCCGCGCAAAGTACTTATTCACATCAACAACACCAACCCGATTCTCGATGAAGACTCGCCGGAGCGGGCGGAGTTGGGTCGGCGCAAGGTTGAAGTGGCGTATGACGGCATGAGTATTGTGTTGTAAGAAATCGAGACCGCTGCGCGGTCTATCGCGAGCAAGCTCGCTCCCACAGGGATTTGCGTGCCACCCGATCTATTGTGGGAGCGAGCTTGCTCGCGATGAGGCCAGACCCGACACTGAGAATCCACCGGTCCTACCCGGAGACCCGCAATGACTGACACCCCAATGTCCCCCGCCGAATTCGAAGCAGCCTTACGGGCAAAGGGCGCCTACTACCACATCTACCACCCCTATCACGTGGCGATGTATGAAGGCCGGGCGACCCGCGAGCAGATCCAGGGCTGGGTCGCCAACCGCTTCTATTATCAGGTGAACATCCCCCTGAAGGACGCCGCGATCCTCGCCAATTGCCCGGACCGCGAGATCCGCCGCGAGTGGATTCAGCGCCTGCTGGACCATGACGGTGCCCCCGGCGAAGACGGCGGCATCGAGGCCTGGCTGCGTCTGGGCCAGGCCGTCGGCCTCGACCCGGATCAATTGCGCTCCCAGGAGCTGGTGCTGCCCGGCGTGCGTTTCGCCGTGGACGCCTACGTCAACTTCGCCCGCCGGGCCAGTTGGCAGGAAGCTGCCAGCAGTTCGCTGACCGAACTGTTCGCGCCGCAGATCCACCAGTCGCGCCTCGACAGCTGGCCGCAGCACTACCCGTGGATCGACCCGGCCGGCTACGAGTATTTCCGCACCCGCCTGGGTCAGGCGCGCCGGGACGTCGAACACGGTTTGGCGATCACCCTGCAGCATTACACCACTCGGGAAGGCCAGGAGCGCATGCTGGAAATTCTCCAGTTCAAACTGGACATTCTTTGGAGCATGCTCGATGCCATGAGCATGGCTTACGAACTGAACCGACCGCCGTATCACAGCGTGACCGGGCAACGGGTCTGGCATAAAGGAATCACTCTATGAGTTTCGACCGCAGCAAGACCCCGACCTGGCGTCCCGGCTACCGCTATCAATACGAACCGGCGCAGAAAGGCCACGTGTTGCTCTACCCGGAAGGCATGATCAAACTCAATGAAAGTGCCGCGTTGATCGGCGGCCTGATCGACGGCCAGCGCAATGTCGCGGTGATCATTGCCGAACTGGACGCGCAATTCCCCGGCGTGCCCGAGCTCGGTGACGACATCGAGCAATTCATGGAGGTCGCCCGTGCTCAGCACTGGATCGAACTTGCCTGATTCCGTGTCAGACACGTTACCGCCCAAACCGGAAATCGGCCTGCCGCTGTGGCTGCTGGCCGAGCTGACCTATCGCTGCCCGCTGCAATGCCCGTACTGCTCCAACCCGCTGGATTTTGCCGAGCAAGGCAAGGAGCTGAGTACCGAACAGTGGATCAAAGTGTTCCGCGAAGCGCGGGAAATGGGCGCGGCGCAGTTGGGATTTTCCGGGGGCGAACCGCTGGTGCGCCAAGACCTCGCCGAGCTCATCGCCGAGGCGCGCAAACTGGGCTTCTACACCAACCTGATCACCTCGGGCATCGGCCTCACCGAGCAGAAAATCAGCGACTTCAAGCAGGCCGGTCTGGACCATATCCAGATCAGCTTCCAGGCCAGCGACGAGCAAGTGAACAACCTGCTGGCCGGCTCGAAAAAAGCCTTCGCGCAAAAACTGGAAATGGCCCGCGCGGTGAAAGCCCACGGCTATCCGATGGTGTTGAACTTCGTCACCCACCGGCACAACATCGACAAGATCGACCGCATCATCGAGCTGTGCATTGCCCTAGAAGCCGATTTCGTCGAACTCGCCACCTGCCAGTTTTACGGTTGGGCGCAGCTCAATCGGGTCGGCCTGTTGCCCACCAAGGAACAACTGGTCCGGGCCGAACGTATCACCAACGAATACCGCGCCAGGCTGGAAGCCGAAGGGCATCCGTGCAAGCTGATTTTCGTCACCCCGGACTACTATGAAGAACGCCCGAAAGCCTGCATGAACGGTTGGGGCAGTATTTTCCTGACCGTTACACCGGACGGAACCGCCCTGCCGTGCCACGGCGCCCGACAGCTGCCGGTGCAGTTTCCCAATGTGCGCGACCACAGCATGCAGCACATCTGGTACGACTCCTTCGGCTTCAACCGCTTTCGCGGCTACGACTGGATGCCCGAGCCGTGCCGCTCCTGCGACGAGAAAGAAAAAGACTTCGGCGGCTGCCGCTGCCAGGCGTTCATGCTCACCGGCGACGCAAGCAACGCCGACCCGGTGTGCAGCAAGTCGCACCATCACGGCGTGATCCTCAAGGCCCGCGAAGAAGCCGAGCACGCGACCCAGACCATCGAACAACTGGCCTTTCGCAATGAACGAAATTCACGCCTCATCGCCAAAAGCTGAACCCTTCAGCGCCGCCCGAGCCGTCGCCGCCGGTGTCGACTTTGCCGAATTGCAGCTCGGTCGGCATGGCCTGTTCTGGAACGAGTACCGCCCCGAAGATGCCGCCTGCCGCCTCTGGCAGTGGCGCGACGGCCAGGCCCATTGCCTGACGCCGCCGGGCTTCAGTGTGCGCAGTCGAGTGTACGAATACGGCGGTGGGGCGTTTTGCCTGACGGATGACGGCGTCGTTTTCGTCAACGAGGCCGACCAGCAGATGTATCGACAGTCGCTCACGGGCGAACCTGAGGCGCTGACTTCAAACGAGTGCCGCTACGGCGATCTGCAGTTCGCCGACGGCCGGGTTTTGGCGGTTGAAGAGAACCGTGACCGGCATCGTCTGGTCGCCATAGACCTGCTGGACGGAGCGCGCCACTTGCTGGCCGAAGGTGCGGATTTTTACGCCTCACCGACCCTGAGCCCGGATGCTCGCCGCCTGGCCTGGATCGAATGGAGCCGCCCGAACCAGCCATGGACCGCGACCCGCTTGATGGTTGCCGATCGCCAGGACGATGGCGGTTATGCACAGCCGCGTTGCGTGGCCGGCGATGGCGTTCAGGAGTCGCTGCAACAGCCTCGGTTCGATGCCAGCGGCCGGCTGTTTTGTCTGACGGATCGCGACGGTTATTGGCAGCCCTGGATGGAGTCGGGCGCTGGCTTGAGCCCGCTGCCCAGCGCCCCGGCCGACCATGGGCCTGCACCCTGGCAACTGGGCGGATGCACCTGGTTGCCCCTGGAAGAAGGCCACTACCTGGCAAGCTGGACCGAAGGCGGCTTTGGCCAGCTGGGACTTGTCGGTGACCACAATGAGGATTTCACCGGCAATTACAGCCGCTTCCGCCATCTCGCCCTCGACGGGCAGTTCATTTACTGCATCGCTGCCTCGCCGGTCAGCCCTGCGGCGGTGATTGCCATCGACCGCAACACCCGCCAGGTCAACGTGCTGGCCGGCGGTGTCGCGCCCTTGCCTGCCGAGCAGATCAGCCTGCCGCAAACCCTGCGCTACCCGAGCGGCTCAGGCCAAGCCCATGGCTTCTTCTACCCGGCGATGAGCGGGGAGGCGAAACCGCCGCTCGTGGTGTTCATCCACGGCGGCCCGACCTCGGCCTGCTACCCGATGCTCGACCCCCGTATCCAGTACTGGGCCCAACGCGGCTTCGCCGTGGCCGACCTCAATTACCGCGGCAGCAGCGGCTACGGTCGGGCTTATCGCCAGGCGCTGCATTTGAGCTGGGGCGATGTCGATGTCGAAGACGCTTGCGCGGTCGTTGGTTATCTCGCCGAACGCGGGCTGATCGACGGTGACAAGGCGTTTATTCGCGGTGGCAGCGCCGGCGGCTACACCACCCTTTGCGCACTGGCCTTCCACAAGGTCTTCCGCGCTGGCGCCAGCCTGTATGGCGTCAGCGATCCGGTCGCGCTCGGCCATGCGACCCACAAGTTCGAAGGGGACTATCTGGACTGGTTGATCGGTGATCCGGTCGTGGACGCCGAACGTTACGCCGCGCGCACCCCGCTGCTGCACGCGGGCAACATCAGCGTTCCGGTGATTTTCTTTCAGGGTGAAATGGACGCCGTGGTGGTTCCGCAACAGACCCGTGACATGGTCGAGGCGCTGGAGGAAAACGGCATTCTGGTTGAAGCGCATTATTACGCGGACGAACGCCATGGTTTCCGCAAGGCCGGTAATCAGGCCCATGCGCTGGAGCAGGAGTGGTTGTTTTATCGGCGGGTGATGGATCTGGCGGACTGAAGTCTGCGCTTGGCGCAGGAATTGTGGCGCCTCAATCGCGAGCAAGCTCGCTCCCACAGTGATCAATGTCGTACACAATATCTGTACTCAATACATAACCTGTGGGAGCGGGCTTGCCCGCGAAGGCGATCTATCTGACGCCGATGAACTCAGCGCTTGGCGATGATGTAAACCGCATGCACGATCCCGGGAATATAACCGCACAACGTCAGCAGAATATTCAGCCAGAACGCGCCCGCGAAACCGACCTGCAGGAACACACCCAGTGGCGGCAGCAGAATGGCGATGATGATTCGAATAAAGTCCATGGGGCAGCTCCTGGTTGAGGTTGGCTCGTGTGAGCCTACACCTTATCGACCCATACCGTTCGTCAGGGTTCAGAATCGTCACGGTCCGGATGTCAAAGCCCGATCTGGATAGACAAAAAAACGCCCCACACCAAAAAAATCAGGCATGGGGCGATGCGTTATACCGCGAGACGGTTCGGGAATTCATGCAGGACGGGGCTGATCAGACGGCAATCCCTTTGCGACACTGCAGTTGCGCCGTACGCACACGGGAGAAGGCACGTGCCAGGCGCAGGAGCATTTCGTCGATGTTGGCCCTGCTGACGGTGAGGGCCGGGGTAAAGCGCAGGCAATCGGGTTGCGGGGCGTCGAGCAGCAGGCCTTCGTACAGCGCAGCTTTGACCACGGCATCCGCCGAATCGTCAGACAACGTCAGCCCCCAAAGCAGTCCCTGCCCGCGCAATTCGCCGTGTCCATAACGATGGGCCAATCGGGCCAGGCCTTCACGCAGGTGCTGGCCGGTCTTCCCGACATGCTCGAGAAAAGCCTTGTCCCGCACACTGTCGAGCACGGCAAGGCCGGCAGCCGTCATCAGTGCATTGCCATGGTGAGTCCCCATCAGCTCGCCGGTGTCGAAACAGCAGGCTTTGCCCCGCGCCAGCAAGGCTGCCAATGGCACGCCCCCGCCCAGGCCTTTGCCGAGCACGACAATATCGGCCCGCACACCGTAGGATTGTTCGGCGAGCAATGTGCCACAGCGACCGACACCGGTTTGCACTTCGTCAAGGATCAGCAGGATGCCCAGTTCACGGCACAGCCGTTCGACGCCCTTGAGGTAATGCCCGGTGGCCGGGATCACCCCGGCTTCGCTCTGGATCGGTTCGAGCATGATTGCCACCGTCCGGGCGTCTACGGCCGCATGCAGCGCCGCAAGATCATTGAACGGAACGTGACTGAAGCCTGGCAGTTGCGGCTCGAATCGATTGATCAAACTGGAACTGTCCGACGCCGACATCGTCGCGAGACTACGCCCGTGGCAACCGTTATTGGCAACGATAATTCGCGAAGCACCACCGCGATGCCGCTGTCCCCACTTGCGTGCCAGCTTGATCGCCGCTTCGCAGGCTTCAGTGCCGCTGTTGAGCAGGTACGCCTGATCACTGCCGGTACTGGCGCACAATCGCTGGGCGAGGTTGAGCATGCCGCGGTTATGCAGTCCGTAACCGGGGTTGATCAGCGAACGGGCTTGCGCCGTGAGGGCATTGACCAGGGCCGAAGGGCTGTGTCCAAGGCTATTGGCCCCCCCACCCTGCGTGAAATCCAGATACGCGCGTTCATCGCAGTCCCACAACCAGGAGCCCTGGCCGCGCACAAAAATCTGTTTCGGCCGATCGACACTGGGCATCAGGCACTCGCTGGACAGGTTGTCGCCCCAAGATGGCACGTGGTCATCAATTGCCAAGTCGTCAAGACTCGGTGGATTGCGCCGCATGAACACATTCATCTGACCAAGCCTCGTGTCGGTTTTTTTGTCTTACCTATGTAAACACAATCGATATAAACGCTATTCATCGCGCTGATCGGCCCTGTAAGCCTCGTGAATGCGGTTAGACTAGGCTCACACAAGGCGTTGGACCATTTCGATTTCACAGCATTTTCGATAAGTATTACTTATGGATTTCAAGCAACTGCGTTATTTCGTCGCGGTGTATGAAGAGGGCCATGTGGGCCGGGCCGCCGAGCGACTTTCCATCTCCCAGCCGGCGCTGTCCCAGCAGATTCGCCACCTCGAACAAAACCTCGATGTGGGCCTGTTCGAACGCAGCAGCAAACGTCTGCTGCCAACCCTGGCCGCCCACACCTTGTACAACCACGCCCTGCCGTTGCTTGACGGCCTGCAACGGGCGCGCGAAGCCTTGGGTAATTTCAAGGGACAAGCGTTGCGCACCTTGGCCATTGGTGTGTTGCAGACCGTCCATACCAGCCTGGTACCACAAATGCTCGAACGCGTGCGCAGGGCGCAGCCGCATCTGGTGGTGCAGATCTATGAACTGACGGGGCTGGAAATCGAGCGGCGGCTGCTCAACGGTTCACTGGATATCGGCATCAGCTACTTGCCGCCCCGTCAGCCTGGCCTGCACGGTGTGATGCTCTACGAAGACGAACTGACCCTGGTCATCCCGGCGGACCATCCGTTGCGCGAATTCAAGAAAGTGTCCATGAGTCAGGCCGCCGAGTTGCCGATGTTGCTACTGGGTGAAGAGTTCCAGGTGCGCCAGATCTGGCAGACGCAATTGGCGAGTCTGGGGCGACGTCCGCAGGTGCAGGCCGAACTGAACAACATGGCGGGGATTCTCGACAGCCTGCCCCACACTCGGCTGGCGACTGTCCTTCCCGGACGCTCGCAGAAGGCTCTGGGAAATAACGAACTGCTATGGAAACCGCTGACCGAGCCGCGGGTGCCATTGAAAGTCGGATTGGTGTGTCGGGACGTGCAGCGTCAACAAGCCTCGCTGGCGTTGTTGCGAACCTTGCTGGAGGAAGTGATGAACCGGCCGGATGATCGCTTGAACAGCTCGATACCCCTGAGGGGCTAAGCTGAACACTTTTCAATGGAACACTTTTCAATAGAGCAAAGAAAACCCCGCCGAAGCGGGGCTTTGCAGACTGTTTCCCTGACATCCATTTCACTCCGCCGTCCTGGCAGAATCCTACGTGTCCGTGTTGTTGCTTTGCGCTTCCTGCGCGACGTCCATGTGAAGTAGATTAGCCGTGGATCCAATCTTCGACTATGGGAAAACAGCATCACGCATTGTAAGAGAATGCTTACATGGCGTTACACAGTCAGAACTGGTCAGCATTGAGCAGGAACAGCGATTCGCTACCGGCCTTCACCGACGCGCTCAACGAATGGATGCGCGGCAGCAGACGGGCGAAATAGAACCGCGCCGTGCCCAGTTTGCTGGCGTAAAAATCGTCCTGCGCTTCTTTGCCCATGGCCGCCTTGGCCATCAGTGCCCACATGTAGGCGTAGGCCACGTAACCGAAGGTTTGCAGATACTCGACCGACGCGGCGCCGATTTCGTTCGGGTTGTTTTTCGCCCGGTCGAGCAGCCATGCCGTCAACTCGTCGAGGGTGGTCACGGCGGCGTTCAATGGCTGGGTGAACTCGGCCAGATCCGGACTGGCGGTCGAGGTGAAATGGCGGATTTCGTCGGCGAACAGGTTGTAGAACGCACCGCCCGTGCCGACGATCTTGCGGCCGACCAGGTCCAGTGCCTGAATGCCATTGGTGCCTTCATAGATCTGGGTGATGCGCACGTCACGCACCAGTTGCTCCTGGCCCCATTCGCGGATGTAGCCGTGGCCGCCGAACACCTGCTGGCCGTGGACCGTGGTCTCCAGGCCGAGATCGGTGAGGAATGCCTTGGCCACCGGAGTCAGCAAGGCCACCAGATCTTCGGCGCGTTTGCGGGTAGTGGCGTCTTCGCTGAACTTGGCGGTGTCCAGTTGCATCGCCACGTAGGTGGAAAAGGCCCGGCCGCCTTCGTTCGAGGCTTTCATGGTCAGCAGCATGCGCCGCACGTCCGGGTGGACGATGATCGGGTCGGCGACCTTGTCCTGGTTCTGCGCGCCGCTCGGCGAACGGCTTTGCAGGCGATCGCGAGCGTATTCCACGGCGTTCTGGTAGGAGCGCTCGCCGCTGGCCAGGCCCTGGATGCCGACGCCCAGGCGTTCGTAGTTCATCATGGTGAACATCGCCGCCAGGCCCTTGTTTGGCTCGCCGACCAGGTAACCCACGGCTTCGTCGAAGTTCATCACACAGGTCGAGGAACCCTGGATGCCCATCTTGTGTTCGATCGAACCGCAGTTGGCCGGGTTGCGCGCTCCAAGGCTGCCATCGGCATTGACCATGAATTTCGGCACAAGGAACAGCGAAATGCCTTTCGGACCAGCGGGTGCGTCCGGCAGCTTGGCCAGCACCAGGTGGATGATGTTCTCGGTCAGGTCGTGTTCGCCGCCGGTGATGAAGATCTTGGTGCCGCTGACCTTGTAGGAACCGTCGGCCTGGGGCTCGGCCTTGGTGCGGATGATCCCCAGGTCGGTCCCGGCATGTGGCTCGGTCAGGCACATGGAACCGGCCCAGACCCCGGCGTACATGTTTGGCAGGTAGGCGGCTTTCAGCTCGTCACTGGCATGGGCGTTAATCGACAGGCAAGCGCCCGCCGTCAGCATCGGATACAGGCCGAACGACAGGCTGGCGGAGTTGACCATTTCCTCGACCTGGGCCGAGACCGCCTTGGGCATGCCCATGCCCCCGTAGGCGGGATCGCCACCGACACCCACCCAACCGCCTTGCGCGTAAGTCTGATAAGCCTGTGGGAAACCGGCCGGGGTGGTGACGGCACCGTCCGCCCAGTGGCAGCCTTCTTCGTCAGCCGCACGGCTCAGCGGCGCGATGCTTTTGCTGGTGACCTTGCCGGCTTCCTCGAGAATGGCTTCGACGGTTTCGGCATCCACGGTCTCGGCCAGCGCCGGCAGTTCGGCCCAGAGTCTGGCGACCTCGAATACTTCATTGAGGACGAAGCGCATATCGCGCAGGGGCGCTTTGTAGTCAGCCATGGCAAACCTCGCAAGATCTAAACAGGTGAGTCGTAGGGGTGATGTTTTCGTTGGGTTCGAGTGTACCTCAACAACTTTTGAGACACATAGGGTCAGCATATGACCATTGCATTACTATTGGTCACCAAATACCCAGGGATGAAACAGCTCGCTGTAGGAGCCGGCTTGCTGGCGAATGCAACGACGCGGTGTGCCTGACGCACCGCTTTCGCTGGCAAGCCAGCTCCTACATAACGTGGCGCCATCGAGCCCATCGTCAGAACGCCGCCCGGAGCAGGCACGCTCCCGCATTTAAAGCGCGAACAACTCCGCCGGCAGCTGCATCAGGCAATCGCTACCCGCCTCGATGGCGGCTCGATGAGCGGCGGTGCGTGGCAACAATCGCTTGAAGTAAAACTCACTGGTCGCCAGTTTCCCCCTGCAGTAATCGGCATCGCCGCTACCTGCGTCGATTTGCGACTGTGCCACCACTGCCATACGCAGCCACAGATAGCCAAGGATGATGTAACCGCTGTACATCAAATAATCCACCGATGCAGCACCGACCTCATCCGGATTTTCCATCGCGGCCATGCCGACTTTGGCGGTCAACTCGCCCCACTGCTGATTCAGCTCGTTGAGTTGCGTCACATAGCTCGCGAGTTGTGGATGCCCGGTATTGGCGGCGCAGAATGTGTGGACGATTCGGGTGAATCCGCGCAACAGCTTGCCCTGGCTACCGAGTACCTTTCGTCCGAGCAAGTCCAGCGCCTGAATACCGTTGGTGCCCTCGTATATCGGCGCGATCCGGCAGTCGCGGACCAATTGCTCCATCCCCCATTCACGAATGAAACCGTGACCACCAAACACCTGCATGCCGTGGTTGGTCACCTCCAGGCCAGTATCGGTCATGAAGGCTTTGCAGATCGGCGTCAGGAACGCCAACAAGTCTTCCGCCTCCTGCCGTGCGGTAGCGTCCGCGCTCAGATGCGCGATATCCAGCAGCTGCGCGGTAAAGTAGGTCAGCGCCCGATTGCCTTCGTTGAAGGCTTTCATGGTCAGCAACATCCGGCGTACATCAGGATGAACGATGATCGGGTCGGCGACTTTCTCCGGTGCTTTCGGGCCGGTCAGCGAGCGCATCTGCAGACGGTCATTGGCGTATTGGATGGCCCCCTGGAAACTGGCCTCCCCCAGGCACAGCCCCTGCATCCCGGTGCCAAGGCGCGCATGGTTCATCATGGTGAACATGCAGTTCAGGCCCTTGTTCGGCTCACCGATCAAAAAGCCCTTCGCCTCATCGAAGTTCAGCACGCAGGTGGCCGAGGCCTTGATGCCCATTTTGTGTTCGATCGAACCGCAGGACACCCCATTGCGCTCGCCCGCCTCGCCTTGGGCATCGGGCAGGAACTTGGGCACGATGAACAGCGAAATGCCCTTGGTCCCCGCGGGTGCCTCCGGCAGCTTCGCCAGCACCAGGTGGACGATGTTATCGCTCATGTCGTGCTCGCCGGCGGAGATGAAAATCTTGCTGCCGGTGATCGAGTGACTGCCATCGGCCGCAGGCACCGCGCGGGTCTTGATGAGCCCCAGGTCAGTGCCACAGTGGGCCTCGGTCAGACACATGGTGCCGGTCCATTGGCCGGCGGTGAGTTTGCTCAGGTAAGTCTGCTTTTGCGCTTGCGTACCATGGGCATGAATCGCCGACATCGCGCCATGGGTCAAGCCGGGATACATGCCCCAGGACGTATTGCTGGAGCCGACCATTTCACTGATGACCAGGCCCAATGAGCTGGGCAAGCCTTGGCCGCCGTACGCCGGATCCGCCGCCAGGCCATGCCACCCGCCTTCAACGTATTGTGCGAATGCCTGCTTGAACCCTGCAGGCGTCGTCACCACGCCGTTGTCGAAATGGCAGCCTTCTTCGTCACCGCTGCGGTTCAACGGTGCGAGCACGTTCTCACAGAATCTTGCGCCCTCTTCGAGGATCGCATTGACCATGTCCGGGCTGGCATCGTTGGCGCCCAGTGCGGCGTAGTGGTGGTGGAAATCGAACACATGGTCGATCAGAAAGCGCATGTCGCGCAGGGGAGCTTTGTATTCAGGCATGGTGGTTTCTCCGGCAGCAGATGGCTCGAAGCTACTGCTGTCCGCCAGGGCCGACAATCACAGTCCAGACGCTGAATGCGCGATCATCACTCATTTCGTAGCGGCGTTTTTCGTGCTCTGGAGTGTGAGCCGGATTTTGCGACTGAAGCGGCGCATCTGATCCACCGCGCCGCCTGGTTCGCCAGCAAGCCGGCGCCTGCAGGAGGCACAAAAAAGGCCGCTGCTCCCGAAGAAGCAGCGGCCTTGTGAAGAAGCGCGAGGGGCTTAGTAGCCCAGTGCGAAATCTTCTTCTTTCATGTCCATCAGGTTGCCGGCGCCCGACAGCATGGTTGCCACGTGAGTGCGGGTACGCGGCAGGATGCGCTGGAAGTAGAAGCGTGCGGTCTGCAGCTTGGCGGTGTAGAACGCCTCTTCGGAAGTGCCCGCAGCCAGTTTTTCAGCGGCCAGACGCGCCATGTCAGCCCAGAAATAAGCCAGGCAGGCGTAACCGGAGTACATCAGGTAGTCCACCGACGCCGCGCCGACTTCTTCGCGGTCTTTCATGGCCGCCATGCCGACTTTCATCGTCAGCTCGCCCCACTCTTTGTTCAGCGCCGCCAATGGCTCGACGAATTCTTTGACCGCTTCGTTGCCTTCGTTGGTCTGGCAGAACTTGTGAACGATCTTGGTGAAGCCTTTGAGGGCCTCGCCTTGGGTCATCAGCACTTTGCGGCCCAGCAGATCGAGTGCCTGGATCCCGGTGGTGCCTTCGTACAGCATCGAAATGCGGCTGTCGCGAACGTTCTGCTCCATGCCCCACTCGGCGATGAAGCCGTGGCCGCCGTAGATTTGCACGCCGTGGTTGGCGGACTCGAAACCGACTTCAGTCATGAAGGCCTTGGCGATCGGCGTCATGAACGCCAGCAGCGCATCGGCTTTTTTCTTCTCTTCTTCGTCCACGCCGTATTTAACGATGTCGACTTGTTTCGCAGTGAAGTAAACCATCGCACGGTTGCCTTCGGCGAACGCCTTCATGGTCAACAGCATGCGACGTACATCCGGGTGCACGATGATCGGGTCAGCAGCCTTTTCCGGCGCTTTCGGACCCGTCAGGGAGCGCATTTGCAGACGGTCGCGAGCGTATTTCAGGCCGCCCTGGAAGCCAATCTCGGCGTGTGCCAGACCTTGCAGCGCGGTGCCCAGACGTGCGGTGTTCATGAAGGTGAACATGCAGTTCAGGCCTTTGTTCGCCGGGCCGATCAGGTAACCGGTGGCTGCGTCGAAGTTCATCACGCAGGTGGCGTTGCCGTGGATGCCCATCTTGTGTTCCAGGGAACCACAGGTCACCGCGTTACGAGCGCCGATCGAGCCGTCTGCGTTCGGCAGGAATTTCGGAACGATGAACAGCGAAATGCCTTTGGTGCCCGCCGGTGCATCCGGCAGACGTGCCAACACGATGTGGACGATGTTGTCGGCCATGTCGTGTTCACCGGCCGAGATGAAGATCTTGGTGCCGGAGACTTTG